>ENA-OQHD01000231-OQHD01000231.1-human-gut-metagenome-genome-assembly--contig:-NODE-231-length-23537-cov-3.002734_pt1 | contig 23537 bp, 40 predicted proteins | sample MGYA00242560_ERZ504711 | MGnify/ENA primary metagenome ERZ504711 (study PRJEB26092, sample SAMD00036198) | human gut metagenome | host: Homo sapiens | study: EMG produced TPA metagenomics assembly of...
ATACAATACCTGTCGTTACTGACTGTCCGTATCCGAGAGCATTTCCGATCGCAATTACCTGATCTCCTACCTGTGTCTGATCTGAATTTCCCAGTGTTGCCACCGCAATTTTATCCATCGTAGAATCCTTGATCTCGCTTAACGGAACTGCCACAACTGCAAGATCCTTGTCTGAATCCGTACCTTTGATGTCAGCTTTCACGCTTTCCCCATCTATAAAGGTAACTGTCAGTGTACTGCTTCCTTCTACTACATGGTTATTGGTTGCAATCAGAAGTTCTGAATCGTTCTGTCCAATAATAATTCCAGAACCGGCACTTTCACTTTCCTGTTTCTGTGTACCACCGAAGAAATTCTGCACTTCCTGTACACTCATGTTTGTAATGGACACAATTGACGGCATCGCATTTTTAGTTACCTCTGTTACATTTGCGGTTCCTATTGAGCTGTTGGTTGAAGTTGTCAGTTTTGCATTGCTGGTCGTTGTTGTCTTAGCTGTTTTATTCGTTGTCTGTGTTGTACCAAGAACTTTTCCTGCCACAATATTACTCGTCTGAAATGCAGCACTTGCAACCACTCCAAATACCAGTCCTGCACAGACCACCTTTGCCCATCTCGCTGCGCCTTTTCCTCTTTTTTTTCTGCGGTTCTTTTCCCGGTTCCCCACCGCCGCCATAATTTCCGTATTCATATTCTGATCGGTTGTATAATAATTATATTGATTTTCCATATCTTATTACCCCTTTCATATCTTATATTGGTAGTGTACAGCGCAATTGTGTTTAATCTGTGATAAAACTAAGGAGATTTATTGATATTCCTTTAATTTTTCCAGCTTTACTCCCACATCACCCTTGAACTGTTTCCATGCATCTTCATGTTCTACAAAATATTTGGGGCAAATCTTTCCAGTCACATCATAATGACGTATAACATCATTTTCATTCAGATCGAACTTCAGACACAGCCATGCGCAAAGATCTATCATGGACTGATACGTCTTTTGATTGAATTTTCCCGTTTCGTCCGGATGACAGCATTCTATCGACACCGTATCAATATTCCTGCTGTTTGAGGCATACGCCATCTCCCATGTTGGTACACATTGAACAATCTCACCTTCCAGACCCACAACAAAATTACTGCTTGCTTTCGTAATGTGACTGTCCTTCAATCCTTCGAAATAATCCCGGTTATTCATAGCCGAAGCACCGGGATTTGCTGTATAATGAATCACAATTCCTGTAATCTTATTTGTTGCGATTCCCGCTCTGGAATACTCATTCGGCGTCAGCAGTTCTACGTCTATATCCGGTCTTACAGAATCTATGTAATCACTTTTATTTTCCGTATATTCTTCCGGCTGCTCCTGCTTTTTTGAAAACCGTCACCGCACACAGTACAACTGTTATTATAATAAGAATGATCAGACCTTTTTTAGAATGGATTCTCGTTTTTTTCATCTTTTCTCTCTTTTTTATCTATCCTTATATAGTACACTTTTATCTATTTTATCATTCATTTTTTAATGTACCCGAAAGAGATTCTTATGTTTTTATGAAAACCAGCAAAACCTATACGTTGTTGTTGTATCATATACTTCTCCGGCTTTTGTAATCGGAGATTCAAAATTATCTTTATGAATTGCATCCGGGAAATACTGCGTTTCAAAGCATATACCACAACCCTTTCCATAGACAGCTCCTTCCTTTCCCTTAGCTCCTGCCAGGAAATTGCCAGAATAGAACTGTATACCCGGAAGGTCTGTATATACTTCCATCTTAATACCTGTCTCTTCCGATTCGGCTGATGCCACTTTTCTGAATCCCGACCCGTTTAATACCCAGTTATGATCATAGCCGCCTGCCAGTTTCAATGGTTTATAATCTGCTCCGATCTCTTTTGCAACCTTTTTTCCTTCACGGAAATCCATTGGTGTGCCCTCTACCGGAATTACCGTTCCTGTTGGAATCAGTTCAGCATCCGTCTCTGTAAATGCATCTGCATCCAACCACACTTTTGCATTACATGCGGTTCCGGATGCATGTCCTGCCAGGTTGAAATAGCTGTGATTCGTCATGTTCAAAAGGGTATCCTGATCAGGAATTGCATAATAATGAATCTTTAATTCATTTTCTTCCGTAACTGTATAGGATACTTCTATCTTTACTTCTCCCGGGAATCCCTGATCCCCGTCCGGACTGACAAGCATAAATACTACATGTGTATCATCCTCTTCTTTTCACACTCCACATTCTTTTATTATAGAAATCTGTTCCTCCATGAAGTGTATTTTCCCCTGTTATCATTCTTCGTAAGCTCATATTTCTTTCCGTTCAGTTCGAATGCACCAGTTCCAATACGGTTTGCCACACGTCCGACAGTCGCTCCTACAGAATCTCCACCATTTTCATAATCCTCAAGTGTCTCGTAGCCCAATACGACATCCTGAGACTTTCCATTCTTATCCGGTACGTAAAGCTTCAGTAAAGCAGCTCCAAAATCAGATACAACTGCTTTCATTCCTTTGCTGTTTTTTCAATATATAACAGCTTGCTGTTTCCCCGTTTCTCGTTGTTCCAAATTCTTTTTTGCATATCCAGGCATCTCCCTTTTACTTTATTTTTTTGAATATTACTTGTGTATTTATTATGTGCATTTATATACCAAGCAGATTACCTAAACATTATTATACTCTATATATTCATCTCTGAAAACCATGATATGAAGAATTTTCAGGATATTTTTTCTGATATTATTCATTTAAACTCTCTCTTTGCCAGACACATATAATACAAAAAATGGCGCCGTTTTCACGACGCCCGAATCTTTTTTATTCGTCTACACTGTAGTTTGGTGCTTCTTTTGTAATATGAATATCATGAGGATGACTTTCTTTTAATGAAGCCGAAGAAATCTTCACGAATTTTCCTGTCTGTTTCAAATCCTCAATTGTTGGTGCTCCGCAATATCCCATACCTGAACGGAGACCACCCATTAACTGGAATACAGTATCTTCCACGCTTCCTTTGTAAGCAACACGTCCTTCGACACCTTCCGGAACCAGATTTTTTCGCATCGGTCTGGAAGTAACGATCTTTACTTCCGTTCTCCATTGCTGAGATAGATCCCATACCACGGTATACTTTATATTTTCTACCCTGGAATAATTCGAATGTTCCAGGACTCTCATCACATCCTGCAAAGATACTTCCCATCATACATACATTCGCTCCGGCTGCGATTGCTTTTGTCATATCTCCGGAGTACTTTATTCCTCCATCCGCAATGATCGGAATTCCATATTTGTCTGCAGCTTCGTAGCAGTCCATAACTGCTGTGATCTGAGGAACACCAATACCTGCAATAATACGTGTTGTACAGATCGATCCAGGTCCGATTCCAACTTTTACCGCATCAACACCGGCTTTGATCAGATCTTCTGCTGCAGCTCCGGTAGCAACGTTACCTGCAATTACCTGCAGATCCGGGAATTTGCTCTTAATCATATCAACTGTATGAATAACGTTTGCTGAATGTCCGTGTGCTGAATCCAAAACAACCACATCAACCTTTGCATCTACCAGAGCCTTTGCTCTCTCAAGACAGTTTGCTGTAATTCCGATTGCAGCTCCGCAAAGCAGACGTCCCTGTGCATCTTTTGCAGATAATGGATATTTAATCTGTTTTTTCAATATCCTTAATTGTGATCAAACCTTTCAGGTTGAAGTCTTTATCTACGATCGGAAGTTTTTCCTTTCTGGCTTTTGCAAGAATCTTCTTTGCTTCTTCCAGAGTAATTCCTTCCGGTGCTGTGATCAACCCTTCCGAAGTCATTGACTCTCTGATTTTCTTTGAAAAGTCTTCTTCAAATTTCAAATCACGGTTTGTGATAATACCAACTAATTTTTTTCCCCTCTGTGATCGGCACACCTGAGATTCTGAACTTTGCCATCAGATTGTTGGCATCTTCCAGTGTATTATCCGGTGATAAATAAAATGGATCTGTAATAACACCGTTTTCTGAACGTTTTACCTTATCCACTTCCTCAGCCTGCTGTTCAATAGACATATTTTATGGATAATTCCGATCCCCCCTGTCTGGCCATTGCAATTGCCATACGGTGCTCGGTAACAGTATCCATTCCTGCACTCATCATCGGAATATTTAACTTAATTTTCTTAGTCAGGTAAGTAGATAAATCCACCTGGTTCGGAATTACTTCTGAGTACGATGGAACTAAAAGCACATCATCAAATGTAATACCTTCTCCAATTATCTTTCCCATGATTTCTTCCTCTCTTTCTTTTGCATATTCATATTTATCAGCTATCTTAGCGAATCATACCCTTATTTGTCAACAGCTTTTAACATGTTTTTATTTTAATACAATCTTTTTTGCATTTTACGTATTATTTTCTGATTACTTTTCTTGGTGCTTTTACAAAGAATCCTTCTATGATCGTCTCATTTGGCTCAAACAAACCTTACACAGTTCTCCTTTGTTCGAAGCAATCAATGCATAGATTTCTGCATGATTTTTCCTGATGTATAATCATATGTCCTGACCTTCTTATACTGCATTAATTCTACAGCTCCTACCGGTGCAAGAAGTTCCATCTGATCTGCATCTACAGAAAACATTCTTTTTCTTCTGGATTTGTTCATGATCTTGTCTATATCAAGATCTCCATTCACAAATACATACTCATACTCCACATTCATATTGCTGAATACCAGCACATCAACCACGATCATTACAACTGGAAAAATAATCCCCACCGGTATTGCAAAAACCAAAAGCACTGACAAAACCGTCAATACGATCAGCCCCGCTTTCTTAAGTGTATCCTTTGAGTCCGCCTGTTTTTTTAATCAGCTGCTCTGTGTAAAAAGTCATCCATTTTTTCCTTTCCTCCAAGTCTGCTTTAAGCTATGTCTATTGTAGCACACCTGAAGCAAAAAAGGAAAACTCCTCTGACGAGGAGTTCTCAAAAATTTAATATTCTGTTACATCATACCCATACCCGGATTTCCTGCCGGTACAGCCGGTGCATCTTCTTTGATATCTGCTACAACAGATTCTGTTGTGAGAAGTGTAGAAGCAACCGATGTTGCGTTCTGCAGTGCACTTCTTGTAACCTTAGCAGGATCCAGAATTCCGTTTTCCACCATATCTACGTACTGTTCTGTCAGAGCATCAAATCCGGTTCCCACTTCTGATTCTCTTACCTTGTTAATGATAACAGCACCTTCCAGTCCTGCATTGGCTGAGATATGGAACAGTGGTGCTTCCAGAGCTTTCAGGACAACCTTTGCACCTGTTTTCTCGTCACCTTTCCAGTCCGTCAATCGCTTCAGCAACTGCTTTGGACGCATGAATGTATGCAGATCCACCACCGGAAATGATACCTTCCTCTACTGCTGCTCTTGTGGCGTTCAAGGCATCTTCCATACGAAGTTTAGCTTCTTTCATCTCTGTCTCCGTTGCTGCTCCGACACGGATAACAGCTACGCCGCCTGCAAGTTTTGCAAGTCTTTCCTGAAGTTTTTCTCTGTCAAAGTCAGATGTTGTCTCTTCGATCTGTGCCTTGATCTGGGCAACGCGGTCTGCGATTGCATTCTTATCTCCCATACCATCAACAATTACTGTATTTTCTTTCTGTACCTTTACAGATTTTGCACGTCCAAGCTGATCCATGGTTGTATCTTTCAGTTCCATACCGAGTTCCTCAGAAATAACCTGACCACCTGTCAGTGTAGCAATGTCTTTTAACATTTCTTTTCTTCTGTCACCGTATCCAGGTGCTTTTACAGCTACAACATTGAATGTTCCACGCAGTTTATTAACGATCAGAGTTGTAAGTGCCTCTCCCTCAATATCTTCTGCGATAATAAGAAGTCTTGCTCCAGCCTGAACAATCTGCTCCAGAAGCGGAAGGATTTCCTGAATATTAGAAATCTTCTTATCTGTGATCAAAATATATGGATCATCCAGATTTGCTTCCATCTTATCCATATCTGTAGCCATATATGCAGATACATATCCACGGTCAAACTGCATACCTTCTACAAGATCCAGCTCTGTCTTCATAGTCTTAGACTCTTCGATCGTAATAACTCCGTCATTAGATACTTTCTCCATAGCATCTGCCACCATCTGTCCGACTTCAGCATCACCTGCAGAAATTGCTGCCACTTTTGCAATCTGATCTTTGTCTTTTACTTTGCTTGACATCTTCGCAATGGCTTCTACTGCCACATCTGTTGCTTTCTTCATTCCTTTACGGAGAATGATCGGATTTGCTCCTGCTTCCAGGTTCTTCATACCTTCATGAACCATTGCCTGTGCAAGTACAGTTGCTGTTGTAGTACCGTCTCCTGCTACATCATTTGTCTTAGAAGCAACTTCTTTGATCAGTTGTGCTCCCATATTTTCAAATCTGTCTTCCAGTTCAATCTCTTTTGCAATTGTTACACCGTCATTTGTGATCAGTGGTGCTCCGAAAGATTTATCCAGAACGACATTGCGTCCTTTTGGTCCGATTGTTACTCTTACTGTATCAGCGAGCTGATTAACACCAGCTTCCAGCGCTCTTCTTGCTTCTGCACCATATTTAATTTCTTTTGCCATTGGTATCTACCTCCTGAAATATATGAATTAATTGTACAATTACTCGCAGATGGCCAGAATATCATCCTGTTTTACAATGATATATTCCTCGTCATCAATCTCAACATTCGTTCCTGCATATTTGGAATAAATTACCTGCTGTCCTGTTGTAACATGCATCTCAACTTCTTTACCATTCACCATTCCACCTGGTCCTACAGCAATAACCTCTGCCTGCTGCGGCTTTTTCCTTAGACTGTCCAGGAATCACGATTCCCGACTTTGTAGTCTCCTCTGCTACACACTGTTTTAATACAACTCTGTCACCTAATGGTACTAACTTCATATCTATTCCTCCTTAATTATTTCTGCATTATTAGCACTCAACAAAAGAGAGTGCTGAAAGATTCTAGATATAAAATAGCACTCTCCTTTTGGTTTGTCAACACACTTTCTATTTAGTTTAGAACATTTTTTATAAAATCCATTTTGAATTTTAAATTTCATAACCCTGCCTGCCTTGTTCCAGTAACGTTCTTTTAATATTCCTTTGCAGACCACAGGATCTTTCGGATCCTCTATGCTGCACTCATAGATTCCATCCAAAGAATAAAAGGTGAGTTCCGCCTCTTCCGATACCAGATACAACGTCTCCTCCTCTTCATCATATGCTATGATCTTGCATAAATATTCCGTTTCATCTAAAAAAACTGTCTTCCAGAATTACGCGGTCCATTCTGAGTTTTGCCGTACATCCTCCATATTTCACTATCCGCATCCTCCTTTATACTGTGAAAAGGGTATCAGTTGCCCGATACCCCTTTGTAGTTCTTATTATTTTGTACGTTCTGCTTTAATGCGGTCAAGTTCCGTAAATACATAATCATTGATTACTTTAATATACGTTCCTTTCATGCCGGAAGAACGGGATTCGATCACACCCGCACTTTCCGAATTTTCTCAGAGCATTGACAATTACCGATCTGGTAATTCCGACACGGTCTGCAATCTTACTTGCGACCAGAATTCCTTCCGCACCATCCAACTCATCAAATATATGAATGATTGCTTCTAATTCCGAATACGACAATGTACTGATTGCCGATTGTACAATATGCTCTTTTCTGGTTTCTTCTGCACTTTCTTCATTCACAGATCTTAACATCTCAAGACCAACAACCGTTGTTCCGTATTCACTCAAAATGATGTCATCAATCTCATACACTTTATCTTTTTATAGATAAACAGTGTCCCGAGTCTTTCCCCTGCAATGTCAATCGGCGTAATAATCGCCTGATAACCTTTGACAGCTTCTTCGGAAAATCCCAATGTCTGAAGATTTACATTTTCTTTTGTTGATAAGATACTAAGCAGTCCGCTCATTCAGCATATCATCTACATGTTTTCCGATTTCTCTCTCGATCAATTCGGTAATGTAAGGCACACCTTCGCATTTGCTTCCGCCAAGCACTTTTCCTTTTTTACTGATCACTAATACGTTCGAATTTAAAATTTCTGTAAGGACTTCGCAGATATCATTGAAGACAACTTTACTCGAACTATTGTTATGCAGTAATTTGTTGATTTTTCTGGTTTTATCCAACAATTGTACGCCCATTTACATTCCTCCATCCTTATGAATGTATATTATCATACAATTCTGAAATATTCAACGAATATCATTAATTATCCTTATTATTTTCAATATTTTCTACATATCCGCACTGTTCATCGCTGCAAACCAGTTTATTTCCTTTTTCCAGCATGTATTTACCACATCTCGGACAATTTTTTTGTCGACGGCTTCTGCCATGACATAAATTCACATTCCGGGTTATCCTCGCAGCCGTAATATCGTCTTGCCCCTTTTTTCGTCTTCCGGATTACCACATCCTTACCACAGACAGGGCATGGTACACCTATCTTTTCCAGATATGGTTTCGTGTTACGGCAATCAGGGAATCCCGGGCATGCAAGGAATTTTCCATGCGGGCCATATTTGACAACCATATTGCGGCCGCACTCCTCACAGATCACATCTGTCACTTCATCTTCAATCTTCACCTGTTCCAGTTCTGTCTCGGCTTTTTCCACTGCTGCCTCCAGATCCGGATAAAAACTTCTCGATGATTGTCTTCCATCTGACTTTTCCTTCCGCAACGCCATCCAGAAGGCTCTCCATATTTGCCGTAAAGTTCACATCCACAATACTCGGGAAGGACTGTTTCATAATATTATTCACTACTTCTCCGATTTCCGTCAGATACAGATTCTTATTCTCTTTTGCCACATAGCGTCTTGCAATGATCGTAGAAATTGTCGGCGCATATGTACTTGGACGCCCGATTCCAAGTTCTTCCAGTGTCTTAACCAATGTTGCCTCTGTATAATGTGCCGGTGGTTGTGTAAAATGCTGCTTACTGTTCAGACTTTCTTTCGTAAGGACAGAATCCATATCCAGCCCCTTTAACAGCACATTGTTCTCTTCTTTTGTCTCGCCGGCTTCCGTATATATACTGCGGAACCCTTCAAAAACAATCTTGGATGCAGCGACTGTAAAACGATACTGTCCTGCGGCAATCTTTACAGAAGTCGTCTCGTATCTGGCCGGCTGCATTCTGCTGGCAATAAAACGTTTCCATACAAGCTGGTACAGACGGAACTGGTCACGGCTTAAAAATTCTTTCACTGCTGCCGGTGTTCTGGTTACATCTGTCGGACGGATCGCCTCATGTGCATCCTGAATGATCTTCTTGTCTGAAGATTTCTTAACGTCTCCGTCGGAAACATACTCTTCACCGAAGCCTTCCCTGATATATTCTCTTACTGTTGCATCCGCTTCCTCTGAGATACGGGTAGAATCCGTACGCAGGTATGTGATCAATCCCACAGTACCACTGCCTTTGATATCCACACCCTCATATAACTGCTGGGCAATACGCATGGTCTTGGCTGTTGCAAAATTCAATGCCTTGGATGCTTCCTGCTGCAACGTACTGGTTGTAAACGGTACCGGTGCCTTCTTGGTACGTTCTCCTTTTTTTCATATCGGCAACAGAATACTCCGCATTTTACTACTTCTTTCATGATCTCGTCCAGTTCTTCCCTGGATGAGATTGTCATCTTACTCTTTTCTGTACCATAGAACTTAGCAGTCAGAAGTTTTCTTTCTCCTTTGACCTTCAGATCCGCATCCAGTGTCCAGTATTCTTCCGGAATAAAAGCATTGATCTCTTCTTCTCTGTCTGCGATAATACGCAATGCAACCGACTGTACACGTCCGGCACTTAATCCTCTCTTAACCTTTGCCCACAGGAGCGGACTGATCTTGTAACCTACAATTCTGTCCAGTACACGGCGTGCCTGCTGCGCATCCACCAGATCCATATCGATTTCTCTTGGATTCTTAAGCGACGCTTTTACTGCATTCTTAGTAATCTCATTAAAACTGATTCGATAAACTTTCTTATCTTCTAATTTCAAAGCTTTACTCAGATGCCAGGATATTGCTTCTCCCTCCCGGTCCGGGTCAGTTGCAAGATATATCTTGTCCGCCTTTTTGACTTCCTTACGAAGCTTCGCAAGAATCTCTCCCTTTCCTCTGATCGTTATATACTTTGGTTCGTAATCATTTTCAATGTCGATACCCATCTGGCTTTTGGGCATATCTCTCACATGACCGTTCGATGCGGTCACTACATAATTACTTCCTAAGAACTTCTTAATGGTCTTCACCTTTGCAGGCGACTCCACGATTACCAGATAGCGTGCCATAATTTCCTCCATAATACCGACCGTTCTTACAACAGCCTTATATAATAATTTCTGGATACTTCTTCTGCGTATCCTTTCAATTCCAAAGTAATCAGTCTTTCCATCAATTCTGAAATAGAAAGTTCTGTTTCTTTCATTAATTCATCGATTCCTTTCGGGAACAAATCGAGACAACTATACACCATACGCTCAGGACTTTCAAGCATTTTTTCATTTTGTTATTTTTTGTCCAATTTGCATCCGATTCAGATTCCATTCATCCATCAGTTCTTCCGGTGTGATCAGTATTCCCGCTCCCTGCCGGATCAGTCTGTGACATCCCTGGCTCAACGCACTTGTCACCGGTCCCGGAAGTGCATAGACATCCTTCCCCTGATCCAGTGCAAAATCTGCAGTGATCAAAGATCCGCTCTTTTCTTTTGCCTCTATCACCAGTATCCATTCCGCCAGTCCACTGATAATCCGGTTCCGCATCGGAAAATTTCTTGCAAGTGGTTCAGTTCCGGGTGGAAATTCCGATATGATTCCGCCTTTTTTTTGAATGTCCATGTATAATCCGATATTTTCTCTTGGATAACACACATCCACTCCACATCCCAGAACAGCAAACGTTGTTCCGTCTCCGTTCAAAGCACCTCTCTGCCCTGCTCCGTCGATTCCTCTCGCCATACCGCTTATCACCTGTACTCCCGCATGCCCAAGACATTTCCCATACTGCAATGCCATTTGTTCTCCATATGAAGTACAATTCCTGGCCCCTACGATTGCTGCGCTTTTCACATTTTCATCCGGCAGCGATCCAAGTACGTACAAGGCGTACGGGGGATCTGTGATCACTTTCATTTTTTTCGGATAATCATCCGAAAAAATACGGCACAAATTTTATCTTCTTTTTCACGGATTTTTCCCATTGCATTTCGAGATTAACTGTTTTCTTTGCTTTTTTCAGTCTCTCTATATCCTTCTCATTCAGAAATGTATGTTTCTTCAAATTAGTTTCTTCTATATAATATATTTTGCTTTTCCATTTCCATATACCTCTCTTAATTTTCTTTTTTCAGTATTCAGAAATACCTTCTATCCCTGCCAGCCAGTATTCATATATCATTCACATCCTCCTAACGTCCCCAGTACTTCTTATCCAGTGACCGGTAAGCAATAGCTTCTTTTAAAATGTTTCTCCTTTACCTTCTCACTGTAATCCAGATCTGCAATTGTCCTTGCCACACGCAGGATCTTATGATAGGTCCTTGCTGTAAGCCCGATTCTTTCAAATGCAAGCTCCATCATCTTTCTTTCGCGCTCTCCCAGTTCTACGTAATGTCCGATCTCATGCGGTCCTAATACTGCATTTGTCCTGATATCTGTTCCTTTATATCTTTCCCTCTGTATATTCCTTGCATCCGTCACTCTGCGGCGTATCGTCTCAGATGTCTCTTCCCCTTCCAGAGTTTTTCCGTTCTCCGTCCAGATCCCGGTATACAACTTTCGGAGTCTCTATGCAGATATCCATACGATCCAGGAACGGCTGGCTGATCTTGCCAAGGTATTTCTGAATCTGCCCGGGTGTGCAGGAACATTTCTGCACATCCGGATAATTTCCGCATGGACACGGGTTCATTGCTGCCACCAGCATGAATTCCGCCGGAAATGTAAAATTCCCATAATTTCTCGCAATATGAATCTGATGTTCTTCCAATGGCTGTCTTAGTACTTCCAGAACATTTCTTGGAAATTCCGCAAGTTCATCAAGAAACAGCACACCTCCGTGTGCCATACTGATCTCCCCGGGCATCGGTATTCTGCCGCCCCCTGTCAGCGCTGTTCTGGTGATTGTATGATGAACATTACGAAACGGACGCTGTGTGATCAGCGGGTATTCCTGATCCACCAGCCCCAATACACTGTAGATCTTCGTAATTTCCAGACTTTCTTCCCATGACAGTTCCGGTAAAATGGTTGCGATCCGCTTTGCGATCATCGTTTTTCCGGATCCAGGTGATCCAGCCATTAACAGATTGTGCCCTCCTGCCACTGCAATTTCTGCTGCACGTTTCACCGCTTTCTGTCCGCAGATATCCGCAAAATCTTCTCTGGCTCTATGTTGTCTGTTTTTTCATTTTCTTTTTTCTCCCTTTTAGACTTTTCCGAACGCGCAGCTCCGTTCAAATACGCACAGAGTTCCTCCAGATTATCTGCCGGTAGAATCTCGATTCCTTTTACGAGTCTTCCTTCTGTCTCATTCTCTCCGGGCAGGATAAAGCTTTTCACATCCTTGTTCTTTCGCCTCTATCACCATCGGCAGAACTCCTGGTACACCTCTTATTTTCCCCTCCAGACTTAATTCCCCTGTTACGATCACCCGTTCCATTGCTTCTTCCGGTATATACCCCATAGCTGCCAGCACCGCCAGAGCAATCGGCAGATCAAACGATGCCCCTTTTTTCCGGACAGTTGCCGGCGCAAGATTGACAATGATCTTCTTTGCCGGAAGTTTCATCCCCGAATTGCGGATTGCTGTTCTCACCCGTTCTGATGCCTCTTTCACTTCCGAAGACAGATATCCCACCATATGGAACATCGGAAGTCCGTTACTTACATCCGCTTCCACACGGATCATCTCTACCCCCAGTCCCTGAACTGAAGCAGATAAAACTGTACAAAATGCCATCTGCACACTCCTTTCCATACCAGACCATGCAGAACCTGTCCTTATATAAGCATCTTTTCTGCCTTATTTGTCCGGCACTCATATAAAAGTTGTTTTGATATAGTTGATAACTTGACCGATCCGGTCATCTACAGAATCCGCCACTGGCGGTCCAGATTTAGAAAACGAAAAACGAATAGTCTGTACTTGATCACTCATCTTCGTTAAATGTGCAATCATCATAGCCTATTCTTTCCGCCGTGTCAATATTTTCCTAATTTCACTTTCATTTTACTTTTTTGGATTTTCTATCCATGCGTCCAAGCACGATGCTAAAGATTCCACTTAATATCAGCAAAAAATTAAAATGCTGATCCCCCGATTCACCAGTACTGCCGCTGCCACCGGAACAGAAGTAAAGATACCTGCAAACAACTTTACGAATGAGAATTCACTAATTCCCTCAGCTCCCGGGTAACGGAAGAAGTGCTGTAGTCATATACAAAAGTGATCTGATGCAGAAACATACTTCCATAAGAACTGCCAGACTCTCCCATTGCATGATACACTGCCCATGGAACACTGAACCAGCAGATGATCTGAATCAGACTGACTGTTGTCACTTTTGAACGCAAGTACCGGATCCCTTTTGAAAAAAGCAATTTACAATCTTCAAAAGTCACGAACAATCTCGTCCATCTTAGCGCCCAATCTCTTCTTATTCCCAAACGGGAGTTTCATGATCAGGAAACGTATTCCATTTACAATCTTCTTTTTCAGACCTTCGGATAACATTATGACCACCAGTGCTGCTATAAAAATCAGATTCATCAGATACCCGAGAACCGCCAATGCCAGCATCATCTTATTCAGACGTATCCTTCCCGTCAGTATCCAGAACGTTGCTACATTTTCCATCAGAAATGCTGCAATCTGAAAACTAGTGAGTTCTGTCAGAAGAGCCATCGTTCCATGTGCCACATGGATATTATCCTTATTCATCACATATAACTGTACCGGCTGTCCGCCTGTTGCAGATGGGGTGATCGAACTGCAAAAAATAGCCGGTATAAGCATATTTCATACCCTGTCTGAAACTTACCTGATATCCAAATGAATTCAATACGCTCCTCAGATTGATCGCTTCCGCGATATTGAATACCGCCGCCAGTATAAGCCCTGCTGCCATCCATTGCGGCTTCGCACTTTTCATGGCATTCCACACAGATTCCATATCTGCGCCCTTCAAAATAACGAAACATACCAACAGTGCTAAAACCGGAAATAAAACCATATACTTTTTAATCGATCTCTGACTTACCTGCGGTTCCATATTTTTCTTCTATCCTTCTGAATTCATACCCCTGCGCTTTCAACAATGGGATTGCCTTTTTTCAATGCTTCTATCGTTCTTCCCGGTGCTCCGTTCTCCCCTCTGCCGTCATGCAGACAGATAACCGCACCCGGAAAGACTCTTCTTAATATCTTATTGCAGATACTGTCCGGGGTCTCTTTCGCTGACCAGTCCTGTGCCATCACATCCCAGAATACCAGATTCAGATGCAGCTTCCGTATCCAGAACAGACTTGCCAGGTTCAGATGTCCCCACGGTGGTCTGTACCATTTCACTGCAATATCCATCTTCTCCATAATCTTTTTCGATTCTTTCACATCCCGGCCGGTTCTTCCCGGTCCGGAAAGCATCGCACTTTCGTGGCTCAACGAATGTATTCCGACCTGGTATCCGCTCTTTCTCATCCGTTCCACGATCCCGGGATGCTTCCGAGCAGATCCTGCGACCATGAAAAATGCTGCCGGAATCTGTTCCTTCTCCAGAAAATCGAGTAATATATTCGTATATACTGTATCCGGACCGTCATCAAATGTCAGGTACAAAACCTTCTCTTCCCGGGATGCCCTCTGTCTGCTTCTGAAAATCCAACGGTATTTCAGCAAATACGTCGGAATCACACTATAACTCAGTGCTGCGGCACAGGCCAGTCCCAGCTTTGCAGTCTTTGGTATATTCATTATGCCGTCATCCTTTCTTCCATGATCCCTACTGCCTCATCCAGTGATACTTCTATCATCTCTTTACAGGCACGCCTTACATTTCCGGTCATTTCTTCCATCATTTTTTCATCACTTAACAACTTTTCCAGTTCCTGAATATAGTCTTCACGTCTGCCCCATATGACTTTGGCAAATCCTTTTTCTGCCGCATACCTTGCATTATTCATCTCCTGCTCCAGAAACGGGTGGATGACAAATAGCGGAACCTGACTGTGCAGAATTTCAAACAACGTAATTCCGCCTGCTTTTGTAATCACAAGGTCTGCCCCGCGCATATATCTGCTGATATTTTCCGTGTATCCAAGTACTTCCACATCCTCATAGCGGTTCACCCATTCCTCATACATCTTATGAATTTTTTCCGGTAATGACTACACTCTCAACGCCTTGCATGCTATGTAATTTTTCAAGCAATTCTTTCAGATCCGGCATCAGCCCAAGTCCGCCTCCCATAATGAGCACCCTGCGTGTTCTGTTTCTTTCCCGTTTCTGACGGTAATCTGCATCCAGGAACTGCTGGCGAACCGGAATTCCTGTCACAAGAATATCTTCCGCCCTGGCCCCCTTCTTCATCAGATGCCTTTTGATCTCCTGTGTCGGAGCAAGATAGATGTCTGTCTGTGGTGCTGTCCACTCCGGATGCATACTGATATCTGTGATGCAGGTCACAAGTGGCGTTTTAATCCCTGTCTTTTCTTTATAGGATGCAATTGCTTTTACACACATCGGATGTGTACAGACGATCACATCTGGTTGTTCTCCATCCATGATCTTCTTTAACCTTTTATAGAGTGCCTTTCCCCTTGGCTGCATTTCTACCTTCATCCTTCCGGACATTTTGTAGATAAAATTATAAATCCCGTAACAGTGCTCTACCATCATGCGGAATCCAGCGAAAATGAATTTACTGATATGTGGATATAACTCTTCCAGAAGATCTTTTTTTTGCAATTTCTGCCTGTTCATCTATTTTCCGGAACTGTTCGCAGATCGCATTGGCTGCCATCTCATGTCCCATTCCAAATCTACCACTTAACACCAGTACTTTCATAACTGCCACCCTTTCTCACATACCATTTTGCATGCCTCTTTCTTATGGTGTTAAGTATAGACTTTGATTCTTAAAATAACGGATATAGAATTCTAAAGATTTTTTAAAGACTTTTCTAAGAAGTGAAAAAGTTTCTTAATTTTTCAATCGCACTCTTCTCAATTCTTGATACATACGATCTGGAAATGCCGAGCATTGCTGCAATTTCCCGCTGTGTATATTCCTCTTCATTATACAGGCCGTACCGCAGCTTCAGTACCATTCGTTCTCTCTGAGACAATACCGATTCCACCTGCTGATACAGACGGATCACATCTTCCTTACGTTCCAGTCTTCGGTAGACATCTTCTTCATTCATCTCAATCACATCAAATAATTGTATCTCATTGCCTTCCCGGTCCGTTCCGATCGGTTCATACAAAGATACTTCTTTTGAACTTTTTTTCTTACCTCTCAAGTACATCAATACTTCATTTTTCCGATGCACCTTGCTGCATACGATGCAAGCCTTGCGCTCTTATCCGGATCAAACGTTACAACAGCCTTCATAAGCCCGATGGTTCCGATCGACAGAAGGTCTTCCATCTCTTCCGGAGGCGGCTGGTACTTTTTCACGATATGTGCAACCAGACGCAGATTCCGTTCTATTAGAATGTGCTTTGCTTCCAAATCACCCTCTGTATATTTCTGCATATAGTACTTTTTCTTCCGCTGCCGTCAATGGTTGGGGAAATGACTTCAAGACAAAGCACCTCTTAGGCAGATTTATTATATTCTATGCAAAAATGCAGTGATTCTGTGCTTTTCCATTTTTGCACTGAATCACTGCTTTCTCTGTTACTTGTCTGTCCTATTCCGTTACATCTTCCTGGCGTCTTAAAATATCATATACGGAAGCTTCTCCGCTTAATGCCACATACAGCACCTGCTTTGGATGCGGCGCACTCTCCTGCTCCTGTCCATCCTCATCTATGATCTTTTCCACCGTTACTTCTACGTTCTGTCCGTCCGGTTTCATAATCTCGACAGTCTCACCTACGGAGAACTTATTTCTCTGTTCGATGCGGTACATGCCATCTTTAATCCCGCCGATAATCCCAAGATAAGTGTACTCTTTGATATACGTGTTACTATCGTAGATCTGGCTCTCATCACCCGGTTTTCCAAAATAAAATCCTGTCGTAAACTGACGATACGTACAGTTCGAAATCTGATCCCTGTACCAAGGCATATTTGCCTCATATTTCTTCGGATCCTCCAGATAATCATCGATCGCCTTGCGGTAAGTTCTTGCAACCGTTGCCACATACAGAGCCGTCTTCATACGTCCCTCGATCTTAAAACTATCAATTCCCGCATCGATCATTTCCGGAATGTGTTCAATCATACACAGATCCTTGGAGTTGAAAATGTATGTTCCTCTTTCATTCTCATACACCGGCATATATTCGCCCGGTCTTGTCTCTTCTACCACGGAATATTTCCAACGGCACGGATGTGTACAGGCACCCTGATTGGCATCTCTTCCCGTAAAGAAATTGCTCAGCAGGCATCTTCCGGAATAAGAAATACACATTGCCCCATGGATAAAACTTTCAATCTCCATCTCTGCCGGAATATGCGCACGGATTTCCCTGATTTCTTTTAATGAAAGTTCTCTGGCTGTTACCACACGCTTTGCCCCCAGGTTCCACCAGAAGTTGAATGTTCCATAGTTCGTGTTATTTGCCTGTGTGCTGACATGTCTTTCTATCTCCGGACAGATTTCTTTTGCAAGCATGAAGATTGCCGGATCTGCAATGATCAGCGCATCCGGTCCGATCTCTTTTAGTTCTTTTAAATACTCTGCCGCACCTTCCAGGTCATCATTATGCGCAAGAATATTTACAGTGACATGGACTCTTGCTCCATGCTCATGCGCAAACTGCACGCCTTCTTTCATGTCTTCCATAGAGAAATTCTTTGCCTTTGCACGAAGTCCAAATGCCTCTCCTCCGATATATACTGCATCTGCACCAAACATAACCGCAGTCTTCAACACTTCCAGACTGCTTGCAGGAATCAGTAATTCTGGATGTCTGTTTCTCATCTTATCGATTCTCCTTCTCCTCTTTTTTCTTCTTGATACTGAGTGCCACACCATCACCCAACGGGATGATCGATGTCTCCAGCACATTACTGTGCTTTAATTCATAGAGGTAATCTCGCATACGGCTGTGGATGGTACGGTTCCGCCTCTCTACCGCAAATCTGGATTCTATGATATCCCCATCCTGTAATACGTTGTCTGACATCAGGATACCTCCATCCGCAAGCAGTCTTACTGCCTCCGGCATATAATGGATATACTGTCCCTTGGCCGCATCCATAAAGATAAAATCATATGGACCTTCCAGGGTCTTCATCACTTCCAGGGCATCCCCTTCGATCAGCGTGATCTGTTCTTCTTTCCCCGCACGCTTAAAGTTGTTTCGCGCAATCGGGATTCTTTTTTCATAGTTTTCTATTGTTGTAATACGGCTTCCTTCCGGAAGATATTCACTCATTAAGATTGCCGAAAATCCGACTGCTGTGCCCACCTCCAGCACTCTGGCCGGGCGGTTCATTAACATCATTACCTTTAAGAAGCTCTGGGTTTCTTTGCGGATGATCGGTACGAAACTTTCCAATGCTTCCTGTTCGATTGCCTCTATTACAGGATTCTCCGGACGTTCCAACGACCGGATGTATGTAACCATACGTTCATCTACGATCATAGTATCTCTACCTCTGTTCTAACTGTTGTACCTGTTCTTTCCTGCAGTTTCTCTTAGGATTCTACAAGGAAACGAGCCGTACATTGTACAAAACCAGCCTCACACACTGTGTCGGAAGGCGCCGGTTTCGTACTATGTGGCGGCTCACTTTTTTTCCTTTTTTATACGTCCATAATGATCGGAAGGATCATTGGTCTTCTCTTGGTACGTTTCCAAATGAAATCGTTCATCGTATCACGGATCACAAGCTTGATCTTACTCCAGTCTGCGTTGCGCTGATGTGTCAGACAATCCTCCACTGCATCTGTAAGGACTTTTCTTGCCTCTTCCATCAGGCTTTCGGACTCTCTTACATAGACGAATCCACGCGATACAATATCCGGACCTGCAAGAAGCTGATTGCTTCCTTTTTCCAGTGTCAGTACAACGATCATAATACCGTCTTCCGCCAGATGCTGTCTGTCACGAAGTACAATATTTCCAACATCTCCTACACCAAGTCCGTCTACCAGAATCTCTCCTGTGTGTACATTGTCTACTACTTTTGCTTCCTTCTCACTGACTTCCAGAACATTACCAGATTTCAGGATGAAAATATTATCTTTTGGAATGCCAAGCATTCTGGCAATTCCCGCATTTGCTTTGAGGTGACGGTATTCTCCGTGAACCGGGATCGCATATTTCGGTTTTACCAGAGAATAGATCAGTTTCAGTTCTTCCTGACATGCATGACCGGATACATGTGCATCCTGGAAGATGACATTCGCTCCCTTAGCTGTCAGTTCATTGATTACCTTGGATACAGACTTTTCATTTCCAGGGATCGGATTCGAACTGAAGATGATCGTATCACCAGGCATGATCGTTACTTTCTTATGCACATCTGCTGCCATACGCGACAGAGCTGCCATAGATTCTCCCTGGCTTCCGGTTGTGATCAGAACGGTCTTCTCCGGCGGATAATTCTTAAGCTGGTCGATCTCGATCAATGTCTTATCCGGAACATTGAGATATCCCAGTTCCTGTGCAACCTGGATGATATTCACCATGCTTCGTCCCTCTACGACCACCTTACGGTCATATTTACATGCCGTATTGATGATCTGCTGCACACGGTCTACATTTGACGCAAATGTTGCAATGATAATTCTGGTATCTTTATGCTCTGCAAAAATCATGATCAAATGTGATACCTACCGTACGCTCTGACTGTGTAAATCCTGGTCTCTCGGCGTTGGTACTATCTGACATCAGTGCCAGTACGCCTTTCTTGCCGATCTCTGCAAATCTCTGCAGATCGATCGCATCGCCATATACCGGTGTATAATCTACTTTAAAGTCTCCTGTATGCACAACAATACCGGCCGGTGAATAGATTGCCAGTGCTGCCGCATCCTGGATACTGTGGTTTGTCTTAATAAATTCGATACGGAACTGTCCCAGATTGATCGACTGTCCGTGTCTGACAACTTTTCTTCTTGTACTGCGGAGCAGATTGTGTTCCGTCAGCTTTTTCTCAATGATTCCCATCGTAAGCTTTGTCGCATAAATAGGAAGATTCAGTTCTCTTAATACATAAGGAAGTGCACCGATATGGTCCTCATGCCCATGGGTGATTACAAATCCTTTTACTTTCTGAATGTTATCTTTCAGGTAGGTGACATCCGGAATGACCAGGTCGATTCCGAGCATATCCTCCTCCGGGAAAGATAATCCGCAGTCTACAACAATAATACTGTCTTCATACTCAAAAGCTGTGATGTTCATTCCGATCTTTTCCAGACCTCCGAGTGGAATGATACGCATTTTTCCATTGTTTTCTCTTTTCAAAATTACACCTCCACGTGTTTACCGCACTACTTTTTTCTGCCTCATTTTTTGGCACTCCCTGCACTGTCCATAGAACTTTAATTCGTGGTCTAACACATGAAATCCCGTGGTATCTTCGATCTTATCTTCCAGATCTTCCAACAGATCATCCTTAAACGGAAGAATCTTACCACATGTTCTGCATATCAGATGGTGATGATGATGTCTTTCTTCTCCATCAAAGAATTCTCCGATTTCATAACGTGCACATCCATCGTCAAGACTGATACGATCCACCAATTGCATTTCCAGTAACAACTGCACTGTCCGGTATATAGTTGCCAGCCCAATCTCCGGATAATCTTCTCTTACTAATTCATAAATATCTTCTGCAGTCAAATGCTTATCGCGGTGATCTGCAAGGACCTCCAGTACCAGTATACGCTGGTTGGTAACTTTCAACCCCTTCTCTCTCAGCATTTCTTTAAACTTCTCTTTACTGATAGACATTCCAAACTACCTTTCAATCTCTACATCTTCAAGTAGTTCTTCAAATACTTTCAGAACAGCAGAAAGCTCTACATCATCCTCTACAATCTCGTATACGCTCTCTGACTGGCTCTCTCCTGATGTGTCTTTCAGAATCAGACATTCTGCATCATCTTCTTCCGAATCCGTCACCAGAATATATGACACACCACCAACTTTCGTCTGTTCAAGTACATAAAAATCTACTTCTTCATTCATCTCTTCGGACATGAATTTAATCTTTTCCATCTGCAATCTACCTCTTAATCCAGTGGCGTGTGTGCAAGTGAATTCAGATATCCCTGCAATATAAAAACAGCCGCAATCTTATCAATATATTTCTTACGGTCTTCACGCCTTACCTTATTCTCTATTAAAGTCCGTTCAGCTTCTACCGTGGTCAGACGCTCGTCCCACATCACGACCTCCAGGCCGGTCCGTCTTTTTAACATCTCACCAAATGCCATTGATTTTTCCGCACGATCTCCAATATCATTGTTCATATGCTTCGGAAGTCCGAGGACAATCTTCGTAACCTGATACTCTTCGATCAGTGCTTCGATACGCGCACAGGTCTTTCTGAGCTTGTTCTCGTCCTTTCTGCATATAGTCTCCACTCCCTGAGCAGTAATTCCCAACGGATCACTGACAGCAACACCTACTGTCTTGGATCCATAGTCCAGTCCCATGATTCTCATAGTCATTATTCCCACTCATTATGCTCAATATACGTCTTGAGCATCTCTTCTACCAGTTCATCTCTTTCCATCTTCATGATCAGACTTCTGGCTCCGTTATGGCTTGTGATATAAGTCGGATCGCCGGACATAATGTATCCTACGATCTGATTTACCGGATTATATCCCTTTTCACTCAATGCCTTGTATACGATTTCCAGAATATCTTTTGCACTGATCTGCGGTCCACTTTCCACCTGGAAAAATCTGGGTATTTGTCATATTTTTCATGTAATCACGTCCTCCAAAAATTATTTCAATTTCATTCTACATGATTAAATCTTAAATTTCAATGCAATATTTGTAATTGGTTTTCCAATTTCTACATTTACAAGCTGATTAATAAGATTATTCGGATTTTTTACACCAATTTTCACATATTCCTTTGTGTGGCCAATCTGTAAATTCTTCTCCGTTGCGTATAATTTTCTCTTCGATCAGAACTTCCTGCGTGGTTCCGATCAGTCTTTCTTCGTATGCGGCCTGTTTTCTATGGCTCAGTTCTATAAGTTTTCCGCACTTCTTTACAGCCTTGATCTGATCCGGGACCTGGTCTTTCATTGCTGCGGCCTTCGTTCCTTCTCTTCTGGAATATTTGAAAATGTGTGTCTCGTAGAAATCCACTTTATCTACAAATGCTTTTGACTCGGCAAATTCTTCTTCCGTTTCTCCCGGGAATCCAACGATCACATCTGTTGTAAGTGCCGGGTTACGGAAATACTTACGGAGCAACCGGCATTTTTCGTAATACTCTTCTGCAGTGTATCTGCGGTTCATACGCTTCAGTGTTGCATTGCATCCGCTCTGCAGTGACAGATGGAAATGCGGACACATCTTCGGAAGCTGTGCGATCGTCTGTACAAATTCCTCCGTGATGATTCTTGGTTCCAGTGATCCGAGGCGGATTCTTTCAATTCCATCTACTTCGTGGATCGCAAGGATCAGGGGATAACAGATTGTCATCGCAGTCGATTCCATAGGAACTCAGGTGGATTCCCGTCAGTACCACTTCTTTGTATCCGTTGGCCGCCAATGTCTTTACTTCTTCAAGTACGCTGTCACGGCTTCTGCTTCTTACTCTTCCTCTTGCAAATGGAATAATACAGTAAGAACAGAACTGGTTACATCCATCCTGTACCTTGATATACGCTCTCGTATGCTCTGCTGCCGTGCTTAAATGCAGATCTTCATACGCTTTTTCGTGATTGATATCCAGAATCTCCTGATAGGTCTCTGCCGCGTTTTTTCCTGATTTTGCCGGTGTTCCGGCCTGGGCATCCGGATTTTTCTCTTTCTCATAATTTTCCAGGATCTCGACAATATTCTGCTTCTTGTTATTTCCGATGACAATATCGATCCCATCCGGGATGTCATCTTTTCTGGCCTGCACGTAACAGCCACAGGCAACGACAATCGAATCCGGATTCATCTTTCTTGCCCTGTGCAGCATCTGTCTGGATTTCCGGTCTGCCATATTTGTCACCGTACAGGTATTGATGATATACACATCTGCACCTTCCTGAAACGGCACAATCTCATATCCGT
>ENA-OQHD01000232-OQHD01000232.1-human-gut-metagenome-genome-assembly--contig:-NODE-232-length-23453-cov-4.560833_pt1 | contig 23453 bp, 21 predicted proteins | sample MGYA00242560_ERZ504711 | MGnify/ENA primary metagenome ERZ504711 (study PRJEB26092, sample SAMD00036198) | human gut metagenome | host: Homo sapiens | study: EMG produced TPA metagenomics assembly of...
GGATTGTTCCAAAACAGTCATTCTCAAGTGCATCATAATGCAGATCATCATAAATCGTTCTTGTCTTTTTCATATAACAGGAGACTGCATGATAGATTCGAATCTTCAATGAGAAATCTGCTTCTGCTGCATCTTCCATCAGTAACTTAAAGATTTCTTTCGATATTCCACGCTTTCCAAATATCTTGAGTGCCTCCGCATAATACATTCCCTGCTCCAGTTTTCTGATGAAACACCTTGCAAGAATACGGTTTTCAAGAAACCTCTCCTGATCACAGGATGCCTCAATATCTGCTGCATTAAAACTGGAATAGAGGCTCATGCGTTCAGTCTCACGCCATCTGAAAATCTCTTCTTTTGTTGCAGTACCATGTGCCATCTTGTAAATGATTTCAGCCATATCAAGTGCATCTTCCCAGTCATCACACACCGGATAAAGATCTGCAAACCACAGATAGGTCTCTTCTCCTTTCCAGAGTTCTTCTTTCGTCACTTTATTCTGAGCCATAAACTGATTCAATGTCGTGCCAAGAAATGAAACCTCTCCCGGATATTTTCCTTTCGGATTATCTGGTACACCATAAATCCTGATTACTTTTTTCCCAACCTGTCAGTTCAATTCCGTGCATAACAATCTGTTCTGGAATCTTCCGGTCCATAATGCGCACATGGGAAAGAACGGTTCCGTCGCCGACCTCAGAATTACCAAGAACATAACAATTCTCCAGATATGCCTCTTTTCCTATCTTCGCACGGCTTCCTACATAAGCATTATGCGCTGCAAATCCTTCTTTTTGGCACCGCTGAATTCACCTGCATCTTCCAATCCAGGAACTCGTAATCCTGCACATCTTTTGTTACAAGACTTCTCAATTCCCTTGTTGTTCCGAAATGAATAAATTCCGCCGGTGACAGACACAACAGCTTCATTGAGAAATGATGGATCGCATTCCAGATCTGTGTCCTGCATTCATGCAGTGCCTCATTGAGCTGTCCTTCTGCTGCCTCTTTATAGAAATCTTCTAATGTAGAATCATTTGCAAGCGGATATAAAAAAATTCCCCATAAAAGCTGATCCTTGCTTCTTCATTACAAAACTGCCTGAATTTCTTCTCGTCTACTTTGCCCCCTGTTGAAATCAGACGGAACAGTGCCTGCAACAGTGCGCTGCCAAACAATACCGCACCTGTATCAAGATCTACATTTCCTGCATTATTAACAGCTCCCATCTCTCGCAAACGCTCTTCTGTCTGTTTATGAAGAAAACACTTTACATAATCATGTCCGTCGTTCAGAAATACGCCATGATTCTTTCCTGTAGCTACCGGCTCTTTAATGGAAATTGCTGCTGCTCCGTCAAACTGCGCATCAATCTGGAGTGGATTAAACAGAAGCAATACATCACCTGACAAAACAAGCATTCCCTCCTGGATTCTGGATGGAACTCCTGACATTCCCACAATAAACTCATCAAATAAAGTGGAACTTCTTCCATCCGGCAATTCTCTTGGAACCGGTGAGAAAAGCTTGCCGATTGCAGAATACTGCGGCACTCTCTTGCTGTCACCACCTGAATGAATCACAAGAATTCTACGATTCTTAAAAGGATTCTCTCTCTCAGGCTCCTGGTCTGCAATATAACGCATCACCTGAAATGTAGCGCCTCCTGATCCCACACGTTTTCCCTCCGGATCCGGAAGAACCGCATACGTTGTCTCCTCCGGAAGAAGACCTTTTTCCAAACGGTTCTCAATCTGATTCCGATAAGCCATTGCCTGTGCTTCATTTGATGCTGTTAATATAATATAGTCCCATTTAATGAAACTTTTTTTCCTTTAAACTTCTTTCATAATCTTCCCAGGAATCCAGATAGGACTGACGCAGGAAGAGATTGTTCATCTTCTCGTATTTCATTTTCTTACCCCTTAACGATATTTCTTACCTTAAGTAAATGTTCAATACTAGAATATCACAAAAAAAGAAGATTGGGAAGTTATTGTATATTTCACCTGTTCACAACAACTTCCCAGTCTTTTATTTTTGCTTCCGATTTTCTCCCCATCTTTACCAATGTCTCTGCACCGGTTGCACTGTTTCTCACCAGATCTTCATCCGTCTGCACTTTTCCCGGCTCTGTCAAAAGAACGACTGTAGACCCGCCAAACTCGAACATTCCTTTTTCTTCTCCCCGGTGTACAACAGATACTTTCTTTTTATGATTCTTAATCCGTCCAACCATAAGAGCACCGACTTCCATCTGCAAAACGGTTCCCAGTTCTTCTGTCTGTACAAGACAATATTCCCTTGTATTCATCTTGTAAATCGGAGCATAGTCATTTGCCACCGGATTTACTGTATGGAATACTCCTCTGATCTTTCGCTGTGCAGATTTCACACCATCTGCCACATAACAATATCTGTGGTAGTCATCTACCGTGAGACGGATTATATAAGCTGTTCCACCTTCATAGCGTTTCGCAAGCTTTTCATCCTTCAGAAGACTACGGACTGTATACTGTGTCTGTTTGATAAGAAAAGTCCATCCCTTTGAATCGGACAAACTGTCACTTTCCCATCGCAAGGACTGATCAGTACTTCTTTTCTTCCGTCAATCGGACGTTCCTCCGCTAAAATCTTACGCGTCAAAAAAGTCATTATAAGAAGAATAATGTTTCTTTTCATAGATTGACAGATCAATCTGATTCTTTCTGACAAACGATGGAATCAACAGCTTGGACACTCTGCTGTCCAGCACTTTTCCGCCAAGTCGGGATACCCTGAAACCAAGCAATGGTTTCAGCATCATTCTTGTCAATGTATGTCCATAGATATATTCCAGGAATCTGTCCTGCCCTGTTGTTTTCTCCATCCTGTTTCCGTTTCTGTCTGCATAAATCATAATCTCTCCTCTTACATGAATCTTCGTCTCAATGTCCAGACTACTGCAACCGCTACTACTCCGACTAATGCAGAAAGTGTCTTATTCCCCGGCTTTTTTAATTTGAAATCCATAACAAACAGAAGTCCTACAAGAAGAACCATCGCATGCAGTGCAATTCTGAAATCACAGTGCAAAAATGGGCGAAGCACAACAAGAATCGGTAATGCGATCGACATGGATGTGATCGGCAATCCCTGATAACACTTTCTGTTCTCTGTTGTCTCATCCTGCCTGCACTCTTCTGTTACATTAAACCATGCCAGACGGATCAATCCTGCCAACACATAAAACATAAGAATAAGAACACCGACAATCCCATTCATTCCCATACAATAACAGATGATCGCCGGTCCGACTCCAAAACAGACAATGTCGCACAGGGAATCAATCTGGATTCCAAAACGTTTCTCTATTTCTGTTCTATCCTTCTTTGTTCTTGCAATCTTCCCATCAAACATATCACACAGACCAGACAGTGCAAGACACAATACTGCAAGATCCAGATGTCCATTCAATGACAGCATCATCCCACCAATCGAAATCCACAGACTGATATATGTAAGTATAACTGTGTAATCATAAACACCTAACATTTTATTTCCCCCTTATTTTATTCTTATCAGAATAACTCTCCATTTATTTATGCTTTCTTCCTTAAGTTTCTTCCTATTGTAAAATTCGCCACGATCGTGAAAATTGCACTGATCAATAATTCTGTATAATATCCAAGTCCTCTGCTTAAGATCATTCCCGGAATCAAAAGTGCACTTCCAAAAACTGGTTCAAAAATCATCGAAAACAGTTTTTCACTGATTCCCATACCACCTGGCAGTGGCAGCATATCCACAGAAACCGAAATCACAGACTGCAGAAGAATGATCACGAATGCATTCGTTCCGGACAGTCCAAATGCCTTATATACAAACCAGGTTGCTGTAAACAGTGCGAACCTCTGAAATAATGTAATTGCAAATACATTGACCAGTACCATTATATGATCTTTCAGATAAACCGCTGTTGCATGATACTGATCCATCGATGCATTCAGTTTCTCAATTCTTGTACTTTTATATCGCATCAGATGCATTTTTTGCCAGCAGTTCCATCCCTTTTTACAAGAATAGAACGCGCAAGCACTGGATGAAATACAAGGAGCAGCATAGAAGACACACAAAATACATTTAGTCCTGTTCCAAGATAAAAAAGTATGGCGGATATCATACATATGTGTTCTGATGAATCCCCTGCCGAAGATCATAAGTCCAAGACTGATCACAACGAGAACCATTTTATAGGTAATCGTGACAATCATCAATACAAGCGTTGATACCGGGATTGGAATTTTCTCTTTCTTCATATAATAAATCTGCGCCGGCTGTCCTCCTGTTGCGGATGGCGTGATACAGCTGAAAAAGAATCCTACAGAGGAAAACAAGAAACATTTCCATTTCTTTAGATGAATACCAAGCGTATGCATCATATAAAATATAATAATTGACTCTCCCCAGATAAAGATAATCACACAGGCAACACCCGGAAGCAACCAGTATAATTTCACTGTTTTCAGAATTTCTGCAATCTCACTTAAATCCTCCCCATGGAATACTCCATAGATTGTTGCCGCAAAGACAAGAAAGAGAAAAAGTACATTAAATATCATTTTCTTTTTATTTTCCATTTTCTCCTCCTGCTTTACGAACCAGATTTCTGTAAATTTTCCATCCGTTTGTCCGGCAGCTCACAAACCAGGTCAGCTCCGCTACCGCAACTCCACCGATCACATCCACAATTACATGCTGTTTTGTTACAAGCGTAGAAATAAAGACCAACACTGCAATCATTACAGATACGATCTTATACCACACCGGTACTTTTTTGATCTCCCCTGATTCCAATACAACAGAACCAGCTTGCCATACAATGGATTGATGGAAATAAATTCACCGGTTCATCAATCTGATATAAAAAGCGCATGCCCTGAACAAAAATTTCCGTTTCCTACAAGTTCTGGTCTTACATTTGTTGTCGGATAAAACACAAAAAAGCAGAAAACAAATGATTCTTGCATACAAATCAGCCGTAAAGAATCTGTATTTTATCTCTTCCTCCCGCAATGATACAAGCAGATAATTAATCCCCCAGAAAATGTAACATCCAAAATAAACAAGAATAAATGCCGGGATCAATGGGATCTTTGTATCTAATGCAAGTGATAGGTTATGGTACTCCCTTGTATCTGTCAATCTCGGTGCTCCCCAGTAGACAGCTGAATTCACCAGAAAAACCAATTACCGGCGGGAGTAAGATTTCTATTATTCTCTTTCTGTCCAAATCCCCTGTCCTTTGTCTCACTTCTTGTTTTCTCCATTCTTTTCCCATTTTATGATGTAACCAGATTGCTCCACTGCTATGTACTTACATCATTTTATCCCACTTTTTCATAATAACAATAGGCTTTGGCATTTATTAAAGAAAAAAGTGCCATTCTTTAAGGAACAGCACTTTTTTCTTTAGAATTTCTTCAGAATTTACCGCAAATGCATTTCAGGGCTTACATCTCGTCTTCCCTGTATCCAAAATTTTTCATCATATAATCGCTGTCTCTCCAGTTCTTCTGAACCTTTACCCACAGCTTCAAATTTACTTTGCAATCCAGCAAACGCTCGATCTCAAATCTTGCAGTACTTCCGATTTTTTTTCAGCATACTTCCCTGCTTTCCGATGATGATCCCTTTATGGGAATCTCTCTCGCAGATGATTGTAGCATCAATATGACACACTTTGTGGTTCATCTTCATCTGATCGATTGCTACTGCGATTCCATGAGGGATCTCCTCATTCAAGCTGTGCAATGCTTTCTCGCGGATAATCTCTGCCACGATCTGGCGCTCCGGCTGGTCTGTGATTGTATCTTCATCATAGAACTGCGGTCCGTATGGAAGATATTTCATAATTACATTCACAAGCTCATCCGTATTATCGCCTCTTCTTGCAGATACCGGAACGATTTCTGCAAAATCACATTCCTTGCGATATGCATCAATAAAAGTAAGAACCTCTTCCTTCTTCACCATATCAACTTTATTGATAACAAGAATAACCGGTGTCTTTACCTTCTTTAACTGCTCAATAATATGCTTCTCACCTGCACCGATAAATGTAGATGGCTCTACAAGCCAAAGTACAACATCCACTTCATTCAAAGAACGTTCTGCAATATTCACCATATACTCACCAAGTTTATTCTTTGCTTTGTGAATTCCCGGTGTATCTACGAACACAATCTGACCTTCCTCTGTTGTCAGAACAGTCTGGATACGGTTTCTTGTTGTCTGTGGTTTATTTGATGTGATTGCAATCTTCTGTCCGATCAGACGATTCATCAAAGTAGATTTTCCAACATTTGGTCTTCCGATCAGTGTGACAAATCCTGATTTAAAATTATCCCGCATACTTTTTCCTTTCTTTTTCCATCTTAAAGTGTCTTTATTTCAAGGAACATCTCTTTCTGCTCCTCAATCTTCTCTTCACTTCCGATCACGCAAAGTTCATGTGCATCAAGTAATGCTTGAAGTACATCGGCAAGTGCACGGATGTCTGACTGCTGTGCATCAAGGATCTGATCTCTCTCTTCCCTGATCATCTCAGCAGATACATGGTTCATATAAAGATTCATTGATCTGCTTCCCTTTGCTGCCGGATTCATCGGACGGTCGATATTACTGATCGTTCCGATAATAAACTTGTTCATGTCTCTGTCATCTACATTGAAGTTCTTCAGATAATCTACAACTCCTTCGTAGATTTCCATTGTCTTCTCCAGATTCGGGTCACGGTAAGATACCAGATATCCCTCTCCAATACGATTGAAGCTGCTCATGCATCCGTAAGCTCCGCCCTTCACACGGACATTCTGCCACAGATAATCATAGCTCAAGATGACTTTCAGAATCTGAAGTGCTCCTGTATACTCAACACCACGGTCGATAAAGTTACCTGTTCTTGCAACATACTGAACTTTTGAAGATGTCTTGAATCCCTCGTTGCGTTTCACACAATGAATTTCACACGGTATCTCTGCTTCCTTTTCCTCTGTATGAAGTGTGTCTGCAATCTTTGCAAATGCTTCTTCCATCGGTGCAAGACCATCCGCTGATGAAGTATAACTGATGATCAGATTATCCTTGCGGAAAATCTGCTGTGCAATCTGTCTTAAGTTTGCAATCAGTTCTGCTTTCTTCTCCTCAAAGTTTTCCTCCAGTTCCTTTACAACCTCATAATAACCGATTCCATCTGTATCATCCTTGAACTTCGCCATCGGTGAAGTATAAGACAGAGAACGAAGGGCTGCTGTTGTGTGCCCGGATGACAGGAAGGACATCTGCAGTCTGGATTTCAACATTGCTAAGATTTCTTTCAGACGCTTCTCATCCCCAAGATCAGATTCCATCAGAATCTCACGCATCATAGAGAACAGAACATTCATCTTCGGATACAGTGCTTTACCTTTGATTTCAAATGTCGCACGGAATTCTTTCTCCTTTACCTTTGTTACGTCTGTGTAAAGCTCAAGAGAAGTTCCGATTCCTCCTGTGTGTACATTGATCTCATTAAATAATTCACTGTATTCATAATTCTTTGTATTAATAATTCCAAGCACACTCTGCAGAATGCTGATATATGGAAGTTTCTCCTCCGGAATACCGGACAGGTCAAACAAAAGCGCTGTGTATCCAATTCCATTCGTCTCAACTTCATGGTGTACCAGCTTCACTCCGCTTGTCTCAAGCTCTTTATTATAAATCGGTGCAATCTCTCTGGAAATATCTTCGCGTCCGAGTACAGGAATCTTCGCCAAATCTTCCGGTGCCGACTCTTCTTCCTGATATTCTTCCAACTCTTTCGTTGCTTTCACAAGTGCATCGATTTCTTCTTTTGACAAACTGTCTTTGTATACCTGAAGCTTATCTGCAAGTTTCTTATCCATTCTTGCAGTACGTCCGCGCTCCGGCTTAATGATCACGATAGAGCCATGTGTATTATCAAGAAGATATTTCTGGATCAGTTCTTCAAAGTATCCTGTCTCTACCTGTTCTTTTAAGAATTCAAATGTCGGAATCGCCTGCATATGAATAAATGGTTTCGTCTCATCATACAGCCAGCTATCAAACAACTGCAGACCATACATCAGTCCACGCGGATAATTTCCAAAATCAGCCTCGCGGAAACGGAATTCATGATAGTTGATTCCTGCGCGAAGTGCTTTCTCATTGATTCCATTTTTCACAATATCTTTCAATGTATCTTCAATTACACGAACGAATTCTTCCTTCTGCTCTACATTCGCATTCTTAGAAATCACAGAGAAGATCGGCTGATAAACTCCGTTGTCATAAGATCCTGAGATATCCTTGCCGACCCCTGCATCGAGAAGTGCTTTCTTCAGCGGTGCGCCCGGTGCGGACAGAAGTGCGTAATCCAGAATCTCAAATGCCAGATACAGTTTCTCATCCAGTGTAGTACCAATCACTTTATTATAAGAAAGATAAGTGTTATCCTCCTCACTCTCTTCACTTGCGATGGAATACTCCTGAACGACTTCCTTCATCTCTGTAAATGGCTTCTGCAGATGAATCTCTGAATCCACCGGTTCATTCTCAAAATCTGACAAATACTTCTCATCAAGCCATCTTAATTTCTCTTCCATATTCATATCACCATACAGATAAATATAGCTGTTAGATGGATGATAATACTTTCTATGGAAATCTAAAAATCGCTCATAAGTAAGTTCCGGAATTACCTCCGGGTCTCCACCGGATTCTACGGAATACGCATTATCCGGGAACAGAGAGTTCAGAACCACGCGGTCAAGTACGCCTTCCGGAGAAGAGAATGCTCCTTTCATCTCGTTGTATACAACACCGCTGATTGTCAACTCTCCATCTGGATCATCCAGCTTATAGCTCCAACCTTCCTGGCGGAATGTCTTGTCATTCTGATAAATATTTGGATAAAATACTGCATCCATATAGACATGCATCAGATTCTGAAAATCCTTGTCATTGCAGCTTGCCACCGGATATACTGTCTTGTCCGGATAAGTCATCGCATTCAAAAATGTATTCAGAGAACCTTTCACAAGCTCAACAAACGGATCCTTCACCGGAAATTCTTTCGATCCGCACAGAACAGAATGTTCCATAATGTGTGGAACTCCTGTACTGTCTGACGGTGGTGTACGGAATCCAATTGTAAACACCTTGTTCTCATCATCATTTTCCATAAGAAGCACTCGTGCTCCGCTTTTCTTATGCTTCAGAAGTGTCCCCTTTGACTTCAGATCAGATAAATCTTCTGTCTGGAGCACTTCATATGCATTCAAATCATATATACTCATTCATTTTTCTCCTTGGATTTTTGTTCTTATAAATATCAAACTTTTTCAAAGATTGACTATTCTTTAGTATATCCGATTTCACTGGTAAATACAAGGAAAGCCAGTGGAAAGAAAACTTTTTAAAATCTTTTTGTTACTATAACAAAAGGATGAATCCCCTAAAGTCTTCATCCCTTTATTTTACTTTTATTCTTCTGTTCCTATCAAAACCCTTTTTTCCACGAAATGCAAATCCACTTTCTCTGTTTGATGTAATTCTATATTTTTCGGCTAAATCCACGATCAGTCCAAGAACAAATCCGTGGTAGAATCTCTCCGGTTCCTGTTCTTCGGATGGCTTATTCCCGGTATCAAAACTGCTAAAGGTCTGAAGTGCAACCTGATTCATAAACTGGTTCATATAATCCAGATCCTTTCCGCATGTTATCATCACATTACTTTCCCTATTGTATCATAGTTTTTCCGCTTTAAACAAAGAGTAGGGGTTGTAATAACATTTGGCACTTAATGATATATGTAAATTATAACCCGCATTTCCGACTGTAGTTTCTTTCTCCGTTTTTCCACTTATAGGTTTCATCTATATATATTCACTTTCATATACACATTATCTATTGGAAAACTTCATTCAAAAACGATAAAATTTATCTATAAATACTTTGGTTATGAGTAGATTGTTCCCATCGTTTATTTTCCAGAAAGTATATGTTTAACAAAACAATCTATCTACAACAGCCATCTACAAAACCAACAATAAGGAGAACGATTATGGAAATTATTAAAGATTTACCGGAAGTATTCGAAGAATTCGCAGAGCAGCGTCAGAAATCATTTCTCGCTGTAAAACAGTTGAAAGACAAAGGAATCCCTGTGATTGGATCCTACTGTACTTATTTTCCAAAGGAGATTGCCATGGCAATGGGCGCAGCAACAGTCAGCCTCTGCTCTACATCTGATGAGACGATCCCAGCAGCAGAAAAAGATCTTCCACGTAACTTATGCCCACTGATCAAATCAAGTTATGGATTTGCAAAGACAGACAAATGCCCTTTCTTCTACTTCTCAGACGTTGTTGTCGGAGAGACAACATGTGACGGTAAGAAGAAAATGTACGAATACATGGGCGAATTCAAAGAGGTCTTCATCATGGAACTGCCACAATCCCAGAAAGCTGAAGTACTCGACCTTTGGAGGGCTGAGATTCTCCGCTTCAAAGAATATCTCGAAAAAAACTTCGAGGTAACGATCACGGAGGAACAGGTTCGTGAAGCAGTTAAGCTTGAAAATGAAGTCCGCACATCCTTGAAGAATCTTTACGGAGTTATGAGACATGATCCTGCACCGATCAAAGGTCATGATCTTTTCCGCGTTCTGTATGGAAGCGGTTTTAAGCTTGACCGCACTCTGATTGCCGACGAAGTTGACGCACTGACAGCCAAGATCGAGAAAGAATATGCGGAAGGAAAACGTGAAGATAAGAAACCTAGAATCCTGATCACAGGATGTCCGATCGGTGGTGCAACAGAGAAGATTATCGACGCTGTTGAGAATAACGGTGGAATCGTTGTTACATTTGAAAACTGCTCCGGTGCAAAATCCATCGACCGCCTCATTGACGAAGATGCTGAAGACATTTACCAGGCAATCGCAGAGCGTTACCTCTCTATCGGATGTTCTGTTATGACTCCAAACCCGAACCGTCTGGAACTTCTCGGAAGATTGATTGATGAGTATAAAGTAGACGGAGTCCTTGAAATGACTCTTCAGGCATGCCACACTTATAACGTAGAGACTCTTTCCATCCGCCGCTTTGTAAACAAGGAAAAAGGAATTCCATACATGAATGTTGAGACAGATTATTCCCAGACTGATGTTGGACAGCTGAATACACGTATAGCAGCCTTTATCGAAATGTTATAATCTGGTAACTGTTCAGAGCCAAGCGAAATTTCAAAATACAGCTATAAAATGCTTGCATTTTTAAGACTGTTTTTGAAATTTTATTTGGCGGATACGCCACACCGACGAAATGCGTAGCATTTTGGAGGTTGGCTCTGAACAGTCGGCTGTTCTCGTGTGAGAGCCGACTGTTTTTATAAAGGAGTTTTTATTATGAACTATATTGGAATTGACATCGGTTCAACCTGTGCGAAAACCGTTGTTTTGAACGAAAAAAAAGAAATTATCCAGGAATTCGTTCAGCCAACCGGATGGAGCAGCGTAGATACAGCCGAGGAAATCCATCAGAAACTTGAGCTTGCCGGAATCAATCTTTCTGATGACTCTTCCTGCTGTGTAGCAACCGGTTACGGACGCATCTCTGTTCCTTACGCAGATAAGACCGTCACAGAGATCACCTGCCATGCTCTTGGTGCTGTGCATCTGTTTCAACAGCCGGACCTGACCGTGATCGACATCGGTGGCCAGGATACGAAGATCATCCAGATTGAACAGGGATTCGTAAAAGATTTTATTATGAATGATAAATGTGCCGCCGGAACCGGACGTTTTCTTGAAGTGATGGCCAACACACTCTCTCTTCGCCCGAATGAAATGTTTGATCTGGCACGCCTGGGTTCTGACACAACGATCAGCTCCATGTGTACTGTATTCGCAGAATCCGAAGTTATCGGACTGATTGGTAAGGGAGAACCGAAAGAAAATATTGCTTATGCAGTAGTAAATTCCACCATCCGCAAGGTTGCCGCCCAGGTCAGCCGGATGAATGGTGAGATGTCCACGTTCTGTCTGACCGGCGGTCTATGTGAATGTGAATATATCCGCGAAGCTTTATCAAAAGAACTTGGAAAAGAAGTGATCTCCTGCCCGGATGCCCGCTACGCCGGTGCGATCGGTGCTGCACTTAGTGCGATAAAGATACGGAGATAAAAGGGAAGCTGCTTTCACTTGCAGCTTCCCTCTTCTACACCATCGCATAATCCTCAATATTCGTTATTCCTGAAATGTCTTCAATGCATCAATTGTCCTCTGGATCAGTTCATCCAGTGTCCATCCAAGCATCTCTGCGCCTCTTTCGATTACCTCTCTGGAGCAGCCGGCGGCAAATCCCTTGCTCTTATACTTTTTCTTCACTGACTTTAACTGCAGATCCTGAACGCTTTTGGACGGCCGCATCAATACAACCGCTCCGATCAACCCGGTCAGCTCATCTACTGCATAAAGTACCTTCTCCATCTCATGCTCTGGTTTTATATCTACGGTAATCGCATAACCGTGACTTGCTGTTGCGCGAATAATCTTCTCGTCAATCCCGCGCTCTCTCATAATTTCCTGTGATTTTATACAATGTTCTTCTGGAAATTGCTCGAAATCAAGATCATGCAGAAGTCCGACGATTCCCCAGAATTCTTCTTCCTCGCCATAGCCAAGTTCTCTTGCGAAATAACGCATGGTATTCTCAACGATCTGTGCGTGTTCCAAATGAAATGCATCTTTATTGTATTCTGTTAATAAGTTCCATGCTTCTTCTCTGGTCATATCTTCCCGGTCCTTTCTTTGTGTGAAACTGTTTCTTTACCATTTGTTTTTCGTATCATAACACATTTTTCTTTCCCATGCAATTCCTATCTGTTTTGTATGTTATTGTTTTACTGGTCTGGATAAATAACACCAAACAAAAATACTCTGAAACAGACTTTAAAATCAATCTGTCCCAGAGCAACTTATATTCTTTCACTTATATTCTTTTATCTCAAACTTTTCTCTTCGTCTATTATCTGATTCTAAAGATCGGGCTGATCTTCTTGTAGATCAGAAATACAACAAGTGATACAACAATCCCCTTCACAAGGTTGAACGGTGCTACCGCAAACATAACAAATGTAGAAAGGCTTGTAATATGTGAGTTAACTGCTGTTCCCATACCAACCAGTGCATCAATCGGCATTCCGAATGCTTTTGCATAAGTCGGAAGAAGTACGAATCCATTCACGAAGCATCCGATCACGATCATCAGAAGCGTTCCTGTTGCCATTCCGATCAGAGCACTTTTTCTTGTTCTGTTTTTTCTATAGATCAGACCTGCCGGTACACAGAAAGAACATCCGATAATAAAGTTTGCAATTTCTCCAACACCTGCTGTTGATGTTCCTGTCATAACAAAGTTTAATAAGATCTTAACAAGCTCTACCAGAACACCTGCCATAGGTCCCATCGCAAAGCATCCTACCAGAACCGGAACTTCACTTAAATCAATCTTATAAAATGTCGGTGCAAACGGAAGTGGAATCTCGAACATCATCAGAATAATTGCGATTGCTGAAAGCATTCCGATCTGAACTAATGCCTTTACCCCCAAGCTTCGGCTGAATCTTCGCATCTGCATTTGTTAGTGTCTTTGTCTCTGTACTCATAGTGTTACTCTCCTTTTTCTATCCGCTGTCTTTATCCTAAACAGCATTTTTTGCTTTTTGAAAAAGGTAATCTTCACAAGAAAAACCCGGAGGTAATTACCTTCCGGGATTCATGTTTTCTGCTCTTAATGGCATTCTCGCAAGATTCTTAGGCAATCAGATATCATATTCGAATATCTCTTTTTCTGATCCTGCGGGCATGAACTTCTTCTCTCATCCAGACTTTACTGTCGGTACCGGAATTCCCATTCTGTAATGCCATCACAGACGAGTCACCAGTTCAGCCGCATCATATGCGGGTCGCGGACTATACCGCCGGTTGGGACTTGCACCCTACCCCGAAGATTAAATTCCTTTTACTCTTACTACTATAGCGCGCTCTTACTAAAAATGCAACCCCTTTTATTGATATTTAATATCATTTTGTACCGTACTTTCGACTAATATATTGACATTCCTTTTTTCCTACTAGGTTTGTCGTTTTCTTAATAAAATTTTTCAATAATGTTCATTTTCGGTTCAAAAGTTCATCACACTTTTTCACAAAATACCTCTATACTATAATTGTTCTTAAAAAGAACACTTTTTCATAAACTTTTTCCCCCTTTGAGTCACAGAGATGTGGCTCATTCCTTTTATATAAAGAAAAATCCTGTCTTCTCGACAAGATTTTCTCATACATTCTTTATAGAATACGTTTTCTCCATTTTTCCCATAGGGTTCCCTGAACATACTGATAAGCTTTATTCATAAACCAATATTGCTATCTGCCCAACCAATACAGCTGCCAAAAGCAACTGATCTGACACTGCTTTCTGAAACAGCATCGAACGGAATCCGAAAAGACACGGAAGATACACTAGATTAAAGATCACATATTTCACAAGCCAGTAAATCCCATCCTATGTCCCATCTGTGGTCATTTTCGCAAGAAATACCCAGACCGCTTCAATTCCAAGAATATAGAATCCCATCGCAGCAAATGTTATTACATCAAAATTTGTTCGGCGTAACCAGGAATCCTAATAAAATTGCTGCCAGATAAAAGGCTGACCCCTGTACGAAGGCCGAACTCACGAATAACAATCCCTACAAAAAATGCCGCTGCTGCCAACAAAAACAATGTATTCGTCTCGATCACGCTTCCAAGTGCCATACACACGACAGTCACCGCAAGGATCAAACCTCCAAATGCCATTTGTTTTGCTTTTACATGCATGAGCAGAGATCGCCTCCCATACATTCACACAATGTATCCGCAAGCCATAAGTCGCAACACATATTTCCTGTACCGCAGGAATTCTGTCCTCCCGGTGCATAGCCTCCACCATACGGACTGTTCTGATATCTTCTGCTGTTAAAGTCGAGCTGATTCAACAGCTGACGGAACTGCATGTTATTGGGTTCCATATTTACTGCCTGTGCCGCGTGATCCCTTGCCAGAATCTGATTTCCGATTCCTGCATTCGCACAGCTGCTCAGATAATACCACATCGCACTTCTCTGCTGAACCTGATCCAATGTATTGATTGCTTCTCTATAACGTCTGCTGTTAATATAGTTCGCAGCTGCCTGCAGTTTGGGATCCATCGTTCCATAGCCATAAGAGCTGTTCTGATTTCCATAAGACTGATTTCCATAAGACTGATTTCCATAAGAATAACTTTCAGAAGAACCATATCCATAATTATTCCCGTACGAATTTCCTCCATTCGCACGCTCTCTCATGATAATATCATACGCTTCCTGTACTTCCTTAAACTTCTCTTCTGCAAGATCGGCTAAGGGATTGTTTACATTTGCATCCGGGTGATATTTTCTTGTCAGATCCCGATACACTCTCTTTATCTCATCATCCGACGCATTCGGTGACACACCGAGCACATCATATGGATTTTTTGTCATCATTCTTTTCCTCACTTTTCTTCATCTGAATCTTATTATAATGATTCCAGACTCCATCATACAGTATATTTCTCAAAATGTCCACGTCAACCAGACATGGCAGTTGTTCAAAACGGACTGTGCTCTCCGCTATCATCATCCGAAGAATCTGTTCCATCTGCACCTCATAATCCGGCCGCTTTGCCAGTTCTTTCAATGGATTGTAGCGATTCTTCTTTCTATCTTCCGGCAGATCCTCATAGGCATCCATCAGGTAAATGAATTTTCCAAGATAGAACCCCATCTTTCTGAGCGTCTTCTCCCAGATATCCTCCTTCCAGACAAAAAGCTCCGCCATTAATCTGCCAAAACATCCTGCTGCCCGGTCAATATCCATACTGTTCTCATGTTCACATTCTCCAAGTTCTTCCAGAGATTTCCGAATGCTCTCACTCTGCCGCGGATATTTCTCTATGATTTTCTTCGCTTTTCCCTGAATCAGGCTCTTCGTCATCAGACTTGACACTTTATGATCATCCTGCCAGTCATCTTCCATATGATAATATGCAAGCAGCACATTCATCGCCGCCGCATAAGATGTAATTTCATTCCACAACATATGTTGCCGCTTCACTGGATGAACCTTACAGCGGTGTTCCTCATGTTTCGCAATTGTCTCATATAAAGAGGATAACAGAATAACTGCAAATGTCATATCATACGTCAATGTCATCTGCCCCATAAATCCATAATCTTCTTTCAATGTCCGGCAAAGTCCACAATAATATGCCCTGTATTTCTTCAGATCTTTTACTTTTAATTCCGGTTCACAGACCGTTACATATCCAAACATGCAATTCCTTTCTCTTCTGGCAATTTTCCTGACTTTATCTATTCTACCTTATTCTTTCCATTTTGCCTATCACATGTCTGCAAAATTAATAAGTTTTTAATTGTTAACCTTTTATATTTTATAGTTGACAATTAACTTTTCATGAATTATACTAACGAAGAACTCAATCGTTGCCATATTTCAGACAACGATGTTAAAGCTCGCTTGAAACAGCGATAATTATTAAGATCTAAAGGAGTAAATTGAAATGTCACAGAACGAAACTTCCGGCACAGTTGCCGTAGACAACCAGAAAATAAGAACAAAACAGATGGTACTCATCGCCCTGATGACTGCAGTAACCTGCGTCCTCGGACCACTTTCCATCCCGCTGCCATTCAGCCCTGTTCCGATTTCCCTTACAAACTTTGCAATCTTCCTTGCAATCTTCGTTCTCGGAATGAAATCCGGAACAATCAGCTTTATCATCTACCTCCTGCTCGGAGCAGTTGGTGTCCCGGTCTTCTCCTCTTTCCGTGGAGGTTTCCAGGTTCTCGCAGGACCAACCGGAGGATATCTGATCGGATTCATCTTCCTCGCACTGATCATGGGATTTGCACTCGATCACTTTGACCGTAAGCTCGTTCCTACAATCATCGGAATGATCATCGGAATGGCTGTATGTTATGCATTCGGAACTGTATGGCTTGCCAAACTGTTAAGCCTCTCCTTCAAAGAAGGTCTTATGATGGGCGTTATCCCATACCTTCCGGGAGATGCAGCAAAAATCATCATTGCTGCAATCGTAGGACCAAAACTTTACGGAGCAACACAGAAGATCAGATAATTGAATTGTTCACTGAAAGAAACATCCAAACTAACCTCCATCGGTTTCTGTTTGGATGTTTCTCTTTTTATAGACGTTTGAAACGTTATATGCTATAATATTTTCGTTACCGCCTCCAAACTGGTAACAGATAGGAGGTGAATCACATGGATTTTCTCACTTCTCTTATTGTTACTATCGCGGGTGATGTAATTTGCCATTATATCATCAAATGGCTCGATAGGAACAAATAGTCGGTAACGAGCCTACGGATTTATTCCCACCGTTTTTGGGAATAGAAAACCCCAGAGTTGCCGCTCTGGGGTTTTCGCGCTTGTAGTCAAATCGCATGAACTACTCACTTCTCTTTGCCTAGTGGCATTATAGCATATTCACTTTAACAATACAATATGCAAAATTATTAAATTCCTCTCATCGTCAGCTGAATTCTCTTCTTCTTCAAATCCACGCTCATCACCTTCACATCCACAACATCTCCAACACTTACTGCTTCCAGCGGATGTTTGATATATCTGTCTGTAATCTGGGAAATGTGTACAAGTCCGTCCTGGTGAACTCCAATATCCACAAATACTCCGAAGTCAATTACATTTCTCACAGTACCTTTCAGCACCATACCTTCCTTCAGATCTTTCATCTCAAGGACATCTGTGCGAAGGATTGGCTTTGGCATCTCATCACGTGGGTCACGAGCCGGTTTCTCAAGTTCTTTGACGATATCACGAAGTGTGATCTCACCGATTCCAAGTTCTTCTGCCAGCTTCTTATAATCACCGATCGTAAGACCAAGTCCTGTCAGCTGATGTGCTGTGATAGCATCTGCTTCGTACCCTTGCTTCTTCAACAGCTTTTCTGCTGCAGCATAAGATTCCGGATGAACACCCGTAGCATCAAGTGGATTCTTACCTTCGGAAATACGCATAAAACCTGCGCACTGCTCGAACGCTTTCGGTCCGAGTTTCGGTACTTTAAGCAGTTCTTTTCTGTCTGTAAAACGACCGTTTTCTTCTCTGTAAGCCACAATAATTTTTTGCGATTGCACTGCTGATTCCTGAGATGTAAGAAAGTAACGGTGCAGAAGCAGTATTTAAATCTACTCCAACTTTATTTACGCAATCCTCTACAACTCCGTTTAAAGACTCCCCAAGCTTCTTCTGGTTCATATCATGCTGATACTGACCGACACCAATTGATTTCGGGTCAATCTTTACAAGCTCTGCAAGCGGATCCTGCAGACGGCGTGCGATTGATGCCGCGCTTCTCTGTCCCACATCAAATTTCGGGAATTCTTCTGTTGCCAGCTTACTTGCAGAATAGACAGATGCTCCCGCCTCATTAACGATCACATACTGTACCTTCTCCGGAATCTCTTTCAGAAGCTCTACGATAAACTGTTCTGATTCACGGGAAGCAGTACCATTTCCAAGAGAGATCAGAGAAACGTGATACTTCGGAATAATCTTCTTAAGCAGATCCTTACTTGCCTGTATCTTCTTCTCTGTTGTCGGTGCAGTCGGATAAATAACGGTTGTTCCGATTACCTTTCCTGTCTCATCAACAACTGCCAGCTTACATCCCGTACGGAAAGCCGGATCCCAGCCAAGCACAACCTTGCCTGCAATCGGCGGCTGCATCAGGAGCTGATGAAGGTTCTTTCCAAACACTTCGATTGCCCCGTCTTCTGCCTTTTCTGTCAGTTCGTTTCTGACCTCACGCTCAATAGCCGGTCCGATCAGACGGTTGTAACTGTCTGCAATTGTCTCTTTCAATACCGGTGTTGTATAAGGATTCTCTGTACGGATCACCTTTCTCTCAAGATATCTTAAAATATCTTCTTCCGGTGCTTCCACCTTCACTGTCAGGAATTTCTCTTTCTCACCACGGTTCAATGCAAGAATTCGATGTCCTGCAAGCTTCGAAACTGCTTCTTCAAACTCATAATACATCTCGTAAACAGACTCTGCCTCCGGATCCTTCGCCTGAGAAGTAACCTTTCCTTTTCTCATTGTCGTCTCTCGGATCCAGGTTCTGTAAGCTGCCTCATCTGAAATGCTTTCTGCAATAATATCACATGCTCCGCTGATTGCATCCTTTGCACTTTCCACACCTTTTTCTTCGGAAATATACGCTTCCGCTGTCTTCTCAAGCGGCTCTTTTGTCTTCTGCAATGTGATCAGTGCAGCCAATGGCTCAAGTCCCTTTTCCTTCGCGATTGTCGCACGGGTACGTCGTTTCGGACGATACGGACGATACAGGTCTTCTACTGCCACAAGTGTTTCCGCTGCCAGAATCTGTTTCTTTAATTCTTCTGTCAGTTTTCCCTGCTCCTCGATACTTGAGATTACCTGTTCTTTCTTCTCTTCCAGATTTCTTAAATACACCAGACGCTCATATAGCTTTCTCAACTGTTCATCATTCAGTTCTCCGGTTGCTTCTTTTCTATATCTTGAAATAAATGGAATCGTATTGCCTTCATCGATCAGCTGTACTGCCGCATCGATCTGCCAGCGTTTTACATCCAGTTCTTCTGTCAGTCTCTGATTAATATCCATTCTTTTTAGTCCTTTCCACTTTCATAGGCATTCTGTACCTGTTCGGTCAGCTCTTTTCCGCCGTTCGCATACCATTCTACCACAAAAGTATCAAAGTAATCCACTGGTTTCTCCCCACTGATAATCTGAAGAAACGCTTCATTCTCCAGTTCCTGTAATTCCTGCGGGATTTCGGCATTTACGTTTTCCAAAGGCAGTGTCTGTGCACTTCGTATTCCCGCTTTCTGCAGTTCCCCCACTGCCTCAATTCTTGATGCATAAGCTGCCCAGCCATTTGCCGTTGTCAACTGTCCATTCAAAAATTGATTTACATGTATCATAATAAGATTTTTCTAGTCCACTCAATTCCGACACATCAAGCGTTTTGTCCAACGCTGCCTGAATATGTTCCGTTGTTCGATAAAGTGCATCCTCATAATCCACATTAATATTCAGCGGACGGGCCGTCGGATCTACATTAATGGAAAAATAGTCATTCACCTCTCTTGCTGAAGCATCATTTGCATATCTAGACTGATCAAAAATAGCACTCACATACTTTGCTACAATTTCCGGATGCTCATATCCTTTGCGTACCACCACATACATCCACTGATCATACGATTCAAAAACTGATATCTTCTGTGTCTCATTCACTTGTTCTTTGTCTAAAAGATACGGTTTCCACTCTGCATTTGAATCGACACTATATGCCGCACTAAGCGGATTATTCGGAGCCCACCAACGTCCGTAGATTGCTCCGCAATGTCCGGTTTTTAACAGATCATCTATGTTTTCCGTCTTTCTCAACAAGAATCTCTGGTCGAGTATCCCATCCTCATATAGATTACGAAGCTTTGAAAGTGCTTCTTTTGTTTCCTGTGTTACTGACCCATAAACTACATCTCCACTTTCATCCAGAATCCAGTGACATGGCATTGCACCTGCATGTATAAACGCTGAATCCACTCCATAAGTCTGGTCCGCCCCGGCAATCACATCTGTACTACAGGCAAGACCAATCGTCTGACCGTCTCCTGCTGCATCTTGTTCTACAAATGCACGCACTATCTCCAACGCTTCTTCTACCGTTTCCGGTTCCTTCAATCCCAACTTCTCAATCCAGTCTTTCCTCAACCAGAGAAGTGGAGCTCCGTCATCGATCACCGTATTCGGAAATGCATACAACTTTCCATCAACTGTTGCAGATTGTAAGAGAGAATCTCCATAACTGTCATACATTTCTTTGATTGTATCTGTCGTACACTCTTCATAAGTTTCTGTGAGGTCTTCAATCATACCTGCTTCAATCAGGCGGAGCAGGTTATCTCTTCCCTTCACGACAAGCACATCCGGAATATCTCGATCTTCAATCGCTACATTGACTGCCTCTTCATACGTATTGCCATCCTGCAATTCAAAGACATCTGCATTTTTAATATTAAGCACTTTCTTCAGATATCTCGTATACGCATTGTTTTCGTACGTATTTCCCACCGGGAGATTCGAATTATTTGCTCCTGCAATCTTGCCAAGTGTATACGTGACTGTCTCAGGATATTTTCCAAGCGGCGTATGCATTGCTTCATACATCTGTTTTCTTTTCCCTTCAGCTGCTTCGCCTGCACCAGACTCACTTTGAGATGCATCTGACTGTTCCATCTGTCTTTGACTTTCTTTTGATTCAAAACAAGTTCCGCACCAAAGTATCATCAACAAAATTAATACAAGCTGGGCTGAAAGAATTCGCTTTTTCCTATCGTTTTTCATAGCACCTTTGCCTCCGTCTTCTTCGGAATCCGGATAAAGACACGCGTTCCTTTTCCAGGAGTGCTTTCTATCTTCATCTCACCTTTCTCTCCGTAAAGAACATGGATTCTGTCACAGACATTTCGCACGCCATAACCGGACGACTGATAGGTCAGGATCTGATCTGCCTTTTCCTGCGTCATTCCTGCTCCGTTGTCCCTGATTTCAAAGAAAATATGCTCATCTTCTTCACGAATCGTCAGCCACAATGTTGGATCCTCATTATCTGACACATCGATTCCATGATCGATTGCATTTTCTGCCAACGGCTGCAGGATCAGCTTCGGTATCATATAATCATTAAGACCATCCGAAATCTGTTCGACCACACGGAACTCGTTATCATGCATAACCAACTGGATCTTGAGGTATGCACGGATATTATCAATTTCTTTTGCCACCGTAGTCATTGTTTCACCACGATTCAGGCTTGTTCTATAATAAGTAGACAGTGCCAATGTCACATAACTGATTTCATCCTCCCCCGCTTCAATTGCTTTCCAGTTGATGATAGAAAGTGAATTGTAAAGGAAATGTGGATTGATCTGTGCCTGCAGCGCTCTCATCTCACTATTCTGAAGCTGGATCTTACTCTCATATACTTCTGAGATCAAATGGTTCATCTGATCCATCATGCGCTGGAATGACCGAATCAACACACCAACCTCATCCTTGGACTTACTCTGCACCGTAACCTTGCGAAGTCCCATATTGATCTGGTTCATATTCTCTGTCAATAATTCCAACTGTGACACCATACGGATGGAGAAAACATACCCTAAAAGACTCAAAAGGAGAACACTGATTAAAATTAACGGAATATTTTTAAGCAAAAGCTTATGGATTGCATTTTCACTTACCGCCTTCGGACGATAGATATAGAAATTCCATCCGGTATCTTTCATTGTTCTCTGTGAAATATAATACTTATCACTGATATCCTTAAGATTCTCAATATTCTTTGGACGATATTTTTTATCCATAGAACAATCCGCATAAACAACATTTCCATTATCATCCATAATCATGCCACCTGTATTATCTGTAATCTGACTCATGAATGGACTAAGAACTTTTTCATAATCCAGGCGCATCTCCAATACTGCTTTGATCGTATCATTATCGTAGAATTTTCGACTGGCAATGATTGATCTATTTCCCCCACGAGTAATGCGCCACTGCATCAGCGTTCCTTCATTCAGTCTGGAATACCACTGTTGATTTTCCGCTTCTGACATTGGAAGAAGTGTATCTCCATGTGGCACTTCTATATTGTCAGAATACAGCGTAATACTCCGAATCTCTTTGTGATAGATGGTCGGCATCTGAAGCAACGGATCTGCTACTTTCACATATTTCAAATATTTCTCATAATCTGATTCCATTTCCGTATCGAAAATATTCCTGAGACTTTGTGAATAGGATAAATAATCGACCAGATTTTCATAAATCTGTGACTGGTTCTCAATTGAGTTCACCGACTGCTCCAGTATTTTTTGCCAGGTTATACTGTTCCTTTTCTCTCAGCTGATTCGTCATGCCATATTGCATAGAAAAAGGCCAGGAATACAACCGGCACCAATCCTGCAATCAACATCAAAACTGACAGTTTCTTACGGAATTTCAGATTTTCAAATCGATGGATCAACTTCCGTATTTGTTTTTTCATCCGCCGCTATTCCTTTCCTGCATGCTTCCGGTGTATCTCCGAAAAACTCTCTGAAACTTCTGCAGAAGTATGAGTTATTGGAAAATCCTACTTCTTTCGCAATTTGGGAGATTTTCATATTCGTTGTCTCTAAAAGCTCTTTTGCTTTATTCATTCGCACTTCACGG
>ENA-OQHD01000233-OQHD01000233.1-human-gut-metagenome-genome-assembly--contig:-NODE-233-length-23392-cov-3.510595_pt1 | contig 23392 bp, 31 predicted proteins | sample MGYA00242560_ERZ504711 | MGnify/ENA primary metagenome ERZ504711 (study PRJEB26092, sample SAMD00036198) | human gut metagenome | host: Homo sapiens | study: EMG produced TPA metagenomics assembly of...
GACTTTGAGTTCCTCTTCCTTCTGATCCAGCTTCAGATTACGGATCTGGCTTTCTTTTTCGCTGATGGCTTTTTTCAACTCATCTTTTGTGTAGGTCATCTGGGTATCATCACCGGAAGAAGTATTGTTATTTGCGCTGCTTCCGTGGATGATGTAAAGAGGGACTGTACCGATGCTTTTTCACCGTAGAATACGGTTTTTGCTGTCGTCTGCACTGCTTCCGGTGCATCTTCGCTCTGCGGTTCCGCTTCCGGTTCTGCCGGGGCTTCGGTCGGCGTCGGCGTTTCCGTCGGAACTGGGGTCTCGCTCGGCACCGGAGTTTCTGTTGGAACCGGCTCTGTGGTCGGAATCGGTGTTGTACTTGGTTCCGGGCTGACGGTCGGCTCTGGAGTTACACTCGGTCCCGGCGTAACGCTCGGGGTCGGAGTTACACTTGGTGTCGGGGTAATCGTTCCTTCTTTTACCGCCACATTTGCAGTGCTGACTGCCATGGAAGTACCCTTGTCATTTTTCGCTGTCACTTCTACTATATAGATTCCGGCATCCTCTTTTGTGATGTTTTCTTTTGTGTAAGTATCCTTAAAATCTCCGTCGATTGTCTTTCCGTTGTGTTTCCAGACGTATGTGTAAGTGACATCCGTTTCGGTGTTTTCCGTGGAATCGTCTGCCTCACCGCTTCCATTTCCGGCTTCACCCGGCTGTGTCACATCGTCCTCGGACGGACTCTCGGTTCTATCATCCGTTTTATCGTCGGCTTTCTCATCCGGCTTCTCTTCGGTATCTTTCTTCTCATTGATTCCGATTTTCAGCTTCAGCTCGCCGCCCTCTGCCACCTCTGTGTTTGCAATCGGCGTGGTAATTTTTATTTCCGGTGCATCCGCCGATTCGGATTCTTTCAGACTCAGGACTGCTTCATACGAAGTCTCGTATGCTTTCGCAATCTTCGTTCCATCCTGCTCCCACACGGTTTCCAGCGCCTCTGCGGCTTTGTTTTCCTCATGAATCTCCAGGCGAAACCAGTATCCTTCGCTGTCCTCTTCATTTTTTCGTTCCCTTTTCATCCGCGTATCCTGCCATCTGATTCAGGAATCCGCCTGTCAGGACTGTTCCCGGTGCGCAGAGATAGGTGTATGGGTCTTCCTGCGTTCCTTCTCCTTTGTATGGTTTGGAACCAAATACAAGCTTATTCGTACTGCTGTACAGAACAGCATCCTCGTACGTCGGCTCCGGTTCTGGGGTCGGAATCGGTTCGTCCGGGAAATCCGGATCGATGGGGTTCATCTGGAAAAATCCGGGAAATCCGGCTCCACCGGATCCAGCGGCGTATCCGCTACCGGTTTTGTCTTTTTCCAGCTTTTCCAGTTCTTTTTGCACTCTGCTGGATTTTCAGCTTTGTCTGTGCAAGCTGTAACTGCTGCGTTTCCAGATCCAGCTCGATCATGCTGGTATCGTATGTCATCAGCGTGTCTCCGGCATTTACCACATCGCCCTCTTTGACGAGAACCTGGGAAATGGTCTGGCTGTCGGAAAGATAGATGTTCTGGGAAGCCGTCGAGGTGATCTGGCCTTCCATGTTCATGCTGTCTTCCCAGTAACCACTCGTAAAGTCACTGACCGGATACACTTTTACGGTCGTCTTCTGCGCCTGGCGGATGCCGTAATAACCGCCGACACTGACACCGCCCACGGCAACTGCGGTCACAACTGCAATCACGACTTTCTTTGCGGCTTTTCCTTTTTTCCATGTTTCGGCCACCTCCTTCGATTTCATCATTCCGTCGCGGATCTCCACGGTGCGCTGTGCCATCGATGCGATCTCCGCGTCATGCGTAATCATCAAGATGCTGACGCCCTCGTCGTTCAGGCTCTGGAACAGCTCCATGACCTGCTCGCCGGAATGGGAGTCGAGCGCTCCGGTCGGCTCATCAGCCAGCAGAATTTTCGGATGGTTGACGATCGCTCTTGCAATCGCCACACGCTGTTTCTGTCCGCCGGAGAGCTGGGTCGGTTTGAAACTCATACGGTCGCTGAGCCCCACCCGCTCGAGGGCAATCGCTGCCCGCTCTCTTCTCTCTTTTTTCGGCACGCCCGCGTACGTCAACGGCAGGCATACATTTTCCATTGCGCTCTGTCTTGCAAGGAGTTGGAAGTTCTGGAAGACAAAGCCGATTTTCTGCAGGCGGATGTCCGACATCTGATTGTCACTGCATTTGCTGATGTCCTGTCCGTCGAGGATCAACCGTCCGCTCGTCGCCTGGTCGAGGCAGCCGACAATATTCATCAGTGTTGTTTTTCCGGAACCGGAAGGACCCATGATCGCAACGTACTCGCCTTCTTCCATGGAGAAGTGATGTTTTCAGAACCGGAACCGGGATTTTGCCCTGCATATATTCTTTACAGATATTCTCTAATTCCAGAATCACGGCTGCACCTCCCCGTCATCTGCTGATCCGGCTTCCTGTGTGTCTGCCGGCTCTGCATCACCATTGTCGGCGCCGCCGATCACGTTCGTTGTATCTTCCTCACCGCTGTACTCTGCGCCGTCCATGGTATTGTCAACCATGCCGTTTTCATCCTGCTTCATACCGTCGTCGACCATTCCATCGTCGTTGTCAAGCATACCGTCATCCTCGCCGCCGGCCGGATTGCTCTGTCCCAGTGATCCGTCGGTGCTGACTACGGTCTTCATCCCTTCTTCCAGACCGTCCTCCGGGAAGGTGATTGCATCATCTTCTGCAAGGCCGTCGGTGATCTGATATTCCATCATGTTTTCATCGTACGTTCCAAGCGTTACGCTTCGTTTTTCCAGTTTGCCTTTTCCATTATCGGCCCAGACGTAAGGATTGCTGTCGACATCGTTGATAAAGGAGTCAGACAGCCAGATTCCTGTTTTGACTTCCTGCTGGCCGACATCCGGCTCTACGTAAACGTGCTGGCCGAGCATCAGACCATTCGTTCCGGCAAGCTGTACATAGAACGGATAGGAGCTCGACTGTGTCATGCCATCGCCGGAACTGCTGTACATGTTGTTATTGCCGGTCTTTGCATTTTCCCGATCAATCTTTGTCACGGTTCCGGTCCAGGTCTGATTCTCATCTACACGAGAATGCACGATCACCTGGCTTCCTTCCGTAATCGAACCGTCACTCATATTCTGTTCATTGATCTGGCCTTTTACACGGAAATTTCCCGTTGCAAGAACAGTCAGGAAGGAATTGTCGGAGCTGTCACCGGAGTAAGCGCCGGCGCTGCTGTCATCGTTGTTGATTGATTTTACGACACCGGCGATTTCACTGATCACGGTCGCATTGGTGATGTTATCGTTTAATTTATCAATCTCCGCCTGTTTTGATTTTCCTTCATATTCTTTTTCTTTAAATCCAGCTCCGCTTCCTGAATTTCCAGTGTGATGCTTGCCTGCTGGTCTTTTGATGCCTGCTTTTTGTCTTTGTAAAGCTGGTTGATATTGGTATTCATACTTGAAAGTTCATTGTTTATGCGTTCCAGATCCAGCTGCGCCTGCTCGAGGTCACTCTGGAAATTTCTCGGTATCGTAGGAGAACAGCGGTGTTCCGACCTGAACCTCCTGACCGACTTCCACATAAACTTCCTTTACCTTTTTCTCGCTGTTTTTCTCTACTTTCCAGGTATTTTCCGACTCCACAACACCGGCATAGCGGTTTTCCATTCCATTTCCAGTTCCCAGATTGGTCAGGGCTTTTACAGTATTGACATAGACGACGTTATCGTCCTCTTTTGTACCGTTTCCAAGGAAATGCCATGTCACTCCCCCTCCGGCTGCCGCCAGCACTGCGACTGCACACACAATCGCGATTACTTTTTTCTTCATATGCTTCCTCCCACTTTTCTATTTTACAAATTAATTTTCTGCTTTCCCAAGTTAGTTCTATCGTATCACATTTTGATTTTTTGTTTTCTTACATTTTTTCCTTACTCATTTTTTTAGCAAATACTGGCGTTTTTCTGAAAATAGAATTTTTGATTTTTGTCATTAAAAACCTGCCTCCGTGTTTATGACGGAAAGCAGGTTTTCTTTCGAATCTGTTAGATTTTAGTTTTTATGCTACAAGTTTCATCTCCCGCAGAATGCGGTATACGAGATAACAGATCAGCGCTGCACAGACCAGTTTGAACAGAAGCGGAACGACGGCGAACACGATTTTAAATCCAAGCCAGATCACGCCGATCGGGAGAAGAATAGTGGCGCATGCGCCGAGGACATTTTCCTCCGAAATTTCAGCAGATCAGTCCGACGATCCCAAATAAAATTCCAATTCCGCAGAGCAGACCAAAACAGGTTGCCAGCATGACTAATGTAACTAACATCGTGATCCCTCCTTGTCGTTTTTCTCTATGTGTTCCACTTGCTGTGGATGTTTCCGTATCTTTCTTACAAACCATATTGTAGCACATTTTTTCCAGCAAAACAACGGGGAAGACGTGGAAGAATTTCTTAAGTTTTTCTTTACACCGATCGAGTGAAACCTAAAAAAGGACAGACAACGCTGCACTTCTGCAAAATTGTCTGTCCTGTAAATTACAAAATTTTCTTTACTCTTCTGTTGTCTCTTCCTCAGCCTGCGGCTCAACCTCAAGACCAAGCTCTTCCAGCTGTACTGCGTCAACCGGTGACGGAGCCTCGGTCATCAGACAGGAAGCATCTTTTACCTTCGGGAATGCGATGACGTCGCGGATGCTGTCCTCTTTTGCCATCAGCATCACAAGGCGATCCAGACCGTAAGCCAGTCCGGCGTGAGGCGGAACTCCGTATTTGAAAGCATCCAGAAGGAAGCCGAATCGTTCATGTGCCTGTTCCTTCGTGAAACCAAGCATCTCAAACATTTTCTCCTGCACATCGTTCTGGTGAATACGAACGCTTCCTCCGCCAATTTCAGTACCGTTCAGGAACGATATCGTAGGCCTTTTTGCACGAACTGCGCCCGGGTCGGTATCCAGAAGCGGCAGATCCTCATCCATCGGCATGGTGAACGGGTGATGCATTGCGGTGAAACGGTTCTCCTCATCGGACCACTCCAGAAGCGGGAACTCGGTAATCCATACGAAACGGTATTCGTTCTTGTCGAGAAGTCCCATCTGCTCTGCCAGTTCCAGACGAAGTGCGCCAAGAACGTTCCAAACAATCTTGTTGCGGTCTGCTGCGAAGAGAAGAAGGTCTCCAGCCTGTCCGTCCATGGCTTTGATGAGGGCTTCCATCTGCTCCTCTGTCATAAATTTGGAGAAGGAAGATTTCCAGCTTCCATCCTCATGGATTGCAATGTATGCAAGACCTTTTGCACCGTAACCTTTCGCAAACTCAACGAGCTTGTCGATTTTCTTTCTCGGCATTGCGCCCTGTCCCTTTGCGTTAATACCGCGGACAGAACCGCCGTTTTCAAGTGCGCCCTTAAATACAACGAACTCGGTATCTTTTACGGTCTCGGAAACATCAACCAGCTCCATACCGAAACGCAGGTCCGGTTTGTCGGAACCGAAACGGTTCATAGCCTCTTTCCAGGTCATTCTCTGGATCGGGAGCTGTACCTCAACGCCGAGCACCTCTTTGAACAGGTGTGCCAGCAGTCTCTCATTGACATCGATAACATCATCTACATCAACGAAAGCAAGCTCCATATCGATCTGGGTGAACTCCGGCTGACGGTCGGCACGCAGGTCCTCGTCACGGAAGCATTTTACAATCTGGATATAGCGGTCATAGCCGGAGCACATCAGAAGCTGTTTGAACAGCTGCGGAGACTGCGGCAGTGCATAGAAGCTGCCCGGATGAACACGGCTCGGTACCAGATAGTCTCTGGCGCCTTCCGGTGTGGATTTCGTCAGCATCGGGGTTTCGATCTCAAGGAAACCTTCTTTTGACATGAACTCACGGGTGAGCATTGCCACCTTGCTTCTCATAATCAGGTTTCTCTGGATGTCCGGGCGGCGCAGATCCAGGTAACGGTATTTCAGACGGAGCTCTTCTCTCGTCTTGGAATCCTCCTCGATCGGGAACGGCGGGGTTTCTGCCTCGGAAAGAATGCGTAAGGACTCAGCCTTTACTTCGAGCTCTCCTGTTGCCAGATTTTCATTGACAGCACCGGAGCGGGCCATAACTTCACCTTCTACGGCGATGACGAACTCGCTGCGCAGTTTTGCTGCTTTCTCAAAACCTTCCTCACTGATCGGGCCGTTCTCAAAGATAATCTGCATAATACCGCTTCTGTCACGCAGATCGACGAAAATAATTCCGCCTTTATTACGGCTCTTCTGTACCCAGCCCATCAGGGTTACTTTTTTTCCGATATCTGCTTTTGTGACTTCCGCACAGCGGCAGGTTCTCTTCAGGCCTTTCATGGATTCAGCCATTTTCTTGTTCCTCCTATTTGGAACTGCGGACACAAAGAATCTGCATCCGCAGCACATCGTTTTTTCATGCGATTACTATTATTGGATATTCCTTACATTTTGTCAACAAAAAATTCTTCGATCTCAGTGTAGCCCTCGCTGGCAAGCTGCTCTTTCTGGAATTTCTTGTTCTTCTTCATCACGGCGATGTTGATGGCCGTGCCTTCACTTCTCTCTTTTGTCGCCTGCTGAATGATCTTCTGCATTCCCTCTGCCGGCATGTTTTTCTCGATCAGGTACGCATTTTTTCTTCTGTGCGCCCGGGATCTGGTAATCTCTCTCAAGCAGAAGCATAACGATACGCTCAAATCCGATGGAGAATCCGCATGCGCAGGTCTGGTTTCCGGTGAATTTTCCGATCATTTCATCGTAGCGTCCGCCGCCTCCGACAGATCCGCCGTACTCATCCATAGCGATCTCAAAGATCGGTCCGGTGTAGTAGGACATTCCGCGCACCAGAGTCGGATCGAAAGCGATCTTGAATTCTGCGGTCTTCACGGCATTGACACTGTCGATGATGGTCTTCAGGCCGTCTGCGTACTCTTTGTCAAGGAATCCCTCGAGTTTCTCACGGCAGTACTCTACGCCTGCGGTATCCGGGGTGATCTCCTCGAACATTTTCAGGTATTTCTCTACGGACTCTTTTGCAAAGCCGGCTTCCTCGAGCTCTTTGGCAACGCCCTCAAAACCGATTTTATCCATCTTATCGAGGATAATAAATACGGTGTCATAGGACTCCTCCGGGAATCCGCTGTAGGCTGCCATTGCTTTTAAGATACGGCGGTCATTGATACGGATTGTAAAGTTATTGAAATCCAGTTTTCCGAGCAGGGATGTAGTAGCAAGGATCAGCTCAATCTCTGCGAGGTTGGTCGGCTCGCCGAGGATATCGATATCGCACTGCATGAACTGGCGGTATCTTCCTCTCTGCGGACGGTCTGCACGCCATACATTTCCCATCTGAAGTGCTTTGAACGGGGACGGAAGCTCGTTTGCGTTGTTGGAATAGTAACGGCAGAGCGGAACGGTCAGGTCATAACGCAGGCCGCTGTCTACGAGATCGTTTTCTTTCTCAGCGGTCTCGAGTTTCAGCTTCTCTCCTCTTTTAAGATCTTGAAAATCAGTTTCTCATTCTCGCCGCCCTGTTTGCTGTTCAGGTTTTCGATGTGCTCCACGCATGGGGTCTCCATGGAGGTAAAGCCGAAGGTTCCGTAAGTTTCCTTGATCAGACGGATCACGTAGTCACGGATTGCCATTTCTTTCGGTAAAATATCTTTCATTCCGGTAACCGGTTTCCTTTTTTAATGCCATTTTCTGTTTTCTCCTTTATGATTTCCTGGATCAATTCATCGACATCAGAAAGCTCGATCGCTTTCCGGCTGCCGCTGTGGATCACTCTCTGAAATGCCAGGAACATTTTCAGATCGAAATTTTTGACTTCTTCTGTCATAAGCTCCATCGCCTGTTCCTGCGTAAACGCGCTCCGGTACGGGCGGTCGGAGGTCAGTGCGCAGTACACATCGCAGATACGCAAAATACGCGCCCCAAACGGAATCTTTTCTCCTGCCAGATTCGCAGGATATCCTGTTCCGTCATAATTTTCATGGTGGTACAGAATGCTCTCCATGACAAAATCGGAGTATCCGCGTCCCTGCAGCAGCTCATATCCCAGTGTGGGATGGGTCCGCACAAAGCGCATCTCCTCGACAACGAGCGTATCCTGTTCTTCTACGTAATTCTCCAGGACAACCTTTCCGATGTCGTGGAGAACGCCCGCTTTTGCAAGCTCATAGCAAATTTCTTTTCATACCCCAGTTCCCGCGCAAGATCGTAAGCCAGATTACTCACTTCCATGCCGTGGATGAGCTGTTCGGTCAGGGTATATCGCAGCATGTGAAAGCTGCTGACTGGATTTTTTTTTCATTTTGGCAGATACTTCTCCATTCCGATACGACTTTCTCTCGATCATCTCATCGATACGCTCCACATAATTTTTCAGATCCTTCACATTTTCCACCCGCTCAATGCGCTCTCCGTGGTCAAACACGAATTTCGTGGATGCTCCGGCTCCTGCAGCCAGAATGGACTGTTTTTCTTCCATAATGAGAATGTTGTAAATACCGGCCTTTCCTTCCCGGGAATAACCTACATTCTCAAAGTTCCCGCCATATTTTCTGGCGGTACATGTAATACGGCCCCATCTCCATGCGATGTGCGCTGTCCATCGTCATTTTCATGATCTCAGCGGAATTTTCAAACGAGATTTCCTGATATTTGTCTTTGAACAAATTGAGTCTCGTCGCACGCTTCAATGCAAGGGAATGGACCGTCAGGGAATCCGGGTTCAGCGCCTCCACTTTTTCCAGGGTATGCGCCACTTTTTCCCTGTCCTCGCCCGGCAGACCAACGATCAGATCCATGTTGATGTTGTCGAAACCAAGGTCACGCGCCATGCGGAACTTCTCTTCAATCTCCTCCACCGTATGATGGCGTCCGATCAGATCCAGTGTCTCCTGGTTCATCGTCTGCGGGTTAATCGAAATACGGGTCACCGGGAATTTGCGGATGGCCTTTAAGACCTCCTCATGGATCGTATCCGGCCGTCCTGCCTCCACGGTAAACTCCTGCACCTGATCCATCGGGAAGAGCTCTGTCACCTTCGAAAGCAGACGTTCCATCTGTGCTGCATTCAGCGTCGTCGGCGTTCCGCCTCCGATGTAGATCGTATCAAGTGTATAGTCTTTCATACGCTCGCTGATGAAGGTCAGCTCTTTGATCAGCGCATCCAGATACGGATCTACCATATGGGCCCAGCGGCTTAACACATGGGAACCGAAGGAACAGTACAGACAGATGCTCGGACAGAATGGAATTCCGATGTACAGGCTGTAGCCGTGCTCGTAGTCGATCGTCTTTAAAATATCCTTTTCCCGGTTGGCAATCGTGATTGCAAGTGCCGTCTTTTCCGGGCTGGTGTAGTAGGTCTCGCGCATGTATTTCGCAATCTCTACATTTGTTTTGCCCTCTTCCAGCATCTTCATCGGAATTTTCGTCGGACGGATGCCGGTGAGATCGCCCCACGGAAGTTCTTTTCCGCTCACTTTCGAGAGCGTGCGATAGACCATCCGTTTCAGGACATTTTTCGTTTCGTGGCGGTCTTTTCATATTCCACCGCCTCACACGCGGCAGAAAGCTCTTCGTGCTTCTCATTTTCTATGGAAAAGCAGATCTGGTCTGCCGCGTACAGGATCTTATCATAATATGCAAATTCCCCGTCCGGCGCTCCATCCTCTTTGTACCACGAGGTGATCTCGCAGCCGGGATAGAATGCCTTGATCAGGGAATACACATCGTATTCAAAATCTTTTCTGTTAAAACAAAGGCTGATATTAAGCAAGGGGATTGTACCTCTTTTCATGTTCAATCGTAGTTTCATCGTTGTGGCCCGGATACACAGTCACATCCCCGGGAAGCTCTTTTAACAGGCGTTTGACCGATGCAATCAGATCTCTTCCGGAGGATGTCGGGAAATCGTATCTTCCATATGATTCGCAAAACAGCGTATCGCCGGAAAAAATGTGCTTTTTCTGCCGGAATATAATAGCAGACGCCTCCTGCCGTATGGCCTGGTGTTGCAAGCACATGGATTTTAAAAGTCCGCCAGATGCAGAATATCGCCCTCTTTTACCGTTTTGTCTGCCTGCATCGTGTACGGCGCGCTCCAGAGGCCGGAAAGATTTTCCCTTGCATCCCCCGAGAAGGTGCTGCTCCTTTTCATGGACGTAGACCGGGATATGGTATTTTTTGCCGCAGCGCATCCGCTGCCAGCATATGGTCGAAATGGCCATGGGTCAGCAGAATGGCCTCCGGGTCGCCGTCGATCTCGTCGATCTGGCGTTCAATCTCCAGCGGCGAATCGCCCGGGTCCACGATCAGCACCTTCTGGCTGTCCGGATTTTCCACAACGTAGCAGTTTGTCGAGAGCATTCCAAGTGCCCGGTAATTTACCTTTATCATACGCTTTTCTCCTTTTTATCCTCTCGATCTCTGAATATCAATCACGCTCTCCACCTGGCGCACCTTCTCGATGATGCTGTTCAGCTCTTCGTTGTTGTGCACGTCGAACGTCACATCGATGGAAGCCGTTCCCTGCTTGCTCGTTCTCACGTTCATCGCCGCAAGGTCGATCTTCCGCTCGGTAAAGATCTTGGAGATATCCACCAGAAGACCGGTACGGTTGTTTGCGTAAACGCTGATCTCCACGGTATAGAGAGAGCCGCCGTTGTCCTCTGCCTGCCATTCAGCATCAATGAGGCGCACCCGCTCAGATTCCGGCAGATTCAGGACATTGACACAGTCGGTGCGGTGAATGGTCACGCCGCGTCCTCTTGTGACAAAACCCACGATCTCATCGCCCGGGATCGGATTGCAGCATTTGGAGAAGCGAACTGCCACATCGTGGATACCGCGCACGACGATGCCGCCCTTGCTCTTTCCAACCGGCAGAACTTTCTCTCCGGATGCCGCCTCGAGCACCTGCTCGTCGGTGATCTCCTTTTTTATGCTGCTTTTCGTACGTCTCAATCAGCTTGTTGAGGACCTGGCCCTCTTTTAAGCCGCCGTGGCCGATGGCCGCAAGAACGGAATCCCAGTCGCGGAAGCCGTACTTTCTCATGACAGCCTCTTCGTACATCGGTTTCGTATAGATTCCAAGGTTTTTGCCCTTCAGCTTTGCATAGTTGGTGAGCATTTCCTTGCCTTTGACGATGTTGTCCGTCTTGTTCTGCTGGCGGAACCACTGGTTGATGCGGCTCTTTGCCTGGGAACTCTTCGCAATTTTCAGCCAGTCGCGGCTCGGTCCCTTGGAGTTCTGCGAGGTGATGATCTCGACGCGGTCTCCGTTGTGAAGTTCCGTCTCGATCGGCACGAGTTTTCCGTTGACCCTCGCTCCGACCATCTTGTTGCCGACCGCACTATGGACGGAATAAGCAAAGTCGATGGCACAGGAGCCGACCGGAAGCGTTTTGACATCGCCCGCCGGGCTAAAACAGTAAACATTGTCGGCAAACAGGTCGAGATCGCTCTTTAAGAGGTTCATGAACTCATGGTTGTCCGCCATGTCCTGCTGCCACTCCAGAATCTGGCGCAGCCAGGTCAGGTTTTTCCTCTTCCTGCTCCGGTCCCGGTTTCTTGCCGTCGGAGGCCTCTTTGTATTTCCAGTGTGCAGCGATACCGTATTCTGCAATCCGGTGCATCTCATAAGTACGGATCTGAATCTCAAACGGCTGTCCGTTCGGTCCGATCAGGGTTGTATGCAGGGACTGGTAACGGTTTGGCTTCGGCATCGCAATGTAATCTTTGAAACGGCCCGGGATCGGCGTGTACATTTCATGGATGACACCGAGCGCTGCATAGCAGTCTTTGACGGATTCCACGATGATGCGGACCGCAAAGAGGTCATAGATCTGATCCAGCGTCTTATGCTGGTTGACCATCTTTTTGTAGATGCTGAAAAAGTGCTTGATTCGTCCGTTGACATCTGCCTCAATGCCGGCCTGGTGGATATGACGGGTCACCTCTTTTACGATCGCATCGACAAACTCCTGCCGCTGCTCCCGCTTCATGCTGACCTTCTGCACCAGTTCATAGTACGCATCCGGCTCCAGATATTTCAAAGAAAGGTCATCGAGTTCGACCTTGATCTTGGAAATACCGAGGCGCTGTGCGATCGGGGCATAAATATCCATCGTCTCACGCGCTTTTTTTCTTCTGCGTCTCCGGCGACCAGTACTGTGCGGTCCGCATGTTGTGCAGACGGTCCGCCAGTTTTACCAGAATAACACGGATATCCTTTGCCATCGCAAGGAACATCTTTCTCAGGTTTTCTGCCTGCTCCTCGACCTTATCCGCAGAATATTTCAGCTGTGCCAGCTTCGTGACACCGCTTACAATCAGGGACACCTCCGGGCCGAACTCCTCGGTCAGCTCTTCTTCGGTCATGACGGTATCTTCGACAACGTCGTGCAGAAGGCCTGCCGCGATCGACTCCTTGTCGAGCTCCAGATCTGCCAGGATAATTGCCACACAGAGCGGATGGATGATGTACGGTTCCCCGCTCTTTCTTTTCTGGTCCTTATGTGCATCCGCTGCCACGCGGTATGCTTTTTCGATCAGGGAAATATCGTCCGATGGATGATATTTTTTCACAGAAGCAATCAATTCCCCGTATAATTCCTCCGGACTTGTAAAATCGTCCGTCTTGCGGATTCTGGCTTCTGCCGCCGCCACATCCTTCTTTAATTCTTCTTCACTGATTCTTTTCTCTTCTTCCATATGTATCCTCCGCTCTCATGATTAACCCCTGCGTTTCGTTGGATACGTTATTTGCCATCGTAACGGATGACAGATTTTACATCATATTTTGCCAGTTTTTCGCGTCCTTTTAAGCCGGCAAGCTCCATCAGGAACACGATTCTGGTTACTTCGCCGCCGAGGCGCTCGATCAATTTTTGCACAAGCCTCCACGGTACCGCCGGTTGCAATCAGGTCGTCGATGATGACTACCTTCTGGCCCGGTTTGATGGAGTCTTTGTGCATCTCGATCGTTGCGCTGCCGTACTCCAGGTCATAGCTCTCCTCGATGGTCTCCAGAGGAAGTTTTCCTTTTTTACGGATCGGCACGAACGGTTTGTGCAGATTGTAAGCAATCGGCATACCGAAAATGAAGCCGCGGGACTCGGTTCCGCAGATTACATCACAGTCTACTTCTTCTACAAAATGCTGCATCTCATCTATGGCAAGCTGCAGTCCGTCTGCGTCCTGCAGGATACTCGTTACATCTCTGAAAATAATACCCGGTTCCGGGAAATCCGGAATACTTCTTACGTAATCCTCTACTTTTTTCATAAAATATTCCTCCGTTTCGTCAAGGTTTGACAATTCACCTTACAGTATAGCATCAATATTCTTCTGCGTCAATTTTCGTTTCCGATAGAAACAGGGTCAGAAAATCAGGTATTTGCGGCTTTTCTGCATCTTTAAAAATAACTCTGGATATTGATCTGTAATTTGTCGCGTCCGTTCCACGTATCGATCGACGGATAGTACGCTACCGAGAGGGTCGGATGTGCATCCACGTATGCGGCGAACGCTTCTCCCTCGCCGAAATAGACACCATCCATCTGGTATCCGCCCGCATCGGCAAGCTGTACTTTCACCACGTTTCTATTCTTTCCCAAAAATGCGGTAATTTAATACAGTCAGTCCTTTCTGTGCGAACAGCGGTTTCGTGTTGCCTTTTCCGAACGGCTCCAAGAGACTTAACTGGCGGATCAGATTTTTGGTGATGTAGGTGATCGGCATCGGCACATCGATCACAACTTTTTCGACGAAATCCTCTTCCGTCAGCGTGGAATTATCGTTCAGTGCCCGGCGGAACGGTTCGATCATCTCCTCTCCTGCGAGGGAAAGGCCCGCAGCCATCGGGTGGCCGCCGAATTTCGTCATCAGTTCTTTGCATTTGCAGAGCTCCTCATACATCGAATACGCTTCGATCGAGCGGCCGGAGCCCTTGACGCCCTCCTCACTTCTGGTGAGTACGAAGGATGGTTTGTGGAAGTGCTCCCGCAGGCGACCTGCGATGATTCCGGCAAGGCTCTCGTGGCAGTCCGGCAGATAGACGACGAGGACTTTGTCGTTCTGCAGCGGGGAGGTTTCCACGAGCTCGATTGCTTTCGCCTCACCCTGGCGCGTCAGCTCTTTGCGGCTTTCATTCAGGTCTTTCAAGTCCCCGGCAAGCTTTGCGGCCTCCTCACGTGTCTTTGCGCAGAGCAGTTTTAACGAATGCTCCGCCGTGTCAAGCCGTCCCGATGCGTTGATGCACGGGCCGAGAACGAAGCCGATGTGATACGGTGTCACGTTTTCCGCCTCGATGCCCTGCACACGGATCAGCTCCTGCAGGCCGAGGTTCTGCGTTTTATGGAGCGCCCGAAGGCCGGCTTTTACAAAAATCCGGTTTTCTCCCTGCAGATCCATCACATCACCGATCGTCGCAATGGCGACAAATTCCAGAAAGCGGAAGCTGTGCTCCTTTGGAATACCTGCTTTTGCCTCCATCGTCTGGATCAGTTTCCATGCGACGGCCGCACCGCAGAGGCCCGGAAACGGATAGGAACAGTCTTTCTGTTTCGGATTGACAACCGCGTCCGCCGGCGGCAGGATGTAGCGGCGTTCTCCGTTTTCATCCTCCTCAAACGGAACCTCGTGGTGGTCCGTCACAACAACCGTCATGCCAAGCTCTTTTGCCAGACGGATCTGACTGCCCGCCGCGATGCCGTTGTCACAGGTGACGATCGTGTCCCGCCCCTCATCCGCGGCAAACTGCACAAGATGCTCATTTAAGCCGTATCCGTCTGCAATCCGGTCCGGGATACGCACATCCGCATCGGCACCGAGATCTTTTAATCCGGTCAGCAGAATATACGTTGCCGTAACACCGTCGATGTCGTAGTCCCCGATGATGCGGATCGGCTTTTTCTCCCGGATTTTTTCCTGCGATCAGATCTGCCGCGCGCTCCATATCCTTCATCAGCAGCGGATCGTGGAGCTGCTCCAGATCACCGAAGAGATACTCTTCGATCTCTTTCTCCCCGGTCACATCCCGGTTCCGGATCAGGCGGGCGATGACGGGATCGATGCCGAACCGGTCCGCAATTGCCTGGAAATCGGCGCGTTTTGCCGAAACTACCCAGCGTTCTTTCTTCATATGTTCTCCTCTTTCCTGTTAGCAGGAAACGCCGGACTTTTCCGGTCCGGCGTTTCTCTTTTTATGGTTTTTGCTGCTTTTATTTATTTTTTGTCTTATTCTGTACTGCTTTGGACGGCACATATTTGTTTTTTCCAACGTGCTTCATCACATACCACAGGGCACCTGTGATGCAGACAGAAGTGTAAGCTCCGCATACGATACCAACCATCAAAGGTGCTGCAAAGTCGCGGATGGAAGAAACTCCCATCACGAACAGAACAAAGATGGTGATAAAGGTGGTGAGGGAACTGTAAATGCTTCGGGTCAGGGTGTCCGTGATGCAGCGGTCAACCAGGGACTCGATCGGCTCTCTCTTTAACTCCGGCAGATTCTCACGGATACGGTCAAAGATGACGATCGTACTGTTGATGGAATAGCCGAGGATCGTCAGCATACACGCGATAAAGGTGCTGCCGACCGAAATACGGGATACCACATAGAATCCGAATACAATGGCGATATCGTGCATCAGTGCAAGGATGGCACTCGATGCGAAACGGATGTCGCGGAAACGGATCCAGATGTACAACAGCATGCAGACTACAGCGATGATAACTGCTTTCATCGCATTCTGGCTCATTTCTTTACTTACAGTAGAAGAAATGTTGTCGAAAGTGATTTCAGAAGTATCGACACCGAAATTGTCTGCCATTGCCTGGTAAACCTGCTCACGCTCTTCCAGAGTCAGAGAACGTGTTTTGATGATGACATTGTTGCCTCCGACAACCTTTGTCATCTGAATATTGGAATCTTTTGTCACGCCTTCCACAACCGGCTCTACCTCTTTGTCCAGCTCTTCGATGGAGTAATCCTCGTTGAACGGAACGTTGATGGAAGTACCGCCCTTGAAGTCAAGGCCGAAGTTCAGTGCGCTTCCCTTTGTCTGATGCATGAAAATCATGCTGGCCGGAACGGCAAGCAGCAGAATGCAGGAGATCGTGAAGAAGATCTTTCTCTTTTCCACAAATGGAAATCCCTTGCGCTCTTTCTTGGTTCCGTAGTATTTCGCATCCTTCAGTCCCATACCGTACAGGCTGTTGACCAGCAGTCTGGAAACAACCATGGCGCTGAACATGGAAAGAACAATACCAAGAGCAAGTGTCATGGCGAATCCGCGGACACTTCCGCTCGCAAGCGCATACAGAACAGCTGCTGCAATCAGGGTCGTCACGTTTCCGTCCAGGATGGCAGAAGCTGCCTTCTTGAATCCGTCGCGGATTGCTGCATGAACCGTCTTTCCGGCACCGATCTCCTCCTCGATACGGGCGTAGATGATAACGTTCGCATCGACTGCCATACCGATCGACAGGATAACACCGGCGATACCAGGCAGAGTCAGGGTCAGGTCAAATGCATTTAAAGAAATCAGGTTCAGCTCAACGTAAATGAGCAGTGCCCATCCGGCTGCAATACCAGGCAGGCGGTATACAACTGCAAGGAAGATGATGATCAGGATAATGCCGATCGCTCCCGCTTTCACGCTGGTGGAAACAGCTGCAGATCCAAGCTGTGCTCCAACGACGCTGGAGTTGATCTCCTCAAGTTTCAGGGAAAGGGAACCGATACGGAGGGTGGATGCCAGGCTGACTGCCTCATCCCAGTCCATGTTTCCGCCGGAGATCACTGCCGTACCATCAGAGATAACAGCATTAACGCCCGGTACGCTGACGAATCTTTCATCATAATAGATACCAATGCTTTTTCCTGCACTGTAAGCTTCCTGTGTCGCTGTGGCAAACTTTTCTTTTCCTTCGTCTGTCATTTTCAGCTGAACGACGCTCTCGGTTGCTTTTGTCGTAGAGTTCTGCTGATGCAGTGCCTCTGCAGATGCTACATCTTTACCGGTCAGAACAACAGAACCGTCTGCTTCGAGTTCTTCGATGGTTTTTCCGTTCAGGACATATTCTCCTGTAGAGCTGTCTCTGACATAGTTTTCAGTACCATCATCATTCGTCTGTTTGATAAAATACAGGCTTCCCGGTTTACCCATCTCTTCCAGAATGGTGGTTGCATCGGTTGCACCCGGGATTTCAATGGTGATACGGTTGTCGCCCTGCAGATATACCTGTGCCTCTTCGCTGTACTGCTGCGCACGCTGTTCCAGCTTGTAGCGGGTATCTGACATTTCTTCGTCTGTCGGGTTGTCCTTTACGGCCTGGTAGGTAATGCTGACACCGCCGGACAGATCCAGACCCAGGTTGATGTTTTTCCATCGAACCGGTTCCGGTAGGACCCAATCCTTTGATCATCGTCCATCCAAGAAGCACCGTTACGATGGCTGCCAGGACGAGTGCGATGATACTCTGTTTCTTCTTCATCATGTCGCGATTTTCCTCTTTTCTTTAATCTTCGGCCAGAGCTGCCTTTATCATCAATGCACACTCGATCCGTTTCTGCTGCATCTTGCATCCGATCTCGTAAACATCGTTGATCTTACCTGTGAAATTGTAGGAGTTTGCCGCGCATCCGCCGCTGCAGTAGAACCGTGCAAAGCACTGGCTGCACTCCTTCTTGGAATAAACGTTGCATTTTTTGAATTCGTTGACAGTTTCTGTCTTTTTCACGCCTTCGTAAACATTTCCGAGGCAGAAATCTTCCTGTCCTACGAACTGGTGGCACGGATAGAAATCGCCCCACGGTGTTACCGCAAGGTACTCGGTTCCGGAACCGCAGCCGGAAAGACGTTTATAAACACATGGTCCGCCGGTCAGATCGATCATAAAGTGGAAGAAATTGAAGCCTCTTCCCTCATTTTTCTCTCTTGATCATCTCTCTTGCCAGAATGTCGTACTGTTCGAAGATCACCGGAAGGTCTTCCTCACGGATCGCATAGTCCTCGGTCGGAGGCGCTACAACAGGCTCAACCGAGATCTGCTTGAAGCCGAGGTCTGCCAGATGGAGAACATCAGCTGCAAAGTCTGTGTTGTAATGCGTGAAGGTTCCGCGCACATAGTATTTATCCTGATGACGAAGCTCAGCGAATTTCTGGAATTTCGGCACGATCAGATCGTAGCTTCCGGCACCTTTGCGGAACGGACGCATGTGATCGTGAACTTCTTTTCTTCCGTCGATACTTAATACGACGTTGCCCATCTCTTTATTGCAGAACTCCATGACCTCGTCGTTTAAGAGAACACCGTTGGTGGTCAGGGTGAAACGGAAGTTCTTGTTATGTAACTTCTCCTGTTCTCTTCCGTAGGCTACGAGCTGTTTTACAACATCCCAGTTCATCAGCGGTTCACCGCCGAAGAAATCTACCTCGAGGTTTCTTCTGCTGCCGGAGTTTGCGATCAGGAAATCAAGCGCTTTTTTGCCGACTTCCAGGGACATCAGTGCACGTCTTCCGTGATACTCGCCCTCTTCTGCGAAGCAGTAACGACAGGCAAGGTTACAGTCGTGTGCAATGTGGAGGCAGAGTGCTTTTACGACGGTCGGACGGTTGGAAAACTGATCAATTGCGTTTTCGTAAATGTCTTTTGTAAAGAGCATGCCGTTATCTGTAAGTTCCTGAATTTCTTCTCTGGCTTCGGTGATGTCCTGCTCGGCATATTTACTGCTAAGCGCCTCTGCTGCCTCTTCTGCATTTTTTTCCCTTCGTTCATGCAGGAAAGGACATCGTATACGCAGTCATCCACAACATGGACGGAGCCGCTGTTGACGTCCAGCACCATGTTGAAGCCATTGCTTTTATATAAATGTATCACTGTGGTATTCCTTTCTATAACTCTCTCTTTTTTTGATGTGCCTGGCAAAAGAATGTTCCCAAATCCGGCGAAACCGGTTCTGGGAACACCTTTTACTCGTCCTTATGGATTACTTTTACTTATGCTCGCAGCTCTGGTTGCCTACGGTGCAAGAAGTCTTACATGCGGACTGGCAGGATGTCTGGCACTCACCGCATCCACCTTTTTTTACAGTGTTCTGTAAGCTTTTTTGTATTTAAAGTTTTGATGTGTTTCATGGCACATTCCTCCTTCATTGTAGTTGACGCGCGACTTTTTTTCATAGTCTTCGGCCATTAGCTCTTCCCATTATAGCATAGGTTTTTCAAATTTAAAATGTCTGTTTTTTGAAAAAATTGTTCTGTTTTGTCCGCTTTTATCTGCCGTGTGCCGTCATTCCGCCTGCCATTCCGCCGACGGCACAGACTGCTGCCGCCCACAGAAGTCTTCCGGCTCCGGCAAATCCGCCCGGCAGGAAGACTGCGGAGACGATGATCAGAATGGCAAAATACACGATTCCAAAGCAGATGCCCCAGAGAAACCGCCGTTTTCCCGCCATGTTTCCTGCCATTCTTCCGCCGGAAAAGCTTGATGCCAGATAGATCACCACAATGCCCGCCTGCACCCAGCTTTCCTTCCAGGAAAATTTCCAGAGCAGGAAAGACAGCAGCAAAAGAAGAAGCACCGAGATCAGATAGGAAACGAGAAGAGCCTTCAGCCAGCTGATCCCGCTGCCCGCACCCACCGCCCATGTTTTCTTTTCTTCCATAAGAAAAAGCCCTCCCATACTGTAAATGTATGGAATGGCTTTTCCGGATATGCCTGTTTCTTTATTTTTCGTCAAACGGATGATTCTTTTTGAATTCCAGCCATGCGGCCATGCTCTTTGCGCGTTTCGCCTGCATCTGAAGGAATGCCATGCAGAACATAACGGCTGCAGAAAGTGCGGAGCTGATCGCCAGCGGAAGCACCATCGTCTCATCGCCGGTGTTGACCGGGATGCTGCGGATGCTTACAGTGGTCTGTGTCTTCTTCTGCGGAATCTTTGTGCTTCCGGTATTGGAATTGGAAGAGCTGTTGTTACTGCTGCTCTTCGACGGTGTGGCTGTCGGAGTCGGAGTGGATGTCTTATTCGTTCCGTAGTTGTCCGGTCCTACAAGGATCGTTCCTGCGGCACGCAGCGTACTTACGTCATCGGCTGCACTTGCTGTCATTTCACCTGCACTCAGGTTGGATTTCTGCTCTGCAGCTGCAAGCAGTTCATGCTCGCCTTCGTCCGCCGTCTCAGCTTCTGCTGTTTCCGTCTGCTCCTCTGATACAAGGCTTCTGGACAGACTTACTGCCACCGGCTGGATCAAAAGAGAGACATTGGAGATCAGATAGCCGTCTTCTGTGCTGTCCGTACCGGATGGATTGGAAATTTCATCGAAATTTTTTACGGTTTCGTTTTCTTTCTGAATTTCATCTTTTACAAGGTCATCCAGATTTTCATCCTGTTTCCACTGGTCCGATGATGCATCATTTCCCGTTCCGTTCTGGTTATCCTGGTTTGTATCGTCCTGGTTTGTATCATCTGCTGCAGGATCGTCATTTTGCTGTATCATCCGGGGGCAGGTGTCACGGTTGGATCTTCTGCCGGAGTTTCCGGATTCTCCGGATTTTCACTGTCATCGGTATTCTCGCCCGGTGCTGTCGTCGGAGTTACTTCCGGCGTTACGGTCGGTTTGCCGCATCCGGTGTCGGCGCTGCCGTTGGTGTATCCCCTGTATCTTCTCCGTTGTCCGCATCCGGTGTCGGAGTTGCCGTTGGTTCCTCCGCCGGCGTTACGGTCGGCTCTGCGTCCGGGGTCACCGTTGGTTCTGCGTCCGGGGTCACCGTTGGTTCTGCGGTCGGCTCTGCATCCGGCGTTTCCGTCGGACCCGGAGTTGGTGTTACGGTATCTTCTGCCGCATCCGGTGCCGGAGACTCGCCTGGCGCAAGCGTTGGTGTTTCCGAAACCGTTTCTTTTGCTTTTTCTGCTGCCAGAACAGCCTCATATCCGGCTTCTGTCACCACGATTTCATCTGCCGCAAAAACGGTATCTGTTACTCTTCCCCCTGAAGTCTGTTTTCTGCTGTTTCTTTCGATACGTTTCCAGCTCTTTTTCATCCATTCCGACGAATACCAGATATTTTTTCTGCTGCTTCCTCCGCTGCCGTTTTGCTGGTATCTGCAGCAGTGTTTTTTTCGGTTGTTTTCCCGTCCGCCTGCAGTTCTGCCGCTGCAACTGCAAGAAGCTCCTGTGCTTTTTCCACGGTTTTTACTGCTGTCTCTGCCGTTGTACCGTCTGCCGTATCATCGCCGGTTTTCAGATTCACATAAACGGCTGCCCGTTTTGTCTCTGTACCGTTCTCCGTTCCGGAGACAGTTTCGTTCTGTACTGCGCCTTTTTTCCGTTCCTGCCGATGCGCTGGCACGGAGCGGAACTGCATCGGAAAATACCAGTGTGCCTGCAAGGACAGCACCCATCACTTTCCATGCCTGCTTTTTTCTTCATTGCGTTTCTCCTTATGTTCTCTTGGTCTATCCTCAAAAAAATCTGTCATTTTTGTGTCATAATTTCGCATTACAGCATTATAGCACAAGAAAGAATCCCGCGCAAGGCTGAAGTCGCCTTGAAACGCGGGATTCGTGAATCACTTTCTTACGCAGCGAAACAGCAAGTGTTTCACTGCTGGGTGAACAGTAACGCGGGATTCTCATCTGCTTTATCGCTTTTAGTTTGTTCCATTCTCGTTGTCGTGAGCTGATCCGGGGATAAATTCAGATTTCCATAAACTCATCACCTGTGATCGTCTCTTTCTCATACAGATATTTTGCCAGCTCGTGGAGTTTCGGCATGTTATCTTTTAAGAGCTGCTCTGCTTTGTCGTACTGTTTTCCTGACTGCTGCAACAACCTTTCTCATCAATCTGTGCTGCTGTCGATTCGGAGCATGCCAGGAAGTGTCACCGCCGAGGTACTGGTTCGTTACCGTCTCAAATGCAACCATACCAAATTCCTCGTTCATACCGAAGCGGGTGATCATGGCTCTTGCCACCTTCGTTGCCTGCTCGATATCGTTCGAAGCACCTGTCGTGATGGAATGGAACACCAGATCCTCTGCCACACGGCCGCCGGTCAGGGTTGCAATTTTATTTTCCAGCTCTTCACGGCTCATCAGATTATGCTCATCTTCATCCACCTGCATCGTATAGCCGAGGGCGCCGGACGTACGCGGGATAATGGTGATCTTCGTAACTGGAGCGGAATGGCTCTGCAGTGCTGCGACGAGTGCATGGCCGACCTCGTGGTAGGAAACGATCAGTTTCTCTTTGTCGGTCATGATCTTATTCTTCTTCTGGTATCCGGCGATGACAACCTCAACGCTCTCCTCCAGATCCGCCTGGGTGACGAATTTTCTTCCATCACGGACGGCACGGAGTGCTGCCTCGTTGATCATATTGGCAAGTTCTGCACCAGAAGCACCGGATGCCATACGTGCGATCGCATTGTAATCGACATTGTCGCCCACGCGGATGTTTTTCGCATGGACTTTCAGGATTTCCTCACGGCCTTTTAAGTCAGGCAGTTCAACCGGCACACGGCGGTCGAAACGGCCCGGACGAAGAAGTGCCGGGTCCAGGGAATCCGGACGGTTCGTCGCTGCCAGAATGACAACGCCTTTCTTTCCATCGAATCCATCCATCTCGGCAAGCAGCTGGTTCAGGGTCTGCTCACGCTCGTCGTTTCCGGAGAATCCGCCGCCGTCACGTTTTTTGCCGACGGTATCGATCTCATCGATAAAGACGATACACGGTGCTTTCTCATTTGCCTGCTGGAACAGGTCACGCACCTTCGCAGCTCCCATGCCGACGAACATCTCGACAAACTCAGAACCGGAAATGGAGAAGAACGGAACATTTGCCTCTCCGGCTACTGCCTTTGCAAGCAGCGTTTTACCGGTTCCTGGAGGGCCGACAAGCAGTGCTCCTTTCGGCATTTTTGCACCAATTTCTTCATATTTTTTGGGATTATGCAGGAAGTCAACAATCTCCTGTAAAATTTCTTTTGCCTCATCCTCTCCGGCAACATCTGCAAATTTAATGCCGGTTTCGGACTGTACATAAACCTTGGCGTTGCTCTTTCCAAAGCTCATCGCATTTCCCATGCCACCCATCATCTTGCTCGTCATGCGTTTCATCAGCCACTGTCCGAGCGCAACCATCACAACGATCGGTATTACCCATGTAAAGAAATTCCATGAGTGGCGACATCTGCTCTATGATCGGCGTTCCGAATTCGGTAATACCTGCCTCATATAAACGATCTACCAGCTTGTAATCATTCATCACACCCGTCTTATAATAATTCGCCGGGCTTGATTTGTCGCTGAAAATAATCTCATTTGACTGGATCTGGA
>ENA-OQHD01000234-OQHD01000234.1-human-gut-metagenome-genome-assembly--contig:-NODE-234-length-23361-cov-4.545580_pt1 | contig 23361 bp, 24 predicted proteins | sample MGYA00242560_ERZ504711 | MGnify/ENA primary metagenome ERZ504711 (study PRJEB26092, sample SAMD00036198) | human gut metagenome | host: Homo sapiens | study: EMG produced TPA metagenomics assembly of...
ATATGGTAGAATTGACACCGGAAGGTGAAAGGAAATCCATAATACGAAAAATAATTATGCAGATGCGACAAAACCATTGAGTTCAAAGAGCGTAACTGGTCAGCATGGGACATGGGAAATCTGTGGATTGGTATGATTGTATCTATCGCAGTATATCAGGTGGCAAGTGGACTGATCGTATCTGGTATGTCATGGGCACAGGCATTGTTAACGATCGTATTAGGACATACACTTGTTATGAATTTTTGCAGTTGTTCTTGGACATTTCGGTACAAAGTATGGACTTGGTTATCCGATGCTCAGTAAAATGGTGTTTGGATCAAAAGGAACTGTAGTCCCGTCAATTGTCCGTGGAGTACTTGGGTGTTTCTGGTTCGGTGTTCAGGCATGGATTGGCGGTCAGGCACTTAATGCAATTATCGGAGCAATTATTCCAGCATGGCATGGACTTGGATTTAAAGGTTTATTTATTTCGTTCTTATTATTCTGGGCAATGAACGTATATATTGTAGGATCAGGATCCAGTGCATTACAGAAACTGGAAAAGTTTGCAGCACCGGTATTGATTGTGTTGAGCTTTATCGTAATCATCTGGGGAATTAGAAGTGCAGATTGGAGTGTGTCGAAACTTCTTTCTGACCCATCTCTTCAGGGAGATCCGTCCAAGAATTTCTGGACACTGTTTTTCCCGGCATTGTCTTCAATGATTGCATTTGACGGTGGTATTGCACTGTCTATGGCAGATTTCACAAAGAACTGTAAAACACAGAAGGCACAGGCAGTAGGACAGCTTGTCGGGGCACCTGTAATGACAGCATTCATTTCCTTTGTAGGAATTTGCGGAACAGCAGGAGCAGCAATTGTATTTAAAGAAGCAATCTGGGAGCCGGCAGTTCTTGTAAGTAAATTTGACAATCCGTTTATTGTAATTATTTTCTCGTTGTTCATTATTATGGCAGTACTGACAACAAATGTTGCAGCAAATCTGGTTCCACCGACAAATGTTATCGCAACTTTATTTGCAAAGAAAGTAAGCTACAAAAAGGCTGCTTTGATTGCAGCAGTACTTGCTTTATTTGCTCAACCGTGGAATGCACTGGCAAGTGCGTACGATTTGATTTATAATGTATGTGGAATGCTTGGAGCGTTGCTGGGACCTATCTCAGGATTATATCTGGTATCCTATCTGTTTGAGCATAAGACAGAGGTTGATATGGTTGATATGTACAAGGAAGACGGCGGAAAATATTATTATTCAAAAGGCTTTAATGTACCGATCATCATTATTTTTGTGGCAGCAATGATCATTATCTTTGCCGGAAAATATATTGCACCATTGAAATTTATCTTTGACAATGCATATGTAGTAGGAAGTATCGGTGCAGGTCTTGCATACTTTATCTATATTAAAGCAGCAAAAAATGAGGGTAGAAACAGCACTCATCAGGCACAAAAAGTCACCGCAGCTATGGAAAGCATAGACTGCGGTAGAAGCATAACTGAAACTAAGAGAGGAGTGGAAGTATCATGAAAACACTTGTAAAAAAGTGGAATGATCGTATCACCGGAGGACACTTATGAAGCAGATGTCCTGATTGAGGATGGTGTGATCGAATGTATCGGAAAGAACTTGGAAGCAAAATTTGGGGATGCAGATAAGGTGATCGATGCGAAAGGAAAATATGTTCTTCCGGGAGGTGTTGATGTTCATACGCATATGGATATTGATGTCGGAATCGCGAGAGCAGTAGATGATTTTTATACAGGTACTGTTGCAGCCGCATGCGGCGGAACTACAACAATCGTAGACCATATGGGATTCGGACCGGCAGGATGCCCGCTACATCATCAACTGGATGTATATCATGGACTGGCAGACGATAAAGCCGTTATCGATTATGGATTCCATGGAGTAGTCCAGCATGTAGACGAGTCTATTTTAAATGAGCTTGAGACAATGATGGATGACGGAGTCCAGAGCACAAAGGTTTATATGACTTATGGCTATAAGATTGATGATGATGGTATTTTAGAAGTTCTTAAGAAGATGAAAGAACTGCATGGAATCACAGCATTCCATTGCGAGAATCATTATGTGGTAGAGCATCTGAAGAAAGAATATGGTGATGCCGGAAAGACAGCGCCGATCTATCATGCAAAGAGCAGACCGAATCTTGCAGAAGCAGAGGCTGTAAGAAGAGTCCTTTATCTTGCGAAGCTTGCAGGTGATGCACCGGTGTATATTGTACATCTTTCTTGTAAGGAAAGTCTTGAAGCAGTTGAAGAAGCAAGAAGAAACGGACAAAAAAATCATTTTTGTAGAGACATGTACACAGTATCTGACACTTACAGAAGACAGATATAAAGATCCGGATGGATTGAAATATATTATGTCTCCACCGCTTCGTACACAGCAGGATCTTGATGCGCTGTGGAAAGGATTAGAGGCAGGAGAGATTCAGATCGTTGCGACAGATCATTGTCCATTCAATTATGCAAAAGAGAAACAGGACGGCAGGGATGATTTCAGAAAATGTCCGAATGGAGCTCCGGGAGTTGAAGAAAGAATGATTCTTCTTTTCTCAGAAGGTGTAATGAAAAACAAAATCAGCATCAACAAGCTGGTAGAAGTTGCCTGCACAAATCCGGCAAAGGTATACGGAATGTATCCTAAGAAGGGAATTATTGAACCGGGAGCAGATGGAGACCTTGTGATTATTGATGCTGATGCAAAACAGACACTGACTCACGAGATGATGCACGGAGCTGTTGATTATACTTCTTATGAAGGAACAGATCTGCACGGAAAGATTGATCTCGTAATGCAGAGAGGAAATATCATCGCTGAAAATAATGAATTTAAAGGTAATCGAGGAGATGGAAAGTATCTCTACAGAAAACCTTTTTTAGGAGATTTATAATCGAAAGTCAGAGAATCTGAAATATACAGAACTCAAAAATAAAGGATAACAAGGCATGGAAGATACCAGGAAAAAAAAGAAAATAAAAGCTGAGACAGGCATCATTGTTGCAGTATTACTTATCATTGTTGCAGTAATCGAAGGAACTACTTACCGAAAAATTATTCCGGCCAATCAGCCGAAAGTTGTTGTAATTCTTCCGGGAGATACAAATGATCAAAGTTGGAATACGGGAAATTACGAAGGGATTCTTGCAAATCAGAACAAAGATAAGAAAATTGATCTGGAGTATCAGAGTAATGTCGAAGAGAAAGACTTTGAGGCAGTGATTCGTAGATATGCAGAAGATAATTATAATCTGATCATACTTGCAGGATCACAGTTCGAGGAGGTTGTTTCTTCTGTGTCAGGAGATTATCCGAAAGTTGATTTTTGTATTTTAAATGGCCGATCGGCATCAGGTAAAAATACATTTTCTGTTTATCCAAAAGAAGAGGAAGCAAGCCATCTGGCGGGAATCATTGGTGGAAATCTGACGAAGACAGGAATACTTGGCATCATTGCCGGTTATCCGAATGAGGCAATGGAGACCTTGCTGGATCAGTATGAAAAGGATGTTCGTCAGCTGGCTGCGGATAGAAAGCTTCCGAATGCAACAGTACTCAGGGCCTATGCAAATAGTTGGGAAGATGAGGAACTTGGAAAAGAGATTGCAAACCAAATGATCGGAAAAGGTGCAGATGTTTTATTTATTTACGCAAATAAAGTTGGAAATGGCTGCATTGAGGCTGCAAAGGAAAATGGAGTAAAGGTGATTGGATTTTCGGAGAATCAAAATGATCTTGCTCCGGGAACGGTTGCAGCATCGATTAAGTTTGATTTCGGAAAAATATATTCCTGGATTTTGGATCATTATATGGATGGAAAACTCAATGGTAATGAAGTTTATGGAGTAGGTATCGAAGAAGAAATTTTTATTCCGATTTTTACAGATGAAGTATCGAAGGAAGTACAGCAGACGATAGAAAATAATATGAAATAATAAGAGAACCCCCAAAACAGAACCGTTCACACGGTAATGTTTTAGGGGGCCTTTTTTGTAGTTATATATTTTAGACCATTACATTAGATCAGATGTGTACTTTCAAGTTTCTCCATAAATGTGTCGTTCATCTTTATGATCGGTTTTCTGAGCAGAAGACCAAGCAGCAATGATGGTGCAAGGAAGATTGCCAGTTTGCTGAGCTCTGTGGCATAGGTTGTTCCGTAGAATCCTGCAATACATTCACGCATCGCATTCATGCTGTGTGTGAACGGCAGAAGTGGATAAACAACCTGGGAAAAACTTCGGTGCACACTGGATCGGGAATGTTCCACCACTTCCTGCAACCTGCATTACCATCAGGACAACGGCAATTGCTTTACCGATATCTCCAAAGGAGACAGTCAGTGCATAGATCAGATTCACATAGACAAAGCTTGTGAACATACCGGTTAGTACAAACATTACCGGATGCTTACACTGAATACCAAGGAAGAAAAGATCTCCAAGACAGATGAGTGCACTTTGCATGAAACCGATAATGATCAGAAGTAGGATACGTCCGATATAGAGCTGATATTCTTTCGGATGGAATAGTTTCTTCTTTGTAGAATCAGCTACAGTGACTTTTAGCATGGCAGCCATAACAACAGCACCTACCCAGATCGCAAGAGTGGAGTAGAATGGAGTCATTGCAGACCCGTAATTTTCAATTGGATAAATCTTTTTCTCATCCAGTTTTGACCGGGGAGGAGAGAAAAGATGAAATCGTTTCGGAGTCTTCGGATAACAGGTTTGTTACGGCAGCCATACCTTCTGAATCATCAGTGGAAAGTTTTGTAGCTACAGCCGTCAGTTTTTCAGAAGATTCTTTTAACAGAGCAGCAGAATTAGTAAGTGCTGTCTGAAGTCCTGTAAGTCCACTTGAAGCAGAACCGGTAACGTTAGCAATATTTTCAATGCTGCTGTCAAGGCTTCCAAGCATAGAGGAGACAGAACCTGTTGTAGAATTCAATGAATTGGAAAGATTATCAAGATTTCCTTTTACATTTTGTTCGTAAGTTGTCTCAACTGCCTTGACGGAAGAAGTTGCTTCGTCGATCAGACTATCAAGTTCACTCTTTAATGTAGTAGCATTTGCGGTTGCTGTAGTGATCGAAGTTGCAGCACCGTTAATTTTATCACGAAGTGCAGTCTGTCGTTCAATTGCCAGCTGAATCTGCTGATTGATTCCATTGACTGCATTTTGAATCTCAGGATAATCTGAGGAGGCGTCTGCAATAGCAGATAATGCAGCAGAAAGCTGATTATACCCGTCAATGACATTCTGTACGCGGCTACTTACGGAAGACAATGCATTTGCTGCCGCCTGTGCATCTGAGTTATAGGAACTTAAAGCCTTGTCAATAGTATCAGAGACAGCGGTGTAGAAGCTTGCATTCTGTGCTAATGCGTCAGAAATCGTGCTTGTAGTTCCGGACAGGGCAGCAGTTAATGAATCAATTCCGGAATCAGAATTCTTTAAGGAATTGAGGCTGGTTTTTGTGCCGGAACCGGTTTCCTGAAGAAATTCTGTTGTTGTGTTCAGCATTGTAACTGCAGAGTTTGTCATGTTTGAGAAGGACTGAACAGTTGCAGCAACAGTTCCAAGATCAGATCCCATCTGATTCAAATTACTACTCATATTGTTGATCAGAGAATCATCCCCTGTCTTCTTTGCGATTGAATCTACCGTCTGAAATGCATCAAGTGCGGTCTGGGCAATTGTCTCAATGAATGTCTGATTAATTTGTTTCTGGACAGCCGTTGCGCCTTTTCCGGTAATGATCGGAGCAATCGCATTTTCTTTTTCATTTTCATAATAAGTCAGATCCGGATGTTCAGCTTCAGAAGAGAAGACACTCATCATTTTCTGGCTAAAGTCTTCAGGGATTACGATCGCAGCATAATATTCTCCGGATTTTACACCTTTTTTGAGCATCTTTTGAATCAGTAAAAACCCAGTTGAACTGAGAATTTTTATGCAGAGAAGAGAGAATCTGCTCTCCCATGTTGATCTTTACGGCAATAAGATCACTTTCATACCCTTTGTCATCACTTGCAACTGCAAGTTTCAGCGCACCTGTATTTCCGTAAGGATCCCAGCTTGCGGAAATGTTAAACCATGCATAAAGAGTCGGAATTACAGTGATTCCCATAATAACGACCATTGCGATGACATTTTCTGGATCTTCATCAGATCATTTTCAGGATTAAAAAATATTTTCAAATTATTCCGCCTCCTTTCCACGGAAGTTTTCAAGCATTTCTTCATAAGACATGCCGGCAAGTTCTTTCTGTTCTTCTAATTTTGTATGAATGTATTCTACAACGATCAACCATACTGAGATCGCAATAATGGAAATGATCCATAAAGTCAGGAATACAATCTTTGATTCGAGACTGAACATCAGGATCAGGAAGATCAGAGGGATGATCGCAATGGCAAGGAAGCCGATACGAATCATCTTATGGTAATTGTTTTCAAATTTCTGTGCCCGTTCAGCTGTTACAAGGCGAAGGTCTTCGATGGAAAGAGATGCCTGTAAGAGCATGGAGAGCTGTGTACTTCTGCTAAGTTCTGCTTCGTGAGGTTCGCACATCATAAATTCTGTCTCTGCCAGTTTCTTGTCGAACAGATGGTTCAGTCCGGAAAGAGCCGGGCGAAGTCCAAGTCCAATAAGCAGAGAGATCGGCACGTAGCACAGGAGCAGGATCAGAAGATCATTGCGGAAGTTAGAACCGTAGAAACCGGCGATTGCTTCACGCATAGCATTCACACCATATGTAAATGGAAGGAGTGGATGCAGTTTCTGGAAAAACGGCTGGTGTCATCTCAATCGGGTAGGTTCCGGAAGAACCAGGAATCTGCAGGATTACGAGAATAACACAGAGCGCTTTACCAATATGCTTAAATGTAAGTGACAGTGCATAAATAATATTTACATAGACGAAAGAGCAAACCATTCCTGTCAGGATGAATTGTGCCGGATGATTGCATTGGACTCCTGGAAGGAGTGTATCACCAAGGCAGACGATAAATCCCTGAACAAGACCAACTGCCATGTATAAGAGCCAGCGTCCAAAGTATAATGTTGTCTGTCCGTAACCGCGCATGGATTCGTCTTTGTCCACTTCCATCTTAAAGATTGCGATCAGTACGATACCGCCGACCCAGATTGCAAGGTTAGAATAGAATGGTGTCATGGAAGAACCATAATTATCTACGGCATAATAAGTCTCTGTTTTAATCTCCACAGGAGAGGACATAAATGATGAGATAGATTCTGCATCAATGCCTTCAAGAGAGAGTAGTTTTTGGTATGTAGCAGAGCCTGTCAGTGCATTCAGATCCGTCTGAATTGTACTTAGTTTGTCGCTTACGGCACTTAAAGATTCCTTCGTACTGTCAAGGAGAGCAGTTGTATTTGACAATCCACTCTCTAACTGGTCGAGCATATCATTGATCTGCTTAGAAGTAGCCGGTACTCCGTTTAGCATTCCTTCTACCTGACCGGTCAGTGTGGAAAATGTATCCAGTGTCTGACCGAGCAGTGGAAGAATATTCTGATCAAAAGTAGAACGGAAAGTGTGCAGGTTATTGATACTTTCTTTTGCCAGAGAAGTAAGCTGTTCCTGTGTTGCAGTTGTTGTATCAATCGCATCTTTGATTCCATTATTTCCAGTCTGAAGACTATTGATCAATTCCTGATTTGACTGGTTCTGAGTTTGAAGGGCAGAAATCTGTGCATTGATCTGATCTCCGATCGTTCCCGGAAACTTATTGGCAAGTTCCTGCAATTTTTTTAAGAATATCTGCATTCAGTTCATTGACTGAGTTTGCATAACCAAGCGCATCACTGACAGAAGTGTTGATCTTTCCGGCTGCGGTAGCAAGTTCTGTCAGTCCTGTGGATGCTGAGCTGCTTGCCTGACCAAGTAAAAGTTCTCCGTCAGAGAGGGACTTAGAAAGTGCGGAAGAAAAATCTCCGGCAGAAGAACGTGTCGTATTCATGACAGAGTCAGCACTGGACAATGCATTTGCTCCGGATGTTGCTACATCTCCTAAAGATGTAGATGCATCTTTTGCATTCTCTATCAGCTTTGAGGTATTGGATGAGTCTTTACTGAATTTTTGCTAGAAGCTGTTCGTATTCTTTGATATTATTATTTGCTTTTGTAAGCAGATCATTAATCTCTGCATTTGTTGAATCAACAGAGTCGGAAATGTTGAATACAGAATCCTTTAAAATCTCGGCAATTGTCTCAGATGCAACAGAGGAAAAGGTGTTATTAACCTGTGTCTGGATCGTGCTTGCACCTGAACTGGTGATCTTTGGCGCAATTGCATTGAGATTTTTCATTGATATAGTATTCAAGTTCCGGAGTTTCAATCTTTCCGGACAGGACACTTAGCAGGGATTCGCTAAAATCTTGCGGAATAATGATTGCTGCATAATATTCACCGGATTTGACTCCTTTAATAGCAGCATCTTTTGGAACAAATGTCCATCCTAATTGGTCGTTTTCCTTTAGTTGTTCAATGATCTGGCTGCCGGCATTGATCATCAGATCATCATGTGTGGCATCGGTGTCCAGATTTGCTACTGCTACCTTGATGCCGGAAGTATTGGCATAAGGATCGATATTTGCTGCAATATTGAACCATGCGTAGAGTGAGGGGAGAATAGATACTCCGATCAAAACAAGTATTGCTGCCGGATTACGGAGCAGGCGTTTCATATCGCGGCGAAAAATCCGAAATGCGTTTCTCATGGATAAAACTCCTTTTCTTAAAAAATATTTCTAGTAATAGATACAATGTTGATTTTCATGTCAAAAAGTATTATATTAATGTAGAAACTAATTTACAACCATTAATCAACACTGGATATGTCTAATAATAGGCGAAAGATTGAAAAATGTCTAGCAGGTGGAGAAAATCATGTTACTGTTCACACGGGAGTGGACAGTAACAAAATCATTCATTTAAGTCATAGAAACAGAGTAGAGAGTTATTGGTCAGTAGTACTGTAAGTTATAAAGGGGGGAAGAGAAGATGCAGAAGAAGACAGATCGCAGAGTCAGAAAGACAAAAAGTCAGCTTAAAACAGGTCTTGCTCAATTGATGAGGGAGAAGAGTATCAGAGAGATTACGGTAAAAGAATTGGTAGATGCGGTGGATATCAATCGTTCTACCTTTTAATCTGCATTATTCTGATATACCGGGGCTGCTTGCAGAAGTTGAAAATGAAATGATGGAAGAGATGCAGCGCGCAATCCGTGAACATCCAATTGATCCGGGAAAAGATAGCGTTTACTATTTTATTCAGGATTTATTTCATGTGCTTGATGAAAATCGTCAGATTGCAAGTGCGCTTGTAGGACCACATGGGGATATTGGTTTTGTACATAAGTTAGAGCAGCTTTTAGAGGAAAAGAGTCGGGAGTCACTTGCAGCTCTTGTACCGGAGAAATCAGGTGAAATGAAATATTTTTATTCTTATTGCCTGAACGGTTGTCTCGGTTTTGTGAAAACATGGTTGGAAACAGGCGAAAAGGAAACACCGGAATATGCAGCAGAGATGGCTTATCGAATGGTTGTAAGTTCAGTTACAGCATTTTATGACACTAAAGAAGGAAGAGAGGACAACTAAGAAATGAAACGAGAAAAATTTGGCTCACGTCTGGGATTTATCCTGATCTCAGCGGGATGTGCCATTGGCTTGGGAAATGTTTGGCGTTTTCCGTATATTACAGGAAAGTATGGAGGAGCAGCATTTGTTCTGATCTATCTGCTGTTTCTTGTTCTGTTGGGATTGCCAATCATGGTAATGGAATTCGCAGTGGGTCGTGGAAGTCAGGCAAGTATTGCACTATCCTTTGACCGTCTGGAACCACTGGGAACAAAGTGGCACTGGTATAAATGGTTTGGAATCGGTGGAAACTATCTTTTAATGATGTTCTATACAACAATCGGCGGATGGCTTCTTCTATATACAGGAAAGATGGCAATCGGAGAGTTTAAAGGACTTGATGCGGATGGTGTGACCGGAGTATTTACATCACTTCTTGGACAGCCTGTTACAATGACAATCTGTATGATCCTTGTTGTTGTGCTGTGCTTTGGAATCGTCTGTATGGGACTTCAGAAAGGTGTGGAGCAGATCACAAAGAAAATGATGATCCTCCTTTTCGTGTTGATGATCATTCTTGCAGTGCGTTCCGTGACATTGCCGGGAGCAGAGAAAGGACTGGAGTTCTATCTTCTTCCTGATTTTAAGAAAGCAGCAGAAGCAGGATTGAAAGAAGTTATTTTCGCAGCGATGGGACAGGCATTCTTTACATTAAGTCTTGGAATCGGTGCGATTGCGATCTTTGGAAGTTATATCGGAAAAGAAAGAACTCTGACAGGAGAAGCAGTCTGCGTAACAGTTCTGGATACATTAGTTGCATTGATTGCTGGATTTATTATCTTTCCGGCCTGCTTTGCATTTAATGTCCAGCCGGACAGCGGTCCGAGTCTGATCTTTATCACACTTCCGAACATTTTCAATGCAATGAGTGCAGGGAGAATCTGGGGAACAATTTTCTTCCTTTGCATGTTTTTCGCAGCATGCTCTACGATCATTGCCGTGTTTGAAAATCTGATCGCATTTGTGATGGATTTAACAAATTGTTCAAGAACAAAGGCGGTTGTGGGAAATCTGATCGCGATCATTGTACTTTCCCTTCCATGTATTTTTGGATTCAACATTTGGAGCGGCTTCATGCCTCTGGGAGCAGGAAGCAGTATTCAGGACCTTGAGGACTTTATTGTAAGTAATAACCTGCTTCCGATCGGAAGCCTGATCTACCTTCTGTTCTGTACAAGCCGCTATGGTTGGGGCTGGGATAAGTTCCAGAAAGAAGCGAATGCAGGAAGTGGAATCAAGTTCCCGGGCTGGGCCAGATTCTATGTATCCTATATTCTGCCATTGATCGTATTATTTATCTTTGTGCAGGGATATTGGAGTAAATTTGTTGGATAAATTAATAACAATATTGTGAAATAAAAAACGCTGAAATAACCAGAAATTCATTGCCATTCTATTAGTGATAAGTTATAATTTAACTAATGGTTTTGCAAGAGATTTACAACTGTTCCAAACGGAAAGAATACGTTTCAATCTGAATGCAGCAGAGAGATGTCTCATAGCAATAAAGACATGGATTTTGAATAGAATATAAACTCTGACGGCAAGGAAGTAAGAGATACCGAGCGGGAATAGTTGTAAAGAAGCGTTTAGACGAAAAAATATTTTGTGATTTTAACAGACTCTTTTTCCGTTGGGGAAGAAGGGTCTTTCTCTTTACCAGGGAAATAAAATGGGAGGATCAGCAATATGTTAAAGGTAGCAATTTACGGAAAAGGTGGGATTGGAAAGTCCACGATTACATCGAATCTGGCAGCAGCATTTGCCGCTATGGGGAAGCGCGTAATCCAGATCGGATGTGATCCGAAAGCAGATTCAACGATCAATCTGTTAGGCGGCGAGCCATTGCGTCCGGTAATGAATTATATGAGAGAAGAGGATGAGGAGCCGGAAGAATTAGAACAGATCGCAAAGGAAGGCTTCGGTGGTGTGCTCTGTATCGAGACAGGCGGACCGACACCGGGACTAGGATGTGCAGGACGCGGGATCATAGCGACATTTCAGTTATTAGAAGACTTGCGGTTGTTTGAGACATACAAACCGGATGTTGTTCTGTATGATGTGCTTGGGGATGTTGTCTGTGGCGGATTCGCAGCACCGATCCGGGAAGGATATGCAGAGAAGGTTGTGATTGTTACATCCGGAGAAAAGATGGCATTGTATGCGGCTAACAATATTTCCAGCGCAGTGCGTAACTTTGAAGATCGCAGTTATGCAAGAATCTTTGGGTTGATCCTGAATCATAGAAATGTGGAAAATGAAACGGAGAAGGTACAGGCATTTGCAGAAGAAAAACAGATCCCGATTGTCGGTGAGATTCCAAGGAGTGACGAGATTATACGCTGGGAAGATCAGGGAAAGACTGTGATTGAAGGTGACGCAGATTCTGAGATCAGTAAGAGATTCTTTGAACTGGCAGAAAAGCTGTTAGAGGATGAAACAGAACGTGTGAGATAAAATATAAGTCGAGGGAAAATATATGAAGAAAGCATATTTTTGTACAGCGGAAGAACTGGAACAAAGAGGAAAGGATAATCTTCCGAAACAGTTTCAGTCAGGGGAACATTTAATCTATAGTTCGCCGGCTACGCTTGCCTTTAACTCTCCAGGGGCAGAAGGGTTCGGAGTGAAAAGAGCAGGACTTGCAGTGCCGGGATCGATCATGCTGATCGTGGCACCGGGGTGCTGTGGAAGAAATACGTCCATGATCAGTTCAATGAAAGAATATAATAACCGTTTCTTTTACCTTTGCATGGATGAGACTGATATTGTAACAGGGCGTCATCTAAAGAAGATCCCGAAAGCAGTTGCATCAATCTGTGAAAGTCTTGAGAAGAAACCATCCGTTGTGATGATCTGTATTACCTGTGTGGATGCCCTTCTTGGAACAGATATGGAACGTGTCTGTAGAAAAGCGGAAGAAAAAGCCGGACTTCCGGTGCGTCCATGTTATATGTATGCATTGACACGAGAGGGACGAAAGCCACCAATGGTTCATGTGAGACAGTCTCTGTATTCACTTCTTGAACCAGGACATAAAAAAGGAAATGTAGTAAATCTGCTCGGATACTTTTCACCACTCGTAGATGACTGTGAATTATATACACTGCTTCAAGAGGCAGGTGTGAAAACGATTCATGAGATTTCGAGATGTGAAGATTTTGAAGAATATAAGAAAATGTCTGAGGCGAATTTTAATCTTGTTCTTCACCCGGAGGCACGATTTGCAGCAGAGGATTTTCATGATAGATTAAAGATTCCATTTATCGAACTGCGCAGACTTTATCAGATTGATAAAATTGGAAGCCAGTATCAGGCATTTGGCGCAGCACTTGGAATAGAATTTCATGCAGAGGAACAGAAAAAACAGGCACAGGAAGCAATTGAAAGTTTTCGTAAAGTCTGTCCGGACCCGGTATTTGCTGTTGGGGAATGTGCAAATGCGGATCCGTTTGAATTATCATTAGCATTGGTGAAATATGGATTTAAAGTAGCAGAAATCTACGGAACGATTACTGGGGAGAACTTTATTTATATCAGACAGTTGAAAAAGTTAAGTCCGCAGACAAAGATTTTTTCCAATATGGAACCGACGATGCTCTATTATGATCCAACGGAAAGTGGCGTGACACTGACAATCGGAAAGGATGCCTGTTATTATCATCCGAACACAAAAGGAATCCATTGGAATGAGGAGAGACAGCCTTTCGGATATGCAGGCGTGAGAAGACTGTTTGAGGCGCTTGAACTGGCTGTGACAGAACAGGCAGAAGGTAATGTTTTGCAGAAACAGGTGGAAGTGATCGGTTCTAAATCACAAGAAGCAATTGCAGAGCAGAGTCAAGAATCACTGTTCAAAGAGGAAGTGGACCAAAAAAAGAAGACGTTTATGTACGTGGCCTTTGGAAAGGACTGACTCCATTTGCACCGGATCAGTCAGGTGCAGCGTCCGTTTTCTATGAACTGGGAGGAATTCTTGTTATTTGTGATGCGGGAGGCTGTACAGGAAATGTATGCGGATTCGATGAACCGCGCTGGTTCGGGGAACGTAGTGCGATTTTCAGTGCGGGCTTGCGTGACATGGATGCAATCCTTGGAAGAGATGACAGGCTTGTTGCGAAACTTACGGATGCAGCAGAGAAGATTGATGCAAATTTTGCAGCGGTGATCGGTACTCCGGTTCCGGCTGTGATCGCAACGGATTATAGAGCATTACAGAGAATGTGCGAGAAGAAGACAAATCTTCCGATTCTGACTGTAGATGCGAACGGAATGGAACTGTATGATGTGGGAGAAGAGAAGGCATGGCTGACTTTATTCAAGACATTTGCAGGAAAAGATGTAGCATCACAGAAGGAAGCTTCAGAAGAAGACGATTCTTCTAAAAAGATGAAAATCGGAGTTCTCGGTCTGACGCCACATGATGTCAGTGACCTGAATATAGAAGAGAAGTTCCGGAAATCAGAAAATGAAAATACGCATTATATTTGCTATGGAATGAGAGCAGGTATTGATAAAGTAAAGACAGCAGGCTCAGCAGATAAGAATCTGGTTGTAGCACCGGCGGCACTCGAGACAGCAAAATATCTGGAAAAAGAATTTGGCACACCGTATGAAGTGGGATATCCTTTCGTAGATGAATTGATACCTGAACTTGATTATGCTGGGAAAAAGATACTGATCGTTCATCAGCAGGTGATTGCAAATGCCATCAGACAGGAAATTCGTACAAGAAGTGATGAACAGAATACAGAAGTTACGGTGGCAAGCTGGTTTATGATGAAATCCGAGCTTTCAGAAGAAGGAGATCTTTCACTGAAAGAAGAGATGGATTATTGTAAGCTTGTTCAAAATGGGAACTATGACATTGTCTTTGCAGATGAAAATATGAGAGGCCTAGTACCGGGATTCAAAGGAACATTTGTTAATATACGGCATTTTGCAGTCTCAGGAAAACTGCAGGAGTCATAACGGGAGGAAAAAGTCTATGGAGAAGGAGATAACGAAGAAAATCCGTGTCTATGGAATTGTACAGGGCGTAGGATTCCGTCCGACCGTCAGCCGACATGCAGATTTCTGTAAGATCAGGGGAAGCGTCAGTAATCGTGGACCTTATGTTGAAATCTTCGCACAGGGAAGCGAGACGGCAGTGAATCTGTTTATTGAGAAAGTTCGTACCTGTCCGCCAAAACGTGCAGCGATTCTTAAGGTTTCAGAAGAAATACTGGATACAAAGGAAAAATATCCGGACTTTTCTATCATAGAAAGCGAGAAGACAAAAGGAGAGATCTTTATTTCTCCGGATATTGCAATCTGTGAGGAATGCAAGGAAGAATTGTATGATCCCAAGGATCGCAGATACTTACATCCGTTTATTAATTGTACGTGTTGTGGTCCGCGGCTTACGATTCTGGATGCTCTTCCATATGACAGAGAGCGTACGAGTATGAAAGAATTTCCGATGTGTCCGGAATGTGAGGCAGAATATTACAATCCGGAAAGCAGAAGATACGATGCGCAGCCGGTTTGTTGTAATGCGTGCGGACCGGAAGTTTATTTGATCAAAACTTTTGATAGAACGATAGACATGAAAGGTTCTGATGCAATTACGGAAGCAAGAAGAGTGATTTCCGAAGGCGGAATCGTAGCAGTGAAGGGAATCGGAGGATTTCATCTTTGCTGCGATGCATCAAATGAGGCAGCAGTGGAACTGTTAAGAAAGAGAAAACGCCGCCCGGCGAAACCGTTTGCAGTGATGGCAAGAAATCTTGAGGTAGTGCAAAGTGTCTGTGAGTTGAGTAAGGAGCAGGAAGAAATTCTCACTGGACATCAGAAGCCGATTCTTCTTTTGGTGAGGAAAGAGATAGAAACGAAGCAGCTGTGTTCATCTGTCGCACCAGGCAATCCAAAAGTAGGAGTGATGCTTCCATATGCGCCGGTGCAGTTACTTCTATTTCAATATCCGGATGGAATCAAGATGCCGGACTTTCTTGTAATGACCAGTGGAAATGTATCCGGTGCGCCAATCTGCAGATCGGATGAGGAAGCACTCGAAGAGCTTTCGGAATTTTGTGACTGCATCTTGTCTCACAATCGAAAAATTCGTGTGAGAGCAGATGATTCCGTGATGGATTTCTATAAAAACAGACCATATATGATTCGCAGATCAAGGGGATATGCGCCACTTCCGATCCAGACGTCAGGAAAATGGAAAGGACAGGTATTAGCTGTCGGCGGAGAATTGAAAAATACATTCTGTATCGGTGTGGATAGTAGATTTTATCCTTCGGCTTATGTGGGGGACTTAGAAGATTTAAGAACGGTAAATGCATTGAAAGAGACAATACAGCGGATGGAAACATTGTTAGAAGTGGAACCAAGCGTTGTCGTCTGCGATATGCATCCCAAATATAATTCGACGGTGGTTGCGGAAGAACTGGGACTTCCTGTTTTGAAAGTGCAGCATCATTATGCACACATCTTATCCTGTATGGCAGAGAATGACTGGATGGAACAGGTGATCGGAGTATCTTTTGACGGAACCGGCTATGGAACGGACGGAACCATATGGGGTGGAGAAATACTTCTGGCTGATCTTGACGGATTCCGGAGAATTGGAAGTATTGAACCATTTTTACAGGCTGGAGGCGACCTATCAGCAAAAGAAGGATGGCGTATCGCAGTTTCTTTAATCTGGCAAATATCTGAATCAAAAGATGAGGCGATGCAGATCATTCAGAAACTTGGTCTTTGCGAGGAAAAAGAAGCGAAAGTTCAGCTTGCGATGCTTGAGAGAAAGATCAATGCGGTAGAGTCAACCAGTGCAGGAAGATTATTTGATGGAATCAGTGCGATACTTGGAATTCGAAAGAAATCTTCTTTTGAAGGAGAAGCCTCCATGGCATTGGAATTCGCAGCAGAAGCTTATGAAAAAAGATCTGGTGAGAAGAAAATAAATGTCTTAGACGGGCAGAAGTGTTTAACTGAATCAGCAGACGACGGAAGAGAACTTCTTCTGACAAGTCGACTGGTGAGGGCAGCAGTCGAAGTGGTTAGCAATATTGGCGAAAATGCAGTGGCAGAAGATACATTTGATCAGGACTTAATAGAAAAGGCAGCTTATGAATTTCATAAAGGACTTGCAGAGCAGATTATCACAGCATGTATCCATGCAAAAGAGAGAACCGGATGTCAGACAGCAGCGTTTAGTGGAGGAGTATTTCAGAATGGATTACTGCTTCGTCTGACGGAAGACGGATTAATTGCAAATGGTTTTCATGTGCTGACACATCAGATGATTCCACCGAATGATGGAGGGGTTGCACTGGGTCAGGCATTTTATGGAATGAATCATGAGTGTGTAGAGGAAGCTCCGATTTTATAGAGTTAAAAAAGAAAGGAATAAGAAAAATGTGTGTAGGATTATCAGCTAAAGTGGTTCGCATCAGTGACGGAACTGCAGTGGTAGATGCAGGTGGTGCGAAAAGGGAAGTGTCTTCAGAGTTATTAGAAGATCTGGAGCCGGGCGATTACGTGATGGTGCACGCCGGAGTCGCAATTGCAAAGATCACAGAAGAAGATGACGAAGAGACCGATCAGCTTATGGAAGAACTGCTATAGAGCAGTGAACAGTGAGGTGAAAAGAATAAATGATGATGCAGGATATAACAAAAAATTCAAACATCTGAAAGAAATGAGAAACAAAGAAAAACAGCGAGGGAAATCATCGAGCAGTATGATGGACCACCGGTTCGCATTATGGAAGTGTGCGGAACACATACACATGAGATCTTTCGCCTTGGAATCCGCAAATTACTTCCAAAGCAGGTGGAACTGATCTCAGGACCGGGATGTCCGGTCTGTGTGACACCGGTTGGGTTTATTGATGAGGCAGTGTGGCTTGCACTTCAAGCAGGTGTGACAGTCTGTACTTTTGGCGATCTTGTCCGTGTACCGGGAACAAAGATGAGTCTTGCGGGAGCGAGAGAAAAGGGCGCAAAGATCCAGATTGTTTATTCACCGGCAGATGCAGAAAAATATGCGAGGTTACATCCGGAGGAACAAGTCGTGTTCCTGTCCGTTGGTTTTGAGACAACAACACCTTCTTCTTGCTTATCAGTAAAGAAAGCGAAAGAAGAACAACTAGAGAATTATTCTATCCTGACGGCAAATAAGACGATGCCGGGAGCTTATGAAGCATTAAAAGGAAGTGCAGATGTGTTTCTTTATCCGGGACATGTAAATGCAATTACCGGAACGGCATTGTGTGAATCTCTGACAAAGGAGGGAGTCAGTGGAGTTGTAGCAGGGTTTACTGCGAAAGAACTGCTGACAGCATTGGCTGTTTCATTGAAACGCTACCAGGAAGGAAAACCACTTTTTTGTAAACTGCTATCCAAGAGTAGTAACAGCAGAAGGAAGCAAAGAGGCACAGCGTCTTGTAGATGAACTGATGGAATCCTGCGACAGTGAATGGCGTGGTCTTGGAGTGATTCCAGATTCCGGAATGAAGCTTCGTAAAGAGTGGGAAATGTTTGATGCAAGAGTGAAATATCAGATTCCGGAAATGGAAGGAAGAGCAAATCCGGCTTGTCGTTGTGGAGATGTTTTACAGGGAAAATGTAAGCCATCAGATTGCAAAGTATTTGGAAAAGTCTGTACACCGCAGCATCCGGTAGGAGCATGCATGGTTTCAAATGAAGGTGCGTGTTCCGCTTATTTCATGTACGGAGTATAGAAGAAAATAGAAATGGTTACTGTGAACAGTGACGGAAAAAGAGGAAATAATATGAGTGAAAAAATAGAAAGCCAGACAGTTACAATGGCACACGGAGCAGGCGGAAAACAGACTTCAGAACTGATCGACAAAGTATTTGCAGCACATTTTGCAAATCCGGATCTGACAGCAGATGATGCAGCCGTATTAAATCCGCCGGTTGGGAAAATGGCAGTGTCAACAGATGGATTTATCGTATCTCCGGCATTTTTCCCGGGAGGAAATATTGGAAAACTGTCTATCTGCGGAACAGTAAATGACCTGGCCTGTATGGGGGCAAAACCATTATATCTGACTTGTGCATTTGTGATTGAAGAAGGATTCCCAATGGAGAAACTGGAGCAGATTGCGGAGGCAATGGCTAAAACAGCGAAAGAAGCAGGTGTTCGCATCGTATCAGGAGACACCAAGGTCGCCGGAAAAGGACAGGTAGACGGAGTCTTTATCACAACAACCGGAATGGGACAAATTGAAGATGGCGTACAGGTTGGCGGAGAACTTGCGAAGCCAGGAGATGCAGTTATCGTAACCGGAGATATCGGCCGACATGGATGCACGATCCTTCTTGCGAGAGAAGATTTCGGAATCGAGGCAGATGTGAAGAGCGATTGCGCCCCACTTTGGAAGACTGTGGAGGCTGTTATGGACACGACACATGAACTTCATGTGATCCGCGATGCGACAAGAGGCGGTGTCGGAACTGTATTATACGAGATTGCAGGACAGAGCCAGGTTGGAGTACAGATTGATGCAGCAAAAATCCCGGTAGCTACCGAGGTGCAGGGAGTCTGTGGAATGCTTGGACTTGAACCACTTTATCTTGCCTGCGAAGGAACAATGGTGATCATTGCTCCGGCAGAACAGGCAGAAAAGATCGTAGAGACACTTCACCAGTGTCCATATTCTCAAAATGCAGCAATCATCGGAACGATTACAGAAGAAAACCCAGGCAAAGTTATCCGTATGACAGAAATCGGAACCCAGTCCCTCCTCCCACAGCCAGGTGGAGAGTTGTTGCCTAGAATATGCTAAACCAGTTCCGAAATGCGGAGAAAGTTGTTTCTTCATGCGCTGCAAGCTAGCTTGCATAAGCAAGAAGAAACAACTTTCTCCATATGGCGAACGCCATACAGCGAAAATTGGAGCGTGAGCGGAATTGAGCTGTGGCATGAGGAACGGAAGAGAGCGATATAACAAAATGCGGAGAAAGGAATCGAAATGGATACAAGAGTAGCAGTAATCTCCATAATTGTGGAAAATCCGGAAGCGATCGTTACACTGAATGATCTTCTTCATGAAGCCGGAAATTATATTATCGGGCGTATGGGGATTCCATATAGGGCAAAAAGGAATTAATATCATCAGTATTGCAATTGATGCACCGCAGGATATGATCAGCAGTCTTTCCGGAAAGATCGGAAGATTAAAAGGTGTGTCAGCGAAGACTGCCTATTCAAACATCATTACAAAAGCGGAGGCACAGAATGATTAAAATTGCAGTATATGGAAAAGGTGGAATCGGAAAGTCGACGACAGTCTCCAATGTGGCAGCAGCACTGGCTGAGCAGGGATTAAAGGTTCTTCAGATTGGATGTGACCCAAAGGCAGATTCAACGATTCTGCTCCGACATGGGGAAGAGGTTCCGACCGTACTTCAGATGTATCAGGAAAAGAAACAGAACCTGAAACTGGAAGATATTGTGAAAATTGGATACAAAGGAATTGTCTGTGTAGAAGCAGGAGGCCCGACACCGGGACTTGGGTGCGCAGGGCGCGGAATCATAACTGCACTGGAAAAACTCGAAGAGACAGGTGCATATGAGAAATACCAGCCGGATGTAGTGCTTTATGATGTGCTCGGAGACGTTGTCTGTGGTGGATTTTCTATGCCGATGCGAAATGGGTATGCAGACAAGATCTTTATTGTTACATCTGGAGAAAATATGGCGATTCATGCAGGTGCGAATATTGCTATGGCGGTAGAAAACTTTAAGAATCGCGGATATGCCACACTGGGAGGGCTGATCCTGAATCGAAGAAATGTCCTGCGTGAGGAGGAGAAAGTAGAAGAACTGGCGGAAGATTTTCATACAAGTATCGTAGGAATTTTGACAAGAAGTGATCTTGTTCAGCAGGCAGAAGAACAGAAAAAGACCGTTCTTGAAGCATTTCCGGAAAGTGAAATGGCAGAAGAATATCGTATACTTGCCAAAGCAATCCTGATGAAAGTGAGAGAAAAACAAGAGGTGTCAAATGCTTAGAAAAGTTGGAGAATCAGCCTGGCCGATCAGTGAGAAAGATGCGGTTGTCAGCATAAAAGACGCATCCTATCCAATTCCGTTCACACAAGGGCTGGAATTTAATTCACCGGCACATGGCTGTTGGAATATCGTTCATACTGGAATGCTGATTCCGGAAGCACATCAGATTTATGTCTGTGCGGACAACTGTATGCGGGGCGTTGTGCTTACTGCAGCAGAGATGCATGCAGAAGACAGATTTTCCTTTGTAATCGTGGAAGAACAGAATCTGTTAAGCGGAAATCTGGAAGATGTGACGATTGAAGGAACGGCAGATATTTTAAGAAAACTAAAAGAACGCGAGGAAAAGACGGGACAGAAAATGCCGAAGGCAGTTCTTCTGTTTACAGTATGCCTTCATCATTTTCTCGGATGCGATCTGGAGCGGATTTACAGGGAACTGGAGCAACGATTTCCAGAAATCAGATTTTTGAGATGCTATATGGATCCAATTATGCAAAAACATGGACCAACACCGGATCAAAAGCTTCGAAAAGCAATGTATGAACCACTGAATCCTGATCGGAATAAAATGGATACAAAACAGATTTCCATATTGGGGAGTGACTTTGCGTTAGATCTAAGCTGTGATTTAAAGGAATTGCTAGCTATAGCAGGATATAAAGTCAGAGAATTGCAAGATTGCAGCACATGGGAAGAGTATGAAGAATTGGGAAATGCGGGAACATTTCTCTGTTGTTATCCATCTGGAAAGTATGGGATTGAAACACTGGCAGAAAGATTAAGAAGAGCATTTCTTTATCTGCCACTTAGTTTTGATTATGAAGAAATCAGAAGCGAAGAAGAGACTTTGTGGAATTCTTTGGGAGTGGAAGGAAAGCAGATTCTAAGTGAATGGATGGAAAAGAAAATCGCACTTTGCGAAGAAGCGTTAAATCATGCAAAACAAATTATTGGAAATGCTCCAATTACGATTGATTATACTTTCCATCCGCGTCCACTTGGACTGGCCAGGCTTTTGCTGATACATGGATTTAACGTAAAGACTGTTTTTCTGGATAGTATAAGTCCGGAAGAAAAAGAAGTATTTGAATGGCTGAAAGTAAATGCACCAAAACTGGAACTTCGTGCGACAGTTCATGCAAAGATGCGTGTACTGCATGAAGCGCATCCTTCGGAAAAGACACTTGCAATCGGTCAGAAAGCAGCGTGGTCTACAGGAAGTCATTACTTTGTAAATCTGGTTCAGGGAGCCAGCCTGCAAGGATTTGACGGAATCCGAAGGACAGCGGAACTTATGGAAGAAGCATTTTTGAATAAAAAAGGTCCGAAAACAATGATCGTAAGAAAAGGATGGGGGTGCACAAGCTGCATATGAGACAATCGTATCGAATCATACCGATTTATACTTCAGATGTATCAGGTGTCTGTTCTGCACTTTATGAGTTGGGAGGCATGGTCGTGATGCACGATCCATCCGGCTGCAATTCTACCTATAATACACATGATGAAATTCGCTGGTACGATCAGGATAGCCTGATTTTTATTTCAGGTCTGACGGAGATTGATGCGGTCATGGGAAATGACGAAAAATTTTTATCAGATATCAAAGAAGCAGCACGTGAATTTCATCCGAAATTTATCGCACTTGTCAGTTCACCGATTCCATTTATGAATGGAACCGATTTTCCGGCACTGGCGAAAGTGCTGGAAATTGAAACAGGAATACCATCCTTTGCAGTGCCGACAAATGGAATGCATGATTATGTATATGGAGCAGGAATCGCATTCGAAGAAATTGCAAAAAGATTTGTTACAGAAAAAGAAACGAGAGAAAACTATGTCAAACGGATAGTAAACCTGCTTGGAATAACTCCTCTTGATTTTGGCCCGATTTCAAAAGTAGAAGAGTTGAAAAAGAATCTTGAACAGTATGGATGGAAAATCATTTCCACATGGGCGATGGGAGATACTTTAGAAGACCTTTCCAATGCAGGAAATGCAGAAGTAAATCTTGTCGTATCATCTGTCGGGCTTCGGGCGGCGAGGGCATTGAAAGAGAAATATGGAACGCCTTATGTGATCGGGACACCGTATAAAGAATATGCAGAGAGAATCAGTGAAGCTTTGGAAAAACGCATCCGGCTTCCTGCTTTAGAAGATCGGGAAAAAGAAAATTTACAGGGAACCGGAAATTCTGAAAAAATAATTACTCTGATCGGTGAGCCGGTTACAACAACATCTCTTGCAGCTTTAATTGAAAAAGAATATCACTATAAAACAAAGGTTCTTTGTCCGTTAGAGGAAACGGATGGACTGATTGGAAGTCAGGATTTAAAAGTATGCGGTGAAGAAGAGATGGAAGAGGCACTGAAGGATGCGCAAATTGTTGTAGCGGATCCATTATATCGCCCAATCTGTCCGGCTGAGTGTGAGTTTTATGAGAGAGCACACATAGCATTTTCAGGGAGAATGTTTCTAAAAAATAAATAAGTAGTGAATGGCCTGGAATTTTTGAATTGTTGTTTTGATTCCTATGGATTCAGGTCGATTTTTATCATTGACAGCAGCAGTTTATTTTGCTATAGTTAATCCACATCAAAATCTCAGACATATATTTCTATAT
>ENA-OQHD01000235-OQHD01000235.1-human-gut-metagenome-genome-assembly--contig:-NODE-235-length-23278-cov-5.474018_pt1 | contig 23278 bp, 26 predicted proteins | sample MGYA00242560_ERZ504711 | MGnify/ENA primary metagenome ERZ504711 (study PRJEB26092, sample SAMD00036198) | human gut metagenome | host: Homo sapiens | study: EMG produced TPA metagenomics assembly of...
AAGAGATCCTTCTGTTGTTTTCCAATCATGGGGTTCTTGAATTTCTAAATGACAATTTTGAAATGCTGCACACCCAAGATACAGAATATATACTAGATACTATAACAACTTATATCAATGAAAAAGAAATGAGACTATATCACGGTTCAACAGTTGTCGTAAAACGTCCTAATATACAGAAAGGCCGTAAAGCTACGGATTTCGGAAGGGGATTCTATACGACAACTAACTTTGAGCAGGCCAAAAAAATGGGCTTTACTCCAAAAAGAACAGGGAACAAAGCGATAGGGCAATTGTCTCGGTCTATGAAGTGCCTGATAATATCCTTGAAGGAGAATTTGTTGTTCGCCATTTCGCAGGCGCAACAAAAGAATGGTTGGAGTTTGTTGTCAACAACCGTAAAGGGAAAAGTACAGAAGAATATGAGTTGGTAATGGGACCTGTCGCAAATGATCAGTTATATGCTACTATCAGGCTCTATGAGCAGGGGGTTATTACAGCTGATGCTGCCATTGAGATGCTTAAGACGCACAAATTATTCAATCAGCTTTCATTCCATACGGAAAGAGTCGCTGTGTTATTAAAGTTCGTAGAAGCTGTCAAGATAGAATGAGGTATAAGAATCTTTGAGGCGCAAAAAATTCAATTATGGACGAGCTACAATTAATCCAAAGCAAGATATATGAGATCCGGGGCCAGAAGGTAATGCTGGACTTTGACCCGGCAGAAATGTACGAGGTGGAAACACGAGCTCTCAATCAGGCGGTGAAGCGTAATATCGAGCGTTTCCCGGAGGACTTCATGTTTCAACTGACAAAAGAAGAAACATAGAATTGGAAATCACAAATTGTGATGTCCAATTCTATAAAGATGGGTATGAGACGTTTTCCTTATGCTTTTACGGAATTAGGAGTTGCCATGCTTAGCAGTGTTTTAAATTCAAAGGCAGCTATACGAATCAATATGAGTATCATGCGTGCCTTCGTCGCCATTCGCCAGCTGATAGCCAATCCATCGGTAGACAGAGTGGGGGAACTGGAAAAGCAAATGCAGAAACTTCGAGCCTACATGGAAGAAGTTTTCACTGATTACAACGACATCAACGAGGATACCCGAATGCAACTGGAAATGATCAACCAGACGTTGGCCGAGCTTCAGGTCAGGAAGAAGGCTGAAGAGAAACCACGTAACCCGATTGGATTCCGGACCTATGAATATTAGTTATTCCCTATCAGTCGAATTTTAACGACATTAAAAATATGAACACACAGTAAGCGATAACAATATAGACCGGTATGGCAATTATAAGAACTGGTCACTGTTTTGGGAAAGAGCGAGTAGGGAAGATAAGAAATTGCTTTTGAATTATATGAACTAATAACAGGAAAGATATAATAATGAGGAATCAAGGAGAAATCATATTATACCAGCCGGACGAAGAAATAAAGCTGGATGTTCGTTTGGAAAATGAAACGGTATGGCTTTCTATTGATGAAATGTCTCATTTGTTTGGCCGAGATATTAGTGTCATTGGAAAACATATCCGGAATATCTTCAAAGAGGGAGAATTGATAAAGGATTCAGTTTGGGCAAAATTTGCCTATACTGCTTCTGATGGTAAGACTTATCAAGTGGATTATTATAATCTTGATGTAATTATATCTGTCGGATATCGGGTAAAGAGTCAACGGGGTACTCAATTTAGACAGTGGGCAAACAAGGTGTTGAAAGAATACCTTTTGAAAGGCTATTCCATCAATCAACGTATTAACCAACTGGAGAATAAAATGGATTCAAGGCTGACTGCCCATGACCGGCAACTGGAAGAGCTAACAAATAAAGTCGATTTCTTTGTCCGCACATCCCTTCCTCCGGTAGAGGGCATCTTCTTCGACGGCCAGATCTTCGATGCCTATAAATTCGCTTCGGATCTTATCAAGTCTGCCAGACAGTCGCTTGTACTCATTGACAACTATGTTGATGAGAGCGTGCTGCTCATGCTGAGCAAACGGCAACCGGGAGTAACGGCCACCATCTACACGCAGCGCATCACTCCACAGTTCCGGCTCGACCTTGACAGACATAATGACCAGTACCCGCCCGTCGATGTCCGGACATGCAAGCTCTCTCATGACCGTTTCTTGATTGTGGACGATGCTGTATATCATATTGGCGCATCACTGAAGGACTTAGGAAAGAAATGGTTCGCGTTCTCAAAGCTGAGCTTGCCCGCAGAAATGATAACCAATTTACTTTAGAATATGGAAGCAACAGAAATTAATCATAAGATACGTATAGGGAAAAGAATTGCCGAACTCCGGAAGGAGAAAGGGTTGTCGCAATTTAAATTAGCGCAACTAACTGGAATAGATTCATCTAACATTGGAAAAATAGAACTTGGCAAATATAACCCAAGTCTAGAAATATTGAGTCGTATAGGTGATGCTTTAGGTGTTGAAATTGATTTCAGACCCATTTAGCGACTAGTGTGTTATAAAACATAGCATATATCGGTAATTTTTATTACGGGTATATTTACCCATATTCTTTTATTTGTATCTTTGCAGAGTAATACTAATAAAGCTATATAAATGAGAACAGCGACATTGATTGAACCCTACTTAGGGTACCGGAACATTATTCTAATCGAGAAATGGGATACCAAGTGGAAAGTGGAGATTTGCGGAAGTGGCAAACATATTTGGGTGTATGAGGATGAGTTCATAGAGGACAAATAAAACAGAATGGTTATGTTTGAAAGAGAGATTGAAAGGTATAATACCTTATTGAGAGAGTATAAAACCACCGTCATTGATAAATTCAATGTAGAGGATCTGAAAGAGTACAATGAGATACTCTTCTCAGCTCATAGCTGTGCAATCGAAGGCAACACCTTCTCTGTAGATGACACAAGAGCTTTGAAAGAAAAAGGGCTGGGAATGATACCACAAGGCAAAACTCTCTTTGAAGCATTTGAGATACTGGATCACTTCAATGCGTATGATTTTCTAATGGGGCAAACAGAGCTGCCACTAACAGAACAGTTAGTTAAGGAGACACATCGGATTCTGACCCAGCATACGCTAACATACCGATATAAAGATGCAGTGCCAGGAGAATATACCAATACTGACATGGGAGCTGGTGATACAATTTTTGGCGATCATGAAGAACTGATTGCCCGTGTTCCTAAGCTAATGGAAGCTACACAGAAAGCAATAGAACAATTGCCGGTACATCCCATAGAAATTGCAGCACAGTTCCATAAGCATTTCATTTTCCTGCATCCGTTCCGGGATGGGAATGGACGGCTTGGACGATTGTTGTCTAATTTCATTTTAGTCAAATTAGGATATCCTATGCTCCTCATTGAAAGTACAGATAGGGAAAAATACATCGGCGCTCTTAAAGCATGCCGGGATGAGCGTAACACAGCCCCCATGGTGGAATTCTTTTTTTCCATAGCCATTGGACGGATGGAGAAGGAACTGGCTCGAAAAAAATCTATGAATGAAGACTATAATTTTGATTTTAAGTAAAATGAACAATATGAAAAAATCTGATTATTCCCAGCATTATGGCAACATTGCTTCTCCTGGCTTCCTGCGACAAGGGAAATGACCCCATTCTGCCTGAACCGGAGCCTACTCCTGAGCCTGCACCGGAACCGGACAAGCCTAAAACGATGTTGTGCTTCTCTACAAGCATAGAGATGTTGAACGAAGTGACCACCAGGGGCACTATTTCCTCTTTTGAACCAGACAGCGAGATAGGGCTATTCTATAATGACACATGCATAAACAGAAGATTTGTTTATGATGGCAAAATATGGAGTGGGGGAGAAGTGGCACTTGCTGATGAGATGAAGGATATTATCTGTTACTATCCCTATTCGTCTGTAATCAAAAACAGCGGAGAGATTCCTATTGACATTGGCTCCCAGACAGATTACTTGGCCGGTTCCGCATCGGTTGGAGCCGAAAAGCCTGAAGTGGAGGTCAAGATGAAACATCTGCTCTCCTTGGTTCGGATAACTATCAAGAAAAACAATTATATCGGAGATGGGCATATTGAATCCCTAACCTGGAACGGCATCCATACCACTGCAAAGTACAACGCTGCAAACAATACCACCACTCCGATGGGAAGCAAAGGAAGCTTACGGGCAGGTGGCAACTATTACCTGGATGACACAAAAGACCCCATACCCGTTGAAACGATCATGCTTCCGGTAAACTCCGCAAAAGGAATAACCCTTACAGTTGTTGTGGACGGAGAAGAACGTGTCTATGACATTCCCGAAAGTCACCAATGGGAGGCAGGAAAAGCCTATACCTATACATTGACGCTGAAAGGAGGATATAATAGCCCCATTGACTTGGAGGAGTTTCCGATTGATGTAGGCTATTGGAGCACATTTTGGCAAAACTGATGATATTGTCCTTGGCAATTCTGAAGGTAACTGGTTTGATATTGAGCCTGGAGTAGTACCATATGGTACCGACATCTATCGGAATGAGGGATTTATGTTCGGATTCTACGGATACTGGACCGGCTTGGATCTGGAAACCGGGAATATGCCGGATATATGGGAAGGGGACTTCCGTATGGTGCTCATGGACAATGCCGGGAATATAGTGGATAAGTTCCAGCCATGTTCCATTGTTGCTGAAAATGGCGCCATGATGAAAGGGACTGCAAGAAGATCCTATGTAACGGCTCCAGCAGGGACTTATGAACTCGGCGTGCTTTTCCGGAAGAAAGGGGAAACCGTCTGGCAAAAGGCCAATCACCTTGATAAAGTAACCAGGGAGGATATGACATTTGCCATTAAGGAGCAGACTGATTTGCCGGCGCTTCGTATGATTCAGGTGGAGGAAGAGACCAATACAGGAGTAGTGATACATAACCGACCATACGACAGTAATTTCAACATTACCTATGTTCTGTCCAATCGGGGGAAAATTCCATTGAAAGGTGAGATAAAGGCTGTATGGGAACGAACTTTTGATTATACCGGGCACTGCTATCGTCCGTCTTCAAAGAGGACAAATACAGTGAATGATGACGAGTGGCAGGATGAAATTGGCCGAATGTCTATCGACCTGCAGCCGACAATCCGTTTCTGGAAAGGGAGCATGCCATGTAGATTCCCACAAAAGAGAGAAATGCCCAGAACTTCAGATGGAATAGGGTATGCGACACCGATGATACACCTATATTGGAAAGCGGAAGGAAGTGGCGAATGGGTGCTGCTCCGGTGCGATTTGGATGAGATACTAGCTGCAAGAGTTAACAATAGCCAAGAGGAGTCAAATCTATTCTTGAAGGCTCTCAATTATTTAAACTTTGAACAATCTCATTGGCATAACTAACTTATTGCATTAGTGTAATCAATCGGCAATAAATTCTTTATGGACGAGCTACAATTAATACAAAGCAAGATATATAAGAACCGGGGCCAGAAGGTAATGCTGGACTTTGACCTGGCAGAAATGTACGAGGTGGAAACACGAGCTCTCAATCAGGCGGTGAAGCGTAATATCGAGCGTTTCCCGGAGGACTTCATGTATCAACTGGCAAAGGACGAATGGCAAAATATGTCATCACAATTTGTGATGACATCACGAAATAAACGACCAAAGACTGCTATTCCATTGGCTTTTACAGAGCATGGGGTTAAGTGTGCTCAGAAGCAATATAGCTATCCAAGCAAGTGTTTTAATCGTTCGTGCCTTCGTCGCCATCCGTCAACTGATAGCCAATCCACCGGTAGACAGAGTGGGGGAACTGGAGAAACAGATAAAGGAACTCCGAGCCTACATGGAAGAAGTTTTCACCGATTACAACGACATCAACGAGGATACCCGGATGCAACTGGAGATGATCAACCAGACGTTGGCCGAGCTTCAGGTCAGGAAGAGGATTGAAGAGAAACCACGTAATCCAATTGGCTTTAGATGATAGTAGAAGAGAATAAATACAGATTCAAATTGGAACTGGATGTTGCAACCGGAATAGAGTCTTTCCCTATGCGTACCCTTTCCTTCGGCTACAAGACCTTAAAGATGCTCAGATAAGCAGCAGCAAGGAAAAAGGAGAGATACTTCGTTTTAGGGGAAAGAAAGTATATCCAGAATGATAAAGGAGAATACGAGCCATTTGCGGTATTCGGGACTACTATTGTCCCACTGTCACAGCTCATGGCCGCTTCCGTCCGGCTTCAGATGGAAGAGGAAGAGAAATATCATCCCGACCAGCCGGAGAAGAGTAAGCAAATTCCCAAGACATGGAAGTGATGAACTATATTCGTCATTTTTAGATAAGTTGAAGAATAGTATTCATCAAAACAAGAATAAAAAGTAAGCGCCTAAGTAAGTACATCTTCTACAGTTCATTTTCCCTCCTTACTTTTGCTACGAAAAAAATAATATCCTATGATGCAGCGACGTAAACACATGATGAGCAGAGAAAAATTTATCTCCGTTCTTTTCCGTCAGCAGCAGAGTGGTTTGTCCATTGCTGATTTTTGTGAGAATGAAGGTTATAGCCGTAGTAGATTCTATCTTTGGAAACAAAAATACGGTATAACGGAGCGGGAGTTATTGGCAGAAGCCTCCCGCTTAGGGGTTAAAGACAGCTTTGTCCCCATAGTAATCAATGGCGACACGCCATCCCCCGGTATATCTCACGAGACTCCCCTGCCATCTCCCCAGCCTAGCGTCCCCTTTCCCTTGAAAGGAAAGGACAGCTCTGAAATATCCTTGGAATTACCCAACGGATTGAAGTTGAAGTTTAAAGGGTCTTCCGGCTGTGAAGCTGCCCTGAATCTGATCTCTAAAATATATAATGCCAATGTTCTGCCTAAATGACAGCATGAGATATTTCCTATGCCCCGGTTATACGGACATGAGGAAAGGTATGTTCACTCTTTGCGGCCTTGTGCATGAGAGGATGGGAGGCGACATCAGAAGTGGGGACGTATTCATTTTCTACAACCGTTTCCGGACCAAGATAAAATTGCTCCATGCCGAACCGGGCGGTCTGGTCCTTTACGAGAAACTGCTTGAAGAAGGCACCTTCAAGATACCCGCCTATGATCCTGCCACCCGTTCTTACCCCATGACCTGGAGTGACCTGGTCGTTATGGTGGAAGGCATCAATGAAGATGTCAGCAAAGGCAGGCAAAGACGGCTTTCCAATTTGAAAAAGCATTGGTAAACAGTTGTAAACAAACAGCTTGAAGGCTTGTTTTTCTTATAGCTTTTCGCTATCTTTATATCATCAAAAAAGGATATTGAATGGCAAAAGAAGATGCAACCGGACAAGCTGTGGAATCCTCAATGGAACAGCTGCTGGATATCAACCGTAAACAGAGTGAGATCATCTCGGCCCAGGCAAGGACCATAGAAGAGCTCCGGGGTACGATAGTTGAGCTGAACGCCTCCCTGGCATGGCTGAAGAGGAAGGTGTTCGGAAAGATGAGTGAGAAATGCAAGCCTGTCGATAACGGAGACCCGAAGCTCCCTTTTGACTATGGCGACCTGGAACAGATAGAGGCGGAAATCGAAGAGGCCCGGAGCAGGGCGGCTGAACAGATTACCGTCCCCAAGTCCCGGGCCGCCAATAAAACGCCACGCCGTAACCGGGTCGTCATGAATAACCTTCCGGTTGTAACAGTCGTCATCGAACCGGAGAATGTCGATTTAAGCAGATACGTCAAGATAGGCGAGGAACATACCAGGACCCTTGAGATGAAACCCGGCTATCTCTATGTGAAAGACACGGTACGTCCCACATATGCCCTGAAAAATGAAATGGAGGCCGTTGACAACGGAGAAAAGGCTGTAATAACCGCTCCCATGCCACTGATGCCCATATATAAAGGCATGCCCGGGGCTTCCATGCTCGCTGAGGTCCTTTTACAGAAGTACGAATATCATGTCCCGTTCTACCGACAAGTGAAACAGCTGGAACATCTGGGTGTGAAACTGTCCAGAAACACATTGGACGGCTGGTTCAGACCGGTCTGCGAACTTCTCAGACCACTTTATCTGGAACTCAGGAAGAAAGTACTGGCCGCAGATTACCTCCAGGTTGACGAGACCACGCTTCCGGTTATAAACCATGAGAGGCATAAAGCCGCAAAAGAATACATCTGGATAGTCCGAGCGGCTGTGCCGCGTCTGCTCTTCTTCCATTACGACAACGGATCGCGTTCACAAAAAGTTGCGGTCAGGCTTTTGAAAAACTTCAAAGGATATCTCCAAAGTGACGGCCATCCTATTTATGACGCCTTTGAGGATAGAGAGGACGTGTGCCTGTGTGGCTGTCTCGCACATATCCGCAGGCATATAGAGCTGTGCAAGGAAGAAAATCCGGAATATGCCATGCAGGGACTCAAATTTATCCAGGATATGTATAATGTGGAATACATGGCGGATAAACAGGAACTCCCGTATGAAAAACGTGCTGAATTACGTCAACGTCTATCCGAGCCGATACTTGACAGCTTTGAACTTTGGCTTAAAAACACATACCCTAAAGTTCTAAAACGAAGTCTTATAGGGAAAGCCATAGCCTATGCCTACTCCCTGCTGCCAAGAATGAAACCGTATCTCCATGACGGAAGAATCTTTATAGACAACAACCGCTGTGAGAATGCCCTGAGGCCACTGGTCATATCAAGAAAGAACATGCTGTTCTGCGGAAATCACGAAGCTGCTGAGAATACGGCTATAATCTGCTCCTTGCTTGGCTCATGTAAGGAACGTGGTGTCAACCCCAGAGAGTGGCTGAATGATGTGATCAGTAAACTCCCCTATTATCTGGCACCCAAATCAGACAGAGACCTGAAGGAACTGCTACCGGATGTATGGAGAAAATAATCGGGACAGTTCCGGGAAAATGCAGGAAAAAACGGGAAAAAGCGAGATTGACACTCAATAACAACCCTGAGATAAGTTGGCATATGAAAAAATCGAGACGCACTTACAATGGAGTGCACCTCAATAAAAAATCGAATACACAAGATGTAGTTGAGCAGTCGCTTACAATAAAAAATGAGAGATCAAGTAATATTGGCCCGCAATGCGCTTAAAAACGATATACCATTGTTTACCCTGGTAGGGAAGGATAAGTTTGCGTTGCAGACATTGGAATATTATTATTCCTTGGCAAAAAAGGAATGCAGTAATGAATTCATTAAAGACCTTGAACTGCTCACAGAGGACTTTAGGAAATATCAAGAGGATAATCAGGCTACAGTTAAGGTGCCTGATTTATAAATATGCAAATGTACAAATATAAAGATACTCAAATATCCAGATATTAAAATATTAAATATTACGATGATGAAAGAATTACAAAACAAAAGCTATGAGGAGCTTGTACAGCTTCAGCAAGACGGTAAAATTACATTAGTAGAGTTTGTTGAAGCACAGCCGGAACTAACTGATGCATGGAAAGAATGGATTGATACCCGGCCGATAAGTGACGAGAGCGCCAGAGCCTTTCTTGCTTGGCATGAAGAGTACGCCATGAACCACCAAGAAGAGTAACAAACAATAATCCCCTTACTCCAATTGAAAGTAAGGGGATTATTATATTTGAAAGGGTAGGGAATGCCCTTTTGAGGGGGGACTTCCTCAACTACCTTATAAGGTGCAACAAGTTCAAATCATCAGTGACTAACCCATCTAATACATTTTGGATTTTATCAGATATGGCCTTATCTATGCCATACGTGGCGCATAACGATTGAAATTTACTTACAGCATCGAACACTTGTAATATCTTCTTTTCGGGTTCCTCCACAAAATCCTCGGCAAAGTTGACGAAATCACTTGTGGCCAAGGCAGACCTTTTACCCATCACGCCCATCGAATGAATGTGCGCAGAAGAATTTTCCCATATATTTGCCGTGAACATCACATCGTATGCAGGTGACAAACGCCATACCCCTGCCTTGTCCATGATAAACGATATGTTCTTATTATGATCATCAGATATACCTGCGACATAATTAAATACCATTCTGATAAATATCTGATCTTTGTCTTCCTGGGGAAGTTTCAGAGTCTCTGCTATCCAACACAGCTTCATATAATCATCTGCACCGCATAATGGCCGCAAGGGTCTGACTAAGGATCTTTTCTCCATTCTTACGATCAAATCTTTCCGTTACGAAATGATTTCTTCCATCAATTTCTTTCAGGAAGCATGGCATCATATTGATTCCTGCCGCCTTTGCCATTTCGCTATATACCATTTCTATCTCTGTGGTAGGAGAGTCATCTGCTTCTTTAAATTTTATGATATACTGCTTAAAATTTTCAGGCAAATCCACCTGGCCGGAACGGAACTCTTCCGTTTCGAGGTTATAGGCAATCACCGCCTTCGGGCGCATGCCACCGGCAGAAGTTCCGAGATATATTAACTTCTTCATCGTGAGGCTATCCTCCGGTGATATGACAGCAGCATCTCGATCATTATATATTTTAGAGGCCAAAGTTGCCAATGATGACATATTTACTGACTCATGGATGGCATCATCATTAAATTCCGGTTCAAATTCCAATGCTCCCATAGCCCTCTTGCCAATATAAGAGAGCTTCAATAGAGGCAATGATTCCTTAACCTTTATATTGTTATCCGTGAGCCATTGGTCAAATAGGGAAGCCCCCCATTTGTCGGGAAGCGCATCTGCAAGAAATTCCGGAAGCCCTTGATATAGTTTATCTTTATTTCCATAGAAAGACGCAAACAAAGGGGTCCTCTTAGGATGTGTGGAAGGGCATATATCATAATCTTGTTTCCTATATTCATCCGTAAAATTGGAATACAGAACAATGCTTTTCAAAATCCCAATTCAATTTGCCAATGCAAGTTCCCCACAGATATACATTCACTATAATTGGCTCTTTCTTCATACCATCTTACGTTTACCGTTAATTCTTTGTTTTCTTTTACCTGTTTTTCATTGATAAGGAAAGGGGAATCCGGAAGTTCTGGTACCAAACCGACAACGCCTTCAAGGGTTCCACTTATACGCAAAATCTTAAGCAATGTACTCAGGGCAATATCACTTACTTTGCAAGATTCTATTCTCTTAATAGTAACAATAGATACTCCTGCCTTATCCGCAAATTCTTGCTGAGAAAAACAACAACTAAGTCTTATAGACTTAACTCTCTTGCAGATTTCCTTAACAATACATTCATCTGAGAATTCATATATTGTATATGTATCATATAATATTTTCATAGAAAAACATATTTAGGTATCATTTTTGATACAAAAATATCGATAAATCTGAAAATCACCAAATTAGTAGGCACTTTTTTATTTATCAATTTGTTTATAGATTGAAAGGCTGTTCAACTAAATATATAGGAAATTCTGAAGGGAGAATATATGGTGAAAAACGATTCAAAAATTATATGATACATTGTCTCTGAAAAAAAACTATAACGAATTAGCCGAAAAAATTGCATAATTAAAATATAATATTTATATTTACGCCGTGATAACGCAATGAATATTACAAATTCAAAAATAAAACTATCTATATCGGTCAATACTTTGGTGAAATTTTACGAAACCTTTAAATTGAGCACTAAAATCAGCTAAGGCTGGTTCTAAAAATACTAAGGAGAACATTGAAATATTGTCCAAAAACGAACAGTTAAGCATTAAGAATTGTTCTTGGGAAAAAGAGGCTAAATTGCTGATGACGAAGTATAGTACAGTCCGTTGTTTTTAGTAAATTAGAAGTTTATCAATTCTTCTGATTATGGTTAAAGAAACACTTTTTGTACAATCTCAATATAGATCATAGTCCCCTCAGAACAGTTGTGAATAAACGCAAACTTTTATGCAAAGCCTTGTCGTATTAGGCCGCATCAATTTCCCTCAATAGGGTAGATATGGGTGCTTTTCAGAACAGATATACCGTACTTTTTTAAATGATAAACATTCAATTGATTCGCGTTCAACGATTCAATGTACGGAATACGAGATTAATAAAAATCTTATGGATTGAAGGTGTATGTGAAAACTCTCAAGCGGTACGTAACTTTATTTATCTGGTATTTGATGGACAGTGGATCGGACAAGTGCAACTGTATTTCTCTACGACGATTCACTGGATATATGTGAAGTTCAGGATTACTACAGAACTAGGCCCTAATTGGAATTTTGCTTTAGTAATATGTAGGGAGCAGCAACTGTTAGTTAATTGACTTTAGAAAGCTGTTTTTTCATTTTAACGCATCACTCACAATTGTTAATTTGATCAAAGCGGTATGCAAGAGGCTGGAAATGCCATTCTTCATGCAAGTCAATCATACACGATGCTTATATGCTTAAACGATTTAATTGTGTATCCGGTATCAGGCCAGTTCCACAAGTTATTGACAAATTCTCAAAGGACTCATTTTTATTTACTGCCAAAGCCGATTAGGTTTGGCTAACTTTTTAATGAATTATTGATTGATATGTCGTCACTCAAAAAAATATCGCTGAAGGATATTGCTGAAGCTGCAGGCGTTTCAACAGCATTGGTTTCGTTCGTTTTGAATGGGAAAAAGAAAGAGTATCGCGTGGGAGAAGAGACTGCCCAACGCATATTGAAAATTGCCAATGAAATGAACTACCAGCCTAATCTTGCGGCCAAAAGTCTCCGTAGTGGCAAAACAAAAACAATAGGATTAGTGGTTTCTGATATTTCCAACCCATTTTTTTCTCAATTGGCACGTGTATTGGAAGATGAAGCAACCAAACGGGGATATACCGTACTTTTTGGAAGTTCAGATGAGGATAAGGATAAGATGACCCATGTTGTTAGTAACCTTATTAATAAAGGGGTAGATGGACTCATCATTGTTCCTTGTGACAATTCTGAGAAATCCATCGCTTCACTTGTGAACAATAATATTCCTATTGTTTTGTTCGACCGCTATTTTCCGGAAATCAATGTCAGCTATGTGGCGTTGAATAACTTCAATGCTTCCTATATATCAACCAAACATCTTTTGAATGCAGGCTATAACGCTCCTTGTATGGTGGCTTATGATGTCAACCTTATCCATATGAAAGAGCGTATCCGTGGTTATAAAAAGGCTATGGATGAAGCCGGTAAGAGAAACTTGGCTAACGTGGTCTTTTTGAGGCAGGATGCTCCCAGAAAGTCCGCAGACCGTTTGTTGCCTAAAATGATTGATGGCGGTGTAGACGCTTTTCTTTTTGGCCACCAACATGATTTCATTGGCTTGTTTATATACAATAAAGGACATGGGAGAGGGTAATTATTGGTAAAATAGTTTAGTGGGTTTTGACGGTAATCCGGTATTTGACTTTTTTGATGCCCCTATATCCTATATTCAGCAGCCTATAGATGTTTTAGTACAGAAAGCACTTGAAATACTGATAGATATCATTATTAACGGTAATACAGTGCAGTCTGTGCTTGCCGAGGGAGAATTTATTGAAATGGCTCCTTAGGAGAGCTGTTTTTTTTACATGATAGCTTAATCGATTTAGTTAATTTTTATATTAATCTCAATAAAATCAGTTGAACCATGAGAAATTCAAGATTAATCGGTGGAAAGCCGAAAATTGGTATCAGACCTATTATTGACGGTCGTCGTGGAGGTATCCGTGAGTCATTGGAGGATATGACTATGGCCATGGCCCATAAAGTGGCCGAGCTTTATTCTTCTGTCTTACGTCATAGTGACGGCACTTCCGTAGAGTGCGTCATTGCAGATACAACTATTGGTGGAGTGGCTGAAGCTGCCATGGCGGCTGAAAAATTCCGTAATAGTGGAGTCGGTGTTGTACTTTCTGTAACTCCTTGCTGGTGTTATGGATTCGAAACTATTGATATGGACGGAGAAATGCCGAAAGCCATCTGGGGCTTTAATGGTACAGAACGTCCGGGTGCGGTTTACCTGGCTTCAGCATTGGCAAGCCATACACAGAAGGGATTGCCTACTTTTGGCATTTACGGACGTGATGTACAGGAGGTGACCAATATGGAGATACCGGAAGATGTACAGGAAAAATTGTTGCGTTTTGCCCGTGCAGGTATAGCTGTGGCTACAATGAAGGGGAAATCCTATCTTTCAATCGGCAGTGTATCCATGGGCATTGCAGGCTCTATTCCCAATCCTGATTTCTTCCAAGAGTATTTGGGCATGCGTAATGAGTATGTGGATGCCAGTGAGATAGAACGTCGTGTCCAGTTGGGCATTTATGACCATGAAGAGTTCGCACGTGCCATGGCATGGACAGAAAAGTATTGCAAGAGTAATGAAGGGACAGACTTTAATCCGGAACATCTGGTATATTCCCGTGAAGAGAAAGATGCCCGTTGGGAATACGTGGTAAAAATGACTCTTATTTTCCGTGATATGATGATTGGCAATCCCAAATTGGCTGAAATGGGGTTCAAGGAAGAGTCAATGGGACACAATGCGATTGCTGCGGGTTTCCAGGGACAGCGCCAGTGGACGGATTATAAGCCTGACGGTGATTTTTCAGAAGCTATACTGAATACTTCTTTCGATTGGAACGGTATCCGTGAAGCATTTACTTTCGCTACGGAAAATGATACGTTGAATTGTACTTCAATGCTCTTCAATCATCTATTGACCAATACTGCACAGATATTTGCGGATGTGCGTACTTATTGGAGTCCGAATGCCATAGAACGGGTAACGGGTAAGAAATTGGAAGGTAAGGCGGCAAACGGTTTCATTCACCTGATCAACTCAGGCTCCTGTACGCTTGATGGGACAGGCTGCCAGACACGTGACAATAAACCGGTAATGAAGCCTTTCTGGGAAATTACGGAAGAGGAAGTGGAAGCTTGTCTTTCTGCGACCAAGTGGCATCCGGCCAGTCGCGAATATATGCGTGGCGGTGGTTATTCTTCCCAGTTCCTGACCCGTGGTGAAATGCCGGTAACAATGTGCCGTCTGAATCTCGTAAAAGGTCAAGGTCCGGTATTACAGATTGCCGAAGGCTGGACAGTAAACTTGGATAAGGATGTCTTCAAGGCCATCAATGAACGTACTGACCGTACATGGCCTTCCACTTTCTTCGCTCCACGTCTGACAGGTAAGGGATATTTCCGTGATGTATATACCGTTATGAATAACTGGGGGGCTAACCATGGCGCTATCAGTTATGGCCATATCGGTGCTGACTTGATTACTCTGGCTTCCATGCTCCGTATCCCGGTATGCATGCACAATGTTTCTGAGGAGGATATTTTCCGTCCCAGTGCATGGACCGCTTTTGGCGAGGATATGGAAGGCAGTGACTATAGGGCTTGCAAGAATTACGGACCTCTCTATAAATAAAGGATACAGGCGTTATGTTGAAATCAACCAAACTGAAAAACACTCTGCTGGCAGGTGCAACTGCAATACTTGTATCATGCGGCGGACAAAAAGAAATCAAGATGGGAAGTTATGCTTATGATGCCCGGTTCTTAAAGGACCACGGCATTGAATATACTGAATTGGTATCTGCTGATGGGAATTCTAAAGTGATGGTTATTCCCGCATGGCAAGGCCGTGTAATGACTACTTCCGCTTCCGGCGATGAGGGTGATAGTTACGGCTGGATTAATTATCGTTTCATAAATGAAGGCAAAGTCAGTTCCCAGTTTAATCCGGTAGGAGGTGAGGAACGCTTCTGGCTTGGTCCGGAAGGTGGTCCGTTCTCACTTTATTTTAAGGGAGGACAAGAGCAGGTTTATGATAATTGGATAGTTCCTCCGGTACTTGATACTGAAGCTTTTGACATAAAGTCGCAAGACAACAGTAGTATCCGTTTTGTGAAAGATACTCGTTTGACAAATGCTTCCGGTACTACTTTTGATATGAATATTGACCGTACTGTATCGTTGATGGATGCCGGTGAAGTGGCTGCCGATTTTAATATCCAGCTTACAAATGATATGAAAATTGTAGCTTACAAGAGCGAGAATAAGATTACCAATACAGGTGACAAGGCATGGACAAAAGAGGGTGGCCTTGTATCCGTATGGATGCTCGGCTGTTTTAATCCTACACCGACCACTACTGTATTCATTCCTTATAAGCAAGATGCGGAAGGAACAATCGTGAATGATGAATATTTCGGTAAGATACCGGCGGATAGGCTGATAAAGGAAAATGGTATTATCTATTTCAAGATTGACGGGCTCTATCGTTCCAAGCTGGGATTGCCGGCTTCACGGGCAACGGATATTTGCGGAAGTTATGATTCATCGAAAGGCGTACTCACAATCCTGTGGTGTAGTCTTCCCGAAACTCCTTCAGTCTACGTAAATGGCCAATGGGGACCTCAGGAAGATCCGTTTGCCGGCGATGTAATCAACTCTTATAATGACGGTCCGGTAGAAGACGGTTCTATAATGGGACCTTTCTATGAAATTGAAACGTCTTCTCCTGGTGCGGAGCTGGCTCCCGGTGCCTCATTGGTCCATACGCAAAAGGTGATTCATATACAGGGTAAGGATGAACAATTGGTTCCTATCGTGCAAGATTTATTTGGAGCAGATTTGAATGTAATAAAAACAAAGTTTCAATAGGGTAACTATATAATGGAGAATTCGTATGGAATCAAATAAAATAATACCGAAAGGAATCCTCTTCCCATTCATTCTGCTCACTACTCTTTTCTTTGCCTGGGCTGTGCCGAATAATCTGACAGATACCATGCTTGCAGCTTTCAAGCGCATCATGAGTATGAGTGATTCAAAAACAGCTTGGATACAGGTAGTGTGCTATTTGTTGGGATATGGATGTTGTGCTGTTCCCGGTGCCTTGTTTATCAAGAAATACACTTATAAATCAGGCGTGATGCTGGGGCTTGGTCTATATGCATTTGGGGCTTTACTGTTCTATCCTGCCATGCTTAGCTCGGGAGTGAATGTTGATTTCAGCTTCTTTATGTATCTGCTGGCAATCTTTGTTCTCTTTGCCGGACTTTCAGTTCTGGAGACGTCTACTAATTCTTATGTATTGGCAATCGGTCCTGAAAGTACCGCGACACGCCGTTTGAATCTGTCTCAGGCCTTCAATCCGTTCGGAGCGATTACGGGAGTGGTGATCAGTCAGATTTTCATCCTCTCACAACTGAATGGAATGACAGCGACAGAGCGTGCCCAACTTCCGGCTGAGGAGCTGGCCGCCATCCAGGGGCAGGAATTGAATGCTGTTACTACTGCTTATGTGGTACTTGGTCTGGTGATGTTGGTGCTCTTACTTGCTATTCGGCTTACCAAAATGCCTAATCTTAGTGAAAAAGGTGAAAAAATAGAGTTTGGTGCCACTCTTCGTCGTCTTATAAAGAATAAGAATTATGTATGGGGTGTAATAGCACAATTTTTCAATATTGGTGCACAGATAGCCGTATGGTCATTCGTGATCCGTTATGCTATGGTACAGCTGAATTTTGACGGTGTATTGGCTTCTTTAGGAGATTCTGCTTCTGCAGATGCTGTTGTAAATGCATTACGGGGAGTGGAACCGGTAGCTGCCGCATTCTATAATTGTTGTGAATGGCTTGGATTGAATGATTTGCTGCCACGTACAGCAGAACAGGCTGCAGCTACTTACTATATCATGTCACTTATTCTCTTTGTAGTAATGAGATTCGTATGTACTGCCATGATGAAATATGTGAAAGCATTACTGTCCCGTAAAAGTGGATAAATAGTTCTTTGAAATAATTGAAATATAGTCGATTAAGTGGTGTTTTGAAATGAAACGGATTTGAAATTCTATTTTTGCAGTCATAATAACGGCTACATATGAATCAAGATAAATACGTTTTTCTCAACTTTCCACTTTTTTGAACAGAACTCAGTTTAATAACTACGTGCGTAAATACGATGGCAACTGTTATGTGAAACATTTCACTTGCTGGAACCAGTTACTTGCAATGATGTTCGGCCAACTCAGTAATCGTGAAAGCCTTCGTGACTTGATTGTAGCTTTGGAAGCTCATCAAGGAAAGCGTTATCATTTGGGGTTGGGTCGTGAACCCATTGCCAAAACCACGTTTACATCAGCCAATCAGAATCGGGATTACAGAATCTTCGAAGACTTTGCTTTCTACATGATGAAGGAAGCATGCGAAAAGCGAGCTACTAATCTCCTGGATGTTCCAGGAAGAAAGTATGCGTTTGATTCCACTACGATTCCTTTATGTCTGGCTACATTCCCTTGGGCGAAGTCTCGTAAGAAAAAAGGTGGGGTTAAAGCTCATGCCCTTTATGACATAGAAGCACAAGTCCCTGCCTTTTATACAGTAACTACAGCATCCAGACATGATTCAACTGCAATGTCTGCAATTAATTATGAGCCAAATGCCTATTATATATTCGACAGAGCGTATGACTCGTTTAAGGAACTTTATCGGATTCACCTTACAGGTTCTCTCTTTGTAGTCAGAGCGAAGTCAAATCTAAAGTGCAAGTTCTGTAAATGGAAGCGTAGAATGCCGAAGAATATCCTTTCAGATGCGGAAGTGAAACTGATTGGGTACACCTCTGAAAAGAAGTATCCTGAATCATTCAGAGTCATCCGCTTCTATGATGAAGAGAATGATCGTGAATTCACATTTTTTGACGAATGCCAAACGCATATCCGCACTTGATGTTGCCAATCTTTATGAAAAAAAGATGGCTCGTGGAACTGTTCTTCAAATGGTTAAAACAACACTTCAAGATAAAGAGATTCTGGGGTGCTACAGAGAATGCAGTTCGAATACAGATAAGTGTCGCCATCATCACCTATTGTTTGGTAGCTATTGTCCAACATGATATGCAAATAAACCGTTCAACTTATGAGGTTTTACAGATTATCAGCATAGCACTGACGGATAAAACACCTTTACAAGATCTGTTCAATAAGACTAATTTCAATTATTTCAAAGAACAATTTAATCCCTTTTTTCCAGGGTTGTTTGATTAATTATTAACTCGTCCCGATTTTAACGGGACACTAATGATTTCGAATGTAAAGAATGACAAAATATGTACCATCTTTTTCAAACAAATCATCGTTTTCGCATACGTAAGCTATTTCTTTGTTCTTCAATATAGGGTGGACACTTGATTTGTTATAAATGTCCATCCTTCGAATCGCAATATTCAAAATTGGTTGAAAATCTTCTATGGAATTAGTAGGAGTCCATCGTTCCCCTTGCCCATACGGGTTTGAATACTCCGGTTTAATACCATCTTTTATTTTATGTAGAAAACTCCCATCATAATGATATGACATTTCCGCCCGATAGATAAATCTTGATCTATCTATCTCTTCTTCTGTTAAAGACCCTTTTTCATCATTGGAATTTTTAGACACGATAACCATACCGTTATAGTAGTCTGTTATTTTCAAATCAACTATCCCATCTTTACCCATCTGAATAACATTAAATAGTCCATAATAGCGACCATTCATTTTAAAATAAACCTTTATTTTTTCTCCTTTATTCATATACAGTTTAATTGTCTAACAGTTAACACAAAAATACAATAAATATTATGTTTATGACCTCATTTTGTGACAATTATTTTTTTACTCTCCATATGATTAATGTTTATCAGAGTAAAAAAGTATGTTGGTTGTGATGTACTTACTTTGCCAACTCATATTTACCCTCAATCCATTTAGCAAGGTTTGTCATATCCTCATTAATTTTCGCGAGTTACTCTGCCTACCCCCGAACCGTACTTACACGTCTCCATGTATAGGCTCTCCATCTTTTTTAATCACAGTTTTGAATGTTGGCATTGTACTCCATGCATACAACTAAGGTCTTTCTGTACATTCGGAACATCTTATCCTCCTATTCATATTTACCTTTTAACCCTTTGAGAGTACGTACATGATACATTACAACTTCTCCATGTTTTCCACACAGCTTACATGTTTTAGCAGTGCGTCTCTCTGTTAGGCTAAGCAATGGAGTTTTAAACAAGTATGGAAGGTTTCGTACTTTGCAGGCTCATAGTCCGTTTTGTGAGCAAAACTTTCGTTGTAAAATACTCTGTACTTCGTTTCACCCTTTTTATCTATAAAAGGTACTGCAAAGAGATTATCTTTGCGATACTTGTTTGTAACCTCTCTTACTGACAAATTTGACTTTTGGGCAAGTGTTTGGTACATTGAGTACCTCATGATACAGCAAAAATGAGCGTCCTAATACTGATGACTATTCCCAATAAAGGCATTTCCTAATAGCAGTTAATCTCAGCATATTCATTCAGAATGTGTTTTTTTATTGTCGATATTGAAATCTTTCTTTATACTTAAAATTGGTTGAAACAGATTTATTTGTTAGCTTAGCAACATTTCGGATAGAATATCCCTTCTTCAGCAAAGAAATAGCCTCTTTGTATTCTTCTCTTTTCTGTTCCAGGCTTTTTTGCTTCCCGGTCTCCGTCCCAACCTCCCCCCTTCTCAATATACAACTCCCGTCCGCTATTTAGACGATCGATGATTCCCTGGCGTTCCATAGCTGCCAGTTCTCCTAACAAAGTAGTTACCAGAGAAGACAAAGGATTTACTGTCTTGTCAGGCCGTAATGTTTCCAAGTTCAAATTTTGGATATACACGCAGACCTTATGTGTGTGCAGTATATCAAGTGCCTTTAAGATTTCCAAAGTGGAACGTCCCAAGCGTGAAATCTCGGATAAGAGTAACATATCCACCTGGTTCTGCGGATCTATGCAGTATTCCAAACAACGGCTTAATACCGGGCGATCTACATTGGCCTTTCGTCCGCTTACCTTTTCTTCAAAAACCGCAACCACCTTGTCTCCCCGTCCGGTTGCAAATCTTTCCAAATCAACAACCTGCCGCTCGGTCGATTGCCTGGCAGATTGCGAGCTTACACGTGAATAGATAACCACATTCATAGGATACTATAATAAGTCGGTAATCACAGTCGCCGGAATATCCAGCTTTGAGAAAGCGAACATCTTTTTCCCCAAGTCTTTCAGGGATGCTCCGATATGGTACACGTCCGTTTCATCAACGATAAGGAACCGGTCATGGGAGAACTTGCATGTCCGGACATCGACGGGCGGGTACTGGTCGTTATGTCTGTCAAGGTCGAGCCGGAGCTGCGAAGTTATACGCTGCGTGTAGATAGTGGCCGTTACTCTCGGCTGCCGTTTGCTCAGCATGAGCAGCACGCTCTCATCAACATAGTTGTCAATGAGTACAAGCGACTGTCTGGCAGACTTGATAAGATCCGAAGCGAATTTATAGGCATCGAAGATCTGGCCGTCGAAGAAGATGCCCTCTACCGGGGGAAGGGATGTGCGGACAAAGAAATCAATCTTCTTTGAATGTTCGGATACAGTTTGCTCCAGCTCTGATAACCGGCGATTTATGGAATAGCCTTTCAGCAAATAATCCTTTAATACCTTGTTGGCCCATTGACGGAACAAAATACCTCTCTTGCTATTGACACGAAATCCTATGGATATGATTGCATCCAAATTATAATAAGAAATGTTTCGTACAACTTGTCGTTTACCTTCTTGGCGAACTGTTCGGAAATCCCGAACAGTTGAATTTTCTTCTAACTCTCCTTGCTCATATATATTTTTTATATGCTCACTTATATTTGCTTTACTAGACTGAAAAAAGCTCAACGAGCTGCGCCTGCGTTAACCACACAGTTTCATCTTCCAGACGTACTTCTAGCTTAACGGCTTCGTCCGGCTGATATAATATGATTTCTCCTTGTTCCATTTATTTCTGTCTAATTTATAATGTAGTTATCAAGAATTACTTGACAATTATGTTCTTCATCCCATATGCTCCAAATAGAATATGTCGAACTTGTGAATACTTCTTACAGGCAGTCATTTCTCCTCATAAATAGGAAAATAGAACGGCAAGCTTATAATATCTCTAGTGCGGTTCTTAAAGAAAATGAGTGAACGGTATCCTGAAGGGTCAATATTGCCATCCATATCTATGGCATCAATTGAAGAGTCTGAATAACTGTGAACAAATTCCTTATCTTGGCACTGCACGATACTCAAAAACTTGCCGTTCGGTAGACCAAACGTAGCGCCGACAAAATCTCGTGGAGCGTAATAGGCGTCTTGTTTTACGCAATAAGGTTCATGCGCCTCATAGTTATACGCGGCGTCTATTTTGAACGAAGCGTCTTTACCGGGGCCTTCGGCATTGCGAATAATAATGCGGCTACCGTTTCCGTCCTTTTCACAGTCAATCTGCGGTTTGTCGCCATAGCAGGGGAAAACAGCCGTCGTATCCCGCTGCGGTTTCAGACCGTCGCCTGGAAGCGCGGTAAGCTCGGCAAAATTGCTGGTTTCCGGTTTCGGGAGTGTTTTCAGAAAAGTATATAGCGGTATAACCAATACTCTGATTATACGGTTCTCTTTGTCTTCTATTCCGAAGAGAACTACCGGTATATTTTTACTTATTCCGAATTTTGTTGTGGAAACGTAATTTTCCTTGACCGTATATTTCATTCTCATTGCCAGACACGGGTTGTGTGCGGTGAGAAGAAAAACCAGAAAGTGGTTGCCTGCTTTACGCATCGCCAAGCCGCGTACATCTGTTGCCAGTGTTAGTCCGCTTCCGCCAAGCTCGTATACATCAAAAGCTTCGAATTTTTTTTGTGTATCCGACGTTGACTTCGCAATCTTCATAATTTTTTAAAGTTGTATTCTTCCCGGAATTTGTAAGCTTTCGGGCCAAAATAGGTATCCGATATATGAAGACCGTGGGCATCTAGTTTGTACGAGAATAAATCCGTAGTGGGTAGGACAATAATTTCATCATTGGTGATTTCAATCGGTTCTGACGACTCGACTATCTTTTGAAGACTCTCACGTCTTTCGACCTTAACTCTATTACATGAAACAGTCATAAAACTTACAATTACCAGTATAACAGTCAGTATATAATTTATCGTTCTCATAACATAACGTTTTAATTTTCAAAACAAGCATAATATTCTAATATGCTGAAACAAAAGTAATAAATTTATGCGATAATAATCCCTTAGATAAGGGATTTTCAGTTTTCGCATGAAACTAAAAACTCTACAGCTTTATGCCAAACTATTTATGACTGAGTTTATCAGAAATTGTATTATGTAGCCTTTTTCTATTCAACTCTTCCCTTCATCTTCCTTGAAACTATTATTGATCTGTCTTGCGATTAGCTGGAACCAACCCTATCATCTGCATTAGCCACACTAT
>ENA-OQHD01000236-OQHD01000236.1-human-gut-metagenome-genome-assembly--contig:-NODE-236-length-23232-cov-3.763211_pt1 | contig 23232 bp, 22 predicted proteins | sample MGYA00242560_ERZ504711 | MGnify/ENA primary metagenome ERZ504711 (study PRJEB26092, sample SAMD00036198) | human gut metagenome | host: Homo sapiens | study: EMG produced TPA metagenomics assembly of...
TGCGAAATGTAAAAAAAAGTCTTAGTTCTTTACTTCTTTCCGTGATGTGTTATACTATATCGTAAGCAGCCCTATTTATATAAGTAAAGAGTAATTAAGGACGTGAGAGTTATGAAAATAGAAAAAATTCAATGATAACAAGATCCGCTGCACACTGACCAGCGCCGATCTTGCCGAAAGAAATTTAAAGCTCAGCGAACTGGCTTACGGCACGGAAAAGGCCCGCAGCCTGTTTCAGGATATGATGCTTGAAGCCAACCAGCAGTTCGGCTTCAATGTGGATAATGCCCCGCTCATGGTCGAGGCCGTTCCGGTGGCTCCGGACAGCATTGTCCTCATTATCACCAGAGTCGAGGATCCACAGGAGCTCGACACCCGCTTCGCCAAATTTGCTCCATCCGGCGACGATACGGACGGACCGGAACCGGTACAGTATTCCGGCGCGGACGACATCATCGACCTGTTCCACAAGCTCTGCGATGTGAAGAACAAGGCACAGGAAATCGCAAAGAAAGCGGCACAGAAGGAAAACGAAAAAGAGCCTGCAGCATCCGAGGAAAAGAATGTGGATCTGGTACGCACCTTCCACTTCTCAACCCTCGACGATGTCATCAGCTCCGCAAAAGCGCTGAACCAGTATTTTACCGGCAGCAATTCCCTCTATAAGAACACGGCAGATGCCAACTATCAGCTCGTTCTGCACCAGTCCGGCTGCAAACCGGAGGAATTCAACAAGGTCTGCAACATTCTTTCCGAGTACGGCAGACAGGAATCCTTCTCCCTGGCCGCTGAAGCATTTCTGCTGGAACATGGAAATGCAATGGTAAAAGAGAATGCTCTGCAGGAGCTGGCTTCTCTGTAAGTTTTGAAACGTATGCATAAAAAAAGGAAGTCTGTGAAAGACTTCCTTTTTTGTACGTTCCGTACAAATTACTCTTCTGTGATAGCCTCGGTTGGACATACGCTTGCGCATGTTCCGCACTCAACGCATACATCCGGGTTGATTTCGTAATGGGAATCTCCCTCAGCGATAGCCTCTACTGGACATTCTCCAGCGCAGGTTCCGCAGCTTACACATTCGTCTGTGATTACATATGCCATGATCTTATCCTCCTTGTAGATTTTTTGGCCCTTTCGGTACTATCCACATTGTAAACGATTGCCCCCTGAAATACAAGTACAAAATTATAAACATTCTATAATCTTATGAATTTGTTCTTGCATTCCCCCCGGGGGGTACGCTATAATCAAAATAGCCGTCAAAATCGGAACGACGGGTATATACACATTTAAAGGAGGAACTTTAAGATGGCAAAGATCTCGAAAGACATGACAATCGGCGAGTTAATCGCAATGGATACAAATATCATCGGAATCCTGATGGGAGCCGGCATGCACTGCATCGGCTGCCCTTCTGCACAGGGTGAGTCCCTGGAAGAAGCAGCTATGGTTCACGGCCTGGACGCTCAGGTTCTGGAAGACCAGATCAACGATTATCTGGCTGCAAAATAAGCCGGATTTCCGCGTGGATCCAAAAAGAACGCCTCTCACAGGCGTTCTTTTTTTCTGTCAAATTTACCCTTTGGTTCGATGGCTCCGTTTTGCTTTCGTCCGTTTTCCTTTCTGCTCCAGCGTCGCCGCTGCTTCTCTCCGGCTCTGCTGGTGGCGGCGGATCGCCTCGTCCACGCGGCGGCTCCGTTCCTCCTGACGCCTCTTCTGTATCATCTGGTCAAGCAGACGGCCGAGCACGCGGTAAAATTCCGTCTGACGCTCCTCCTCTTCCTGCCGCATCACGGTGTCCGCCAGCTGTTCTGCTTCCCGCTCGGGCAGAAGATCGACAACCACCTCCGGCACTTCGTCCGCTTTTCCCGGTATTGCCGGATCCGGCTTCTCCTTTGCCGTCTCTGCCGCTTCCGCCGGAAACGCTTTGATCTCCGCCGTTGCCTGCACCAGCTTCGGCATCAGCTCGCGGATCGCTTTCAGATGAAGCCCCTTTTTCTTCAGTTCCCGGATTCCCAGAAAAATCTGAATGTCCTGCGCAGTATAGCAGCGGTGTCCCAGCGAATTGCGGTGGATTTCCATGCCGAGCTCGTCCTCCCAGTACCGGAGCACATGCGCTTTCTCCCCGGTCAGCTTCTCCGCCTCCGTGACCAGATACGTTCTATTTTCCATACGGCAGCCACTCCCTTCTTCCCTTTATTATAGGATCTGTTATCCCCTGCCGCAAGAAAATCTCATCGTAATATTCCGACAATTTCATACAATTATACACAAAGAACGTGCCGCAGGACTATCCCACGACACGTTCTGACACATAAAATATTTTCTTTTATCTCTCTGCATTCGCAAATTTCGTATAATCCGGCAGCCAGACCAGATTGACAGTTCCGATCGGGCCGTTTCGCTGTTTGGCGATGATGATTTCCGCGATTCCCTTATTCTCGGAATCCTTATTATAGTAATCATCTCGATAGATAAACATAACAACGTCGGCATCCTGCTCGATCGCTCCCGACTCACGCAGGTCGGAAAGCATCGGACGGTGGTCGGTACGCTGCTCAACAGCCCGGGAAAGCTGGGACAGTGCAACAACCGGCACATTCAGCTCTCTCGCGAGTGCTTTTAAGGAACGGCTGATATCCGAAATCTCCTGCTGACGCGATTCCGAGGAGCTCTTTCCGCTTCCCGACATCAGCTGCAGGTAGTCAATGATGATGATATCAAGACCGTGCTCCAGCTTGTATTTGCGGCATTTCGACCGCATCTCTCCGATCGAGATACCAGGTGTATCGTCAATCATCAGTCGGGATTCACCGATCATGCCGGCGCTCTCGATCAGCTTGCTCCATTCGTCGTCTTTCAGGTTTCCGGTTCTCAGATGCTGGGAATCTACTTTCGACTCCATCGAGAGCAGACGGTTCATCAGCTGCTCCCGCGACATCTCGAGACTGAAAATCGCAACGGCTTTGTCTTTCTTAAACGCCATATACTGCGCAATGTTGAGGACAAACGCCGTTTTACCCATAGACGGACGTGCCGCAATCAGGATAAAGTCAGAGTTCTGCAGACCCGATGTCTTGTAGTCCAGATCCGTGAATCCGGTCGGAATACCCGTGACATTTCCCTTCGTCTTCGATGCACGCTCGATGTTCTCCAGCGTATTGATGACGACCTGGCGGATCGGCATGAAGTCTCCGGAATTCCGCTGGCCCAATAACTGGAACATCTTCTTTTCCGTCTCCTCCATGATGACTTCCACCGGCTCTTTGTTCAGATAGCAGTCATTCTCTATCTCTTCTGTCAGCTTAATGAGACGGCGCAGCACCGCTTTCTCGCTGACGATGTTCGCATAATGGCGCACATTCGCCGAAGTCGGCACCGCATTTAAAAGATCGCGGACAAACTCCATCGAACTGATCTCCGGCGGAACATCCTTTTCACGCAGGCGGTTCTGCAGGGTGACCAGATCGACCGGTTTTCCCTCATTGAACAGCTCCACCATGGCATCAAAAAGTGACGCCGTACTGGTGCTGGTAAAAATTCGTCGCTCGTCAGGATTTCCGATGCCGCCATGATGGCTTCGCGCCCCATCAGCATGGAACCGATGACCGACTGCTCCGCCTCGATGCTGTGCGGAAGGATTCGTTTAATCAGTGCTTCTTCCATAGAATTATGCTTCTTTTACGATAACTTTCAGCTTTGCAGTTACTTTGGTATGCAGGCGGATCGGCACTTCTGTCGTTCCAAGAACCTTGATCGGGTTCGGAAGCTGCATTTTCTTTTTGTCGATGTCGTATCCGAGCTGCTCTTTTGCTGCCTCAGCGATCTCTTTTGCCGATACGCTTCCGAATACTTTTCCGCCCTCGCCGACTTTGATTGCTACGGTAACCTGTTTGTCCTCAATCTCTTTCGCGAAAGCCTGTGCCTCAGCGAGCTGCTCTGCTGCCACTTTGTCCTCGTGTGCTTTCTGGAGTTTCAGCTCATTCAGGTTTTTTGCGGTTGCCTCGATGCCGAGTTTTTTCGGCAGAAGCATGTTTCTTGCATATCCGTCACTTACGTTTACAGTCTGTCCTTTTTTGACCAAGTGCTTTTACGTCTTCCAGTAAGATAACTTTCATATCAGATTTCTCCTCCATCCTGCATTTCTGTTAAGGTTGATTTCAGAAGGTTTCTCGCCTCCTCCATGTTGACGGTCTCGAGCTGGCATCCCGCCATATTCAGATGACCGCCGCCGCCCATCCGCTCCATGATGATCTGTACATTGACCTCATCGATCGCGCGGGCGCTGATATAGATCACGCCTTTGTACTCGGTCAGTACAAAGGACGCCTTGACACCGACAATGTTCAGCAGCTCGTTCGCCGCTTGTGCTCCGACCACCGTCGGGCTGTCCACATAGTCGCTCGGGCATTCGGAAATCGCGAACTGGCCGCGGAACAGCTCCGCATTGCGGATCGTCTCTCCTCTTGCCTTGTAATCGTTCATATCCTCACGGAACAGCTTGCGCACACGCGTCACATCCGCACCGCAGCGGCGCAGGAACGCTGCCGCCTCGAACGTGCGGACACCTGTTTTCTGCATAAAGTTGTCGGTATCGATCATGATGCCGGCATAGATGCTGTCCGCCTCCACGTTCCGGATGCGGATTCCCTCGGTAAAATACTGGAGAATCTCGGCAACCATCTCGCTCGCGGATGATGCATACGGCTCAATATAGGAAAGCACCGAGTTGCGGATCGTATCGCTTCCCTGCCGGTGATGATCCAGCACGACGATCATTTTCGCCATGTACAGCAGATCCTCACACTGTGTGATGCTCGGCTTGTTCGTATCGACCACAACGAGCAGCGTGTTGTCGTCCATGATCTCTTTCGCCTCATGGTTGTTGACAAACATGTCCGCCTCATAATCCTGGTTGTCGCTGAACGTATTCATCAGCGGAATGATCGAGCTGGTCGGGTTGTCGATGACGATGTACGCCATTTTTTATTCAGCGATTTTCGCCGCACGGTAGATACCGATGGCCGCACCGAACGAATCGGCATCCGGCAGTCGGTGTCCCATGACAACGACCTTCTCTTTCGTGTTCATAAACTCTTTCAGCGCGTGCGCCTTGACGCGGGCTTTGACTCTCGTATTCTTTTCCACAGCCTGCGTTTTTCCGCCGAAATACTGAATCTTCGAACCGTCCTTTAAAACGACCTGATCGCCGCCCCGGCCAAGAGCCAGGTCGATCGCGATTTTCGCATACTCGGAGTTTTTCGCAAACGATCCAGCATCTGCTCCGATACCCATACTGATTGTGACCGCCATCTCGTTTCCGATGTTGATGGTCTTGACGTCCTCGAGGATATCGAACTTTTTCTCTTTCAGTTCATTTAACGAACTCCGGCGCATGACCACGATGTATTTGTCGTTCTCATACCGCTTCACCAGTCCATCGAGATCGTTGAAATATTTGTTGATCTTTCGCTCGACCAGTGCGGTCAGAAGGGAACGGCGGACCTCCTCGACGCTCTCCAGCGCCTCGTCGTAGTTGTCCAGATACAGAAGACCGGTGACCATCGTTTCGTCCTCGAATTTCCGCATATACTCGCGGAGCTCCGTCTCATCGAACAGATACAGTGCCTGAATAAAATAGCCTTTGATATCTGTGTTGATCATCTCCGAATTCTGGATCAGCTCGTCGATGCAGACGCTTTTTAACATGGGCACGGAAATTCTTTTCGCCGTAAGCCACGTTGATGTCGGTCTCCTCCTCATTTTTCGGCAGCCGCTCGACCGTCAGCTCCGGAAAAAATTCGGTGGCGATACATTTATGATACTGTGTATCCTTCCCTGTGATTTTTGGTAAACTCTTTGTTGACCCAGAGAAGTTTTCCCTGCGAATCCATAACGGCATAGGGCAGCGCCAGTTCCTGGATCAGATGCTTCTGAACCTGGCCGTATTCGGTCGCAAAGGTAATCAGCTCGTTGATCACCTGCGGACGCTGTCTGTAATAGAGAACTGCGGCTGCGATCACATAGACTGCAAAAAACAGCGTGAACCACATTCCTGCCATCACATCCACAAAATACATGCCGATATTCATCACAAGCATCAGGATGGACAAAATCAGCGGCCATCGAAGATAGCTCCGCAATTGGCCGCTCAACTTCATTTTGCTTTTCATTTCCTAACACCTTTCCAACGTTGCGTGTTGTATTTCGCTCCTGTCCTTCCGATTATACCACTTTGACCTGTACTTTGGCAACAAGATACTTCTGGATACAAAAAAGGTACCCGCCCTTTTCGGGCAGATACCTCCATTTATTTACCGATTCAAAATGAACGTTCGGACAGTGCTTAGCGCAAGTCAGAATCAATCATCTACGTACGGCATAATAGCCATATGTCTTGCTCTCTTAACGGCTACTGTTACTGCTCTCTGATGTTTTGCGCAGGTTCCAGTTACACGTCTCGGCAGGATTTTACCACGCTCGGATACATATTTTTTCAGTTTAGCTGCATCCTTGTAGCTGATCTCTTCTCCACCACAGAAAACACAAACTTTTCTTCTTCTGCGGGCCGGTCTTCTGGAAGCTGGTCTTTCACTATTATTATAAGCCATGATCAATCTCTCCTTTTCTATCAATTAAATGGCAATTCTTCGTCAATGCCATCGGGAATATTCATAAAACCATCGGCGCTGCCCAGGTCAGATGTATTCGCGGACGGAGCCGGATTGTTATGCTGCGGTGCGGAGTATCCTCCGTTGTTTCCACCTGCATTTTTAGCTCTCTGCAAACTCCTGCTCTTCTACAACTACGTCTGTCGTGTAGACCTTCTGGCCTTCACGGTTGGTGTAGCTTCCGGTCTGAATGCGGCCGGTGATGGCGATCTTCGTTCCCTGACGCAGGTATTTCTCTGCAAATTCTGCCTGGCGGCCGAAAGCAACGCATCCGATAAAGTCTGCGGTTGCGGAATCGCCGTCTCTGCGGAATCTGCGGTCAACAGCCAGTGTATAACGGGCTACCGCTGTGGAGTTCTCTCCAGCAGAGTATCTGACATCGGGATCTCTGGTCAATCTTCCCATCAATATAACTTTATTCATTCGCTTACCTCTTAAGCTTCCTTTTTAACGACTAAGTATCTCAGTACGTTATCCATAATACGCATATGGCTCTCGATCTCTGCCGGAGCTGTTGCGTCTGCTTCAAACTGAATAAAGTAGTAATATGCTTCACGCATATGCTGAATTTCGTATGCAAGGCGTTTTTTGCCCCACTCTTCTACTTCGCCAACTGTTCCGCCGTAACGGGTTACATAACCTTTGGCTTTCTCAACTACAGCTGCGCGTTCCTCTTCTTCAAGTTTTGCATTCACAACCAGTGCTAATTCGTACTTGTTCATGCTTTACCTCCTTTTGGACTTTTTGGCACCCCATTTTCATTATGGGGAGCAAGGAATTATTTTTATACGTCACAATTTGTTATTTTAACATAAAAAAAGGGCTTATAGCAAGCCCTTTTTCGCGTGTTTTCTTGTTTTTTTCACGATATTACGCATCTTTTTTTTCGTAATCCGCGGGTGTTTTTCTCGACCAGCTTGCGTGCTACCATGATCTGGTGGCCGCAGCCGGTGCATTTGAGACGGAAATCTGCGCCGACACGCAGGATTTCCCACTCGCTGCTGCCGCACGGATTGCGGCTTTTTTCAGTTTTTACAATTATCTGCCTACTTCGTAATGTTCTGCCATGTTTCTTCCGCCTTATTTTTATATTTCCTGACACTTTCCGAGAATTTTTTTTCAAGGTTCTCTCTGTATCATCAGAGCCGCACCTCCATTTTTCACAGCTCTGAATTTTCACACCCGGATACTGCCGAGCACCTGTCCGATCGGCTGCTGGATCAGAAGATCTGCGTTGTTGTCCATCGGTGTTGCACCTTTATTAATCAGGACCAGTGCATCGCCCCGAAAATACTGGAGAAGACCTGCTGCCGGATACACAGCAAGCGACGTTCCGCCGACGATCAGAAGATCGGCGGCCGCAATCGCGCGGATCGCACCGTCGAGCACTTTCTCATTCAGACTCTCCTCGTAGAGTACGACATCCGGTTTGATCATGCCTCCGCATTTTTCACATCTTGGAACTCCGCTGCTCCCTCTCACCAGCTCTGCATCGCAGGATGCCCCGCATTTCATACAATAATTGCGATGTGTGCTTCCATGCAGTTCATACACTACTTTACTTCCCGCCGCCTGATGCAGTCCGTCAATGTTCTGCGTCACAATCGCTTTTAATTTTCCCGCCGCTTCCAGCTCTGCAAGCTTTTTGTGCGCCGCGTTCGGTTTCGCGCCGACCGGAAGCATTTTGTCGCGGTAAAAAGCATAAAACTTTTCCGGATAGCGAAGGAAATAGCTGTGGCTTAAAATCGTCTCCGGCGGAACATCGTATTTCTGATGGTAAAGACCATCCACGCTCCGGAAATCCGGGATTCCGCTCTCCGTAGATACACCCGCGCCGCCAAAAAATTACGATGTTTTCATGCGTGTCAATCATTCTCTGCAATGTTTCGATTTTTCTTTCCTCTTCCATCTGGCCTTCCTCCTTCTATAGTAAGATCAGAAAATCGTTGCCGAATTCTTTCCGCAGATTAAAACCTGCAGCCTGTATGCAGCCTTCAAAAAATGCTTTTTACACAACTTTACCGGTTCCGTCGTACTCCCAGTACAACAAATCGGCCGGTCGTATCACTCGCCGCACAGGTAGACAGCACAATGATATGGCTGTTTTCATCCATCGGCGGCTGCTCCACCGGGATCTCCGAACGCGCCGCCATCGTATTCAAATATTGTACAAACGCTTCGCCTCCGCCGGAATACAATGTGTAGACATCACTGTCTGCCTCGGTATAGAAAGCAGAAAAAAGTCTGGTACACATCGTTTGATTCCGGCGTCAGCATCCAGAAATAGACGCTGTCCCTATATTTTTCCTGCTCCTTCATCTGTTTCAATTTTCCGAACATGGAGAGATTCTTCATATTATGACCGTAAACGATTGTGTTTCCATCACTGAAATCATCCCGATTCTGGTAATCGAGGAAAATGGAACCCGCAAAGTTGCTCGTTCCCTCGTACGTCGTATGAAGATACGCATCGTTGTCCGGCCCCTGTACGACCGGGTAACTGATGTCGAGAGCTTCGATATAAAGCCATCCCTTCACATCCGGGTTAATCGCTTTTAAGGATTCAAAATCGACAGCAAGCGGCGGTTCTGTCGGATACGACAGTGGTTCCGGCTCCGGTTCGGAAGGCTCCGCCGGTTCGGATTCCGCCTGCGGCTCCTCTGTTTTCGTCGGTGCCGGTGTCTCCGGTGTTTTTGTAATTTCCGTCGTATACTGCTGCAGATCCCGGTATTCATCCGTGCCGGTCTTGTAATCCAGGTAAATGCCGATCAGCTTGTACCCGGAAAAGCAGAAAACAGCAAGTGCCGCTAAAAATACCAGAGTCCAAAGCGGATTGCCGCGTTTTTTCTGTTTCTTTTTCTGTTTTCCCATGCGTCTCCTTTATCACTTTTTTACTGTCTGCGCTGTTTTCTCGAAGCGCTCTGAATTTGTCTCAATTATAAGCGTGCCCCTTTCTTTTGTCAACTTATGCCCCCGGAAAAGGATTGCACCCGCCCCCATCTTATGATAGACTAAAAGTCGACTGACAAGTCACTTGTGAATACAGTAACACACCACATACATGAGGAGGAATTTCATATGCGAACAATCAAAAAAGGTCGCCTCGCACATCTTCATTGATGGCTTCGGCGGCATGACGCAGGGTCTTTTTCGCAACCCTAATTATCGGTACGATGATTCAGCAGATCGGTCTTCTGATCGGCGGTTCGACCGGAAATGTGATCTATCTGCTTGGAAAAGCTGCCGCAGCCTGACAAGTGCCGGTATCGGTGTCGGCGTGGCAGTGAAATATGGGGGCAAATGCCCGCTTGTCACGGTTTCTGCAGCCGTCGCCGCCATGGTCGGCGGTTATGCCGGCAAGATCACCGGCGGCACATTCTTTGTGGACGGAAATGCCGTTCTGGCAGGACCTGGCGAACCGCTCGGCGCTTTCATCGCAGCTTTCGCAGGCATCACCTGCGGCCATCTGGTTTCCGGCAAGACCAAGGTTGATATCATCGTGACACCGGTCATCACCATCGGAGCCGGTTCCGTTGTCGGACTGCTCGTCGGACCGCCGATCTCCCAGATGATGACAGGCCTTGGAAGCATCATCAACTGGGCAACGGAACAGCGGCCGTTCATCATGGGCATCGTTGTTTCGGTCGTCATGGGTATGGTTCTGACACTGCCGATCAGCTCCGCTGCACTCGGCATCATTCTGAATCTTTCCGGTCTTGCCGCCGGTGCCGCAACGATCGGCTGCTGCTGCAACATGGTCGGATTCGCGGTTGCAAGTTATCGGGAAAACAAATTCGGCGGCCTTGTCGCACAGGGTCTTGGAACCTCGATGCTTCAGGTGCCGAACATCATGCGTCATCCGCTGATCTGGCTGCCCGTCATCTTCTCGAGTGCGATTTTAGGACCCGTCTCCACAATCCTCGCCAATATGCAGAATAATGCAACGGGAAGCGGCATGGGTTCCGCAGGTCTTGTCGGACAGATCACAACGTATCAGACGATGATCGCTTACGATGATCCGAAGCTCGTCATCATCAAAATTATTCTGCTCCACTTCGTGCTTCCGGCTGTGATCACCTTGTTCTTCTCAGAGGTATTCCGCAAGGCAAACCTGATCAAATCCGGCGATATGGCTTTGAATCTGTAATCTGTATTTTTAAAAGGGAATGGAACTGCGCATCCGGCAGCTCCATTCCCTTTTTATCCACATTTCTCTTTTGAATTTTTTCTGTTTTTACACCGTTTCTTCTGCGTTTTCCGCATTTTCCACTGCCGCGGCCGATTCAGCTTCCGCTGCCGTTTCTTCCCCCGGCCACACGCGGTGTGCCTCTACCATTGGCTCAATGGTCTGTGCCATCAGCAGATGGATCATGTCAAGGCTCCGCTCGCGGAACCGCGACGGCAGAAGCGGCGCGATCGCCACATCCGTCACGAGGGATTCAAGTCCCTCAATAATCAGATCCTTGCCCGGCGTCTCATTCCACTCCAGTCTGATCCGCTCGAAATCACGCTGGAAAATGATTTTGACCCTCCGTCTTGCGGCCTCTTCCAGAAATGCAAACTCAAGCTTCAGCACCAGTTCGCCGTCTTCATTCTCCGCAAACTGTCCCGTCGTTCCGAGCAGATACGATTCCTCGTTTTCCACCCATTCTACAACTTTGGACCCCGTAAGACCGATCGCAATGCGCTGTGATTTTTTCTCCCTCGGTCAGCTCGACAAAGAAACGGCCCTTTTTCATAGAAGAAACCGATGCGGCGGATGCCGTCGGAAAAGTTGTTGTGGAAGACCTGCAGCGTCAGCGGAAACATGCCGACATGCGTGTCCTCCATTTTATATTCTTTTCCGTGCAGAAGCTGCGCCATGTCGATCTGACGCGGTGTTCCGCTGTTCCGCGGCCCCGGTGTTCTCCGCTTCCAGCCGCCGCGCAGGATTCTTCCCGGTGTCTCTTTCGCGCCCTCCAGATCACAGCAGGTCTGCACCAGCTTCCGATATGCCATCGGGCTTTCCGCCTCGCCGGATTTCAGCTCTGCACCAAATTCCGCGCCGAAATACTTCCGCACAATGTCGAGCATCTCACACGTCTGGAACAGCTCGTTGCTGCCCGCATTCGTCACAATCACCACGCCGGTATCCGGGTAACCGAGTACGTTCTGCCCCAGCATGCCATTGAACGCAAAGCTGCCCGGCCGCTCCTCCATCCAGACCTGGTAACCATAGCCATATTTTCCCATCTTTTCCGGCGGTGTCGCATGAACGGAGGTGGACGCTGCGACCCATTCCGCCGGGACGATCTGTTTTCCTTCGAATTTTCCGCCGTTCACGTACATCACCCCGAGCTTGGCCGCGTCCTCCGGGCACAGGAAGAGGCCCCCAGCCGCCTTTCGTAATCCCTGCCGGGCAGCTCTCCCAGAAGACTTTCCGGATGCCAAGAGGCTCAAACAGACGCGGCCGCAGGTAATCTACCATTTTCATGCCGGTGCGCTCCTGTATGATTGCAGACAGCAGATACGTGTTCATACTGTTGTACTCAAACGCTTCGCCCGGCGTTCCCTTGACCGGCGCATTTAAGAAGCTGTCCACCCAGTCGTTGCCGGAAACAACGCCCATCTCATTGAACTGTACGCCGCTCTTCATCGTCAGAAGATGCTCCACGGTCAAATTCGGGCGCAGGATCTTCTGCAGCAGACCATTTCGTTTTTCAAAAATATCATAGACGTTCTCGTCCAGGGAAAGTTTTCCTTCACTGATCAGAAAACCGACCGCCATGCCGGTGATGCTCTTGCACATCGAATACGTCGCGTGCCAGATGCCGCTGCGGTATGGGGCGAAATTGCATTCGCAGATGACCTGTCCGTTCCGCAGGACCAGCAGGTGATGCATGTCCGTATGGCGGGCGGCGGCGAGCTCACGAAGCATCTGCGTCAGCTTTTCCGAGGAGATTCCCTCACTCTCCGGCGTCACACGCGGAAAATATGTCTCCGGAGATGCAAAATCCCCGAACGCTTCCTTCTGCGGCGCAAAGTCCGTCTTTCCCATATGTCCTGTCGTCCCACTCATAAATCCCCAGATCATTTCCATTGCGGTTAACTGTTCTTTCGCTGCCATGTACGATGCCTCCTGTCTCATGCGGTTGGATTTCCCTGTTTTTCCAGTTTTCCTCATTATATCCAGATTCCTTGAAAATCGCAATGCTTCTTCTGATAAAAAAGAACCGACATAGAAATCTGTATTTCGATTTCTGCCGGTTCTTTTCCGTGTGTGATTTTTTTATTTTACTTTAGCTTACTCATTCCAGAGTTTCATACGCTCCTGATAATTCTGTGTGATAACTTTTTCTACATCTTCCAGTCCTGCGTCATTCATTTCGGAAATCATCTTGTCGTACTCTTCCATTGCCGCATCGTGGCTGTCTGCATTCACAATCTTCGGATATTCCTGATCGTAGATATCCTGGATTTTCTGCCATTTCAAGCCATCCGGAGTGCTTCCTGCCGGGGTAAGGCCTGTAAACTCTGCGGTATCCCATCTGTCGTTCTCACCAAAGTGATTCATAGCCACCTGCCGGGTCTCTTTTACTTTATACTGTGTTACATCGTATGGAGTTCCGTCTGTACCATTTCCGTTCTTTACAAACCAGGTCCATTTGCGGACGCCGGTATCCAGTTGTGTTTTGTCAAAATCCGTCTGGAATCCTTCAATCAGATCATCGTTCGGAACGTGTTTTCCATCTTCCATATTCCAGTTGGTTCCCTCAATACCCCACATCAGAAGATACTGTCCTTCTTCGCTTGCAAGGTAGTTGATCATCTTCATGGCTGCTTCCGGATTTTTACAATTCTTGGTGATCGCGATTGCATCCCAGCCAAGTGTACTTCTTCCGGAGTAAGTAGTTTCATCTGCGCTGATTCCGTTTCCAAGGATTTTATAGGAATAGAATTTTGCATCTTCTCCTACAGAAGAAGCAAGTGCTGTATTTGCTGCATCGGTATCCCAGTAGGAAGCAAAGGTACTGAATACGTTGCCTGCAGACAGTTTCTGCGTCCACTGATTTTTCTTGTTGACAACCCACTCTTTGTCCAGAAGGCCTTCGGTATACAGTTCATTGGCAAAGGACATCATCTCTTTGAAGTTTGGTGCTTTGGCAACATGTTCCAGATTGTCCCCATCCTGATAATATGTTTTCAGACCATACATTCCTTTTAATGTTCCATCGTAGTTTTTGGATTCTGCATCAAAGGTAATGGCAATACTCTCTTTTCCGTCAATGGTCGGATGAAGTTCTTTGAATTTCTTACAAATGTCAATATACTCTTCCTGTGTAAATGGCTCATCGCTGTCTGCGCGGTCTTTTCCAACGATTTCGCACAGATAATCATAGCGCATCAGAACACCGGCTACCGGATCCGGATCTTCTCCGTACCAGTTATTCAGATAGTAATTCTTTCCATCGGTATAACGACTCTTGTTTAAGGTTTCCCCGTACATCTCTTTTACATCCGGGCCGTACTCATCGATCAGATCATTCAACGGAAGCAGTGCGCCTGCCTCAATGTAACGGTTTACAATATCATTTCCACGATCCATCAGGACGATATCCGGGTAATTCTGACCGGTCAGCATCAGGTTCAATTTTTCCAGCGGATCTCCGGTTGGATTTTCTACCTGAATTTTGACACCTGTTTTTTCCTCAATTGCTTTTGCAACTGGATCATCAAAGGTATTGCTTCCGGAGTTTTTGTCAAAGATAGAAATCGTAACTCCGTCTGTTGATACCTCGCCCGATGCAGATGATGCACTGCCGGATGCAGTACTTGATGATGTACTGCCATTTGATCCGCATCCTGCAAGCATTCCCGCTGCCATCAGGACACTCATCGCCATTGCGATACTTTTTTTGGAACTTCATTTTCTTTTCCTCCTTCTATCATCAGCTCTTTACAGATCCGAGCATGATTCCTTTAACAAAATATTTCTGAATAAACGGATAAACCATGATAATCGGAATGGTCGCAATCATCGTAGCAGCCATTCGAATGCTGTCCGGCGTAATGGTCTGTGACGCCTGATTTGCCGCCTGGTTCGCTGATGAAGTCTGATACTGATTCAGAATTTCAACCAAAATGGACTGCATTGTTTTTAAAGACTGTGCATTCGTAAACAAATATGCATCGAACCAAGAATTCCAATGGGTAATTGCAACAAACAGTGCAATGGTCATAATAATCGGCTTGGACAATGGAATTACCATTTTAAAGAAAACTGTCAGATCGTTTGCTCCGTCAATTTTCGCCGATTCAAAAATCTCTGCCGGCATTCCCTCTATATAATTCTTTACCAGAATCATATTATAAACACTTACCAGGTTCGGGAAAATAAATACAATGAAATTATTCAGCATTCCAAGGCTCTTTAATACCATATAATACGGAACCATTCCGCCGCCAAAATACATGGTGAAGATAAAGAACAGGTTCAGCTGTTTCCGGAACAGCAGCTCTTTTCTGGAAAGCACATAGGCAAGTGCTGTCGTGACAAGGACCGCCAGCGGTGTACCAATTGCAGTACGAAGTACAGTGATCAGAATGCCATGCAAAAATGTGGCACGTCCCAGAATATCTTTATAACTTGCCAGACTCAGTTTTCTCGGCAGAAAGTAGAGCCCGCCGCGCAGTGCATCGGTTGCATCGTTAATGGATACCACAAAAATGTTCCAGAACGGATACACACAGATCACAGTAACTAACACCAGAAAAACCACTTTGAAAATATCAAGAAACCAGTCACTGGCACAACGTTTTCTTTTGATTTTAATTGCTTTTTCTCTCATTTTCCTTCCTCCTAAAACAGTGCCGTATTATCATCACTGAATTTCTTCGAAAGTGCATTTGCACTGATGACCAGAATGAAGGAGACTGCGGATTTAAAGAATCCTACTGCAGTACCGTAAGAATACATTCCGTTTTTCAGACCATAGCGGTATGCATACGTATCAAGTACATCAGAATAATTTAAAATAGCATCATTAGACATCAACAGCTGCTGCTCATATCCTGTATTCAGAACACCTCCGATTGCCAGAATCAGAAGAATCATAATGGTCGGCTTTAATGCCGGAAGTGTGATATGCAGAATCTTCTGCATTCTCGTCGCACCATCCACATCCGCTGCTTCATACATATCCTGGCTGATGCCGGAGATTGCCGCCATATAGATAATCGCATTGTATCCAAGTACCTTCCACGCATTTGCGATCGCGATGATCCACCAGAAATATGGTCCTTTCTGGAAAAACAGAATCGACTCATCGGTTAATCCGAGGAATTTTAACAGATTGTTGATGACGCCGTCTGAAGAAAGGAATGTAAGGAAAATGTTTGCCGCAATAACCCAGGAAATAAAATAGGGAATATAAGATGCGGTCTGTACAAATTTCTTTGCCTTCTGGTTTCGAACTTCATTCAGGCAAAGCGCCAGAATGATTGGCAGCGGGAATGAGAATAACAGTGTCAGTAAGCTGGTTGCCAGTGTGTTTCTCATGATTTTTGTGAAATCTGTGGAAAAGAAATACTTGAACCAGTCAAGACCGACAAACTGCGAATTCACCATATCCGCAAAATAGCCGCTACCCTGCGGCGTGTAGTTGATGAAGGACATATACAGTCCTGTCATTGGTGCATAGCAGATCAGAATGACCCATACCAACGATGGAAGCAGCAGTAAAAACAGATATTTCTGTTTCCAGAACCGTTCCGCGAGGCTTTTTTTGTGCTTTGCATGCACGTTTTCTTTTTTCATGCCTTCTCCTTCTTTCTTCTTTTTGTTCATCTTGTACACTCTTGCTGTCTATGTTTCCATTCTAATGGATAGTCTGTCCTGCAACAATCTCACATTTTTTATGATTTCTATCTCGATTTAACGGAGTTTTATAATTCTCATTTTTTATTCTGTTGTTTTCTTACGATTTCTGTCAATATCTAACGAAACAGAAACCGGCTGACGGGCAAAATCACCTTTATCAGCCGGTTTCTGTTTTCTCTTCTATGCAAACAATACGAAGTTATTTCTGCTTTGTTTGATTTTTTATTCGTTTACTGGAATTCTGACAGAAACTGTCGTTCCATATCCTTCCTGGCTTTCTATTCGGACACCATAATCCTCTCCATAAGCCAGACGAACCCTGTTTGCAACATTTCTCAGTCCATATCCTTCCTCTAAGCGCCGCAGAGAACTTCGCAGTTTAATCAGTTTTTCCGCCTCGATTCCACATCCATCATCTGTCACCTGGAATACCACATCCCTTTCTTCATTTTTGAATTCTGACCGCAATGTGGAGAACTTCTTCCTCTTTTCTCGCATGGTGAATGGCATTTTCAACCAGCGGCTGCAGAAGAAGTTTAATGGTTCGATATGTCAGTACTTCTCTTGCAATCTCATACTCCACCTGTACGCTGTCCCGAAAACGCATCTGCTGGATTTTCAGATAGCTCTGCAGCAGTTCCACTTCTTCCTGGATGGAAAGCACCTGTTTTCCCTTATTCAGGGAAATCCGGAGAAGCTGGACAAATTTTTGACCGCCTGCATCGTCTGTTTTCCACCTTCCCGCATCGCCAGTGCTGAAATAACCGCAAGTGCATTGTAAAGAAAGTGCGGATTGATCTGTTCCTGCAGCAGATTCAGTTCGCTCGTCTGAATCCGGATTTTCTTTTCGTAATTTTCCCGAATTAGCTCCTGAATCTGATCACTGAGCTGATTAAACGCCAGCCCGATCTGTCCGATCTCATCTTCTCCCATATTTTCCAGACGGTAATCAAATTCTCCCTGTCCCATCCGTTTTGCTGCATACACCACTTTCTGCACCCGCATGGAAATCCATCTTGTGTAACAGATAATGCAGAGAAATACCATAGCCGCGCTGCAGAGGATCAGGAACAGCATCCTTCTTGAAACAGCTTTTGCGTCTTTTAAAACCGTCTCCTTATCCGAAATCACAAGAATTTTTTCGTTCCGAAAAATCTCCGCTCTGGATATTTCCGATTTTTGAAATGCCGTCACGCTCAAACTCAATCTGCGCTTTCTGCTCCAGATCCTCTTCCGGCATTCTGGTCCGGATCGGAAGGCCTGCCATTTCCGGTTCGGAAGCAGCCAGAATATATCCATTTTTGATCCACCAGATAAATTTCATCGGTGGAATTTATTGTTTCGAGGAGGGGCTGTATCTGCTGATTTTCAATCTGTAACGACAGTACGCCCTTCATCCCGCCCTGTGGATAAAAATTCATCAGACGATTCATATGAAATGCTTTTCCGTCTCCAGATGTCCCACAGAATACCGTTTCCCCTATCGCATCAAATGTCAGCACACATTCCCTCCGATCTAGATCCTGCATGGAATAAAAATAATAATTATCCTGCGGAAGCGTTTCATTGTTGCTGTAAAAACAGATTTTGTAAATTCCTGCATTCATCAGACAGATTTCGCTGAGCTTCTTATCAATATAGTAAAACATATCTTCATAAGAATCGTTGCTGTAATCCTGAAACAAATATCCGCTCAGCATCTGATCCACATACAGCACATCCAGAATTGTTTCGTAAGGCTCGACCATCGTAGAAAAATTTTTTTCAATTCGTTCTGCTTCCTGTTCTGCACTCTGATATGCTTCAGTAAGAAGCACATTCCTTGTTTTTCCATAACTGTACCAGGTAACACACAGCATTGGAATCAGTGCCAGTACCAGATAGCCGATCACCAGTTTAAACTGAAAACTCCGATTTTTATACCATTTTACGATATTCATTTGGTGTCACTCCAAATCTTTTCTGAAAAATCAACGCCAAAGTAAGAAACATTTTCATATCCAACCGCCAGACTCACTTCCCGTACTTTATTTTTCTTATTCTTTAACAGTTCCGCCGCCCTCTGCAGACGCATTTCCGTATTGTATTCCAAAATCGTTTTTCCTGTTGCCTCTTTAAACAGGCTCCTCAGATAATTCGGAGACAAACCAACCTCCGCGGCCAGCTTCTCGATATCTGCGCTTTCCGAGCAGTGCTCCTGAAGATATGTTTTTACCTGATAAACGGCATAGTAATTTGGATTTTGATTCTGTTCTTCAAAAAATGCCAACATCCGTTCCAGATACTGCTTCATCTTTTCCCGCATCTGATAACTGTTGTTTGCTTCAAAAATTTCATTTTCTCTCAAAATTTTTTCTGCTTCCATCCAGTTTTCCAGCAGTTCATCGCTCAAAACAAGACGGTTCCATAGATACATATAGAGATTGTAAACTTCTCCCGCAAATGTTTTCGGCGCAAGCCCCTTTAGCTGTTGAAAATAATCTTTCATGGTCTGCAGCGTTTCCTGCTTTTTCCCGTTGCTGACCAGACGACAGATTTCTTCTCTCCGCTCCTTCTGTTCCCGGAAATGATATGCTTTTTCCTCTTCCGTTTCTTTTTCATCTGCACAGAAAAGTTCCGGTGGATCCATATGAAATGCCAGAACACAACAGTTCCGAAGTTTTTCCGCCTTTTCGTACAGGCAGTCAGCTGTCCATGCTCCACTGCACCATCCAACGGCTCTCGGTGCGTCTTCTTTCAAATCATTCCAGATCTGAAATGCCGTATCTTTCACCGACAGATACCCCGCCAGCAGCAGCATACTGATCCGTTCCGTTTTGCTGATGTAACGGATGCCCTTGTATTTTTCCTGAATTTGGCTACAGATGTTTTCTTCCGTTTTTCCATAAACCGCTATGATTCCAAACCTGCACTCTTCCAGTTCTTCTCCAAATACACCACGGAAATTTTTTCCCGTAAAAGCTCTGTTTCCTGTTTTTCCCGCAAAGCCATTTCCAGCAACTGCTTCGCCGCCGTTTTCCGCGACCAGTCTGCTATCTCTCTTTTCTCCAGTTCACTTCTCACTTTTTTCAGACATGCTTCTACTTCTTCAATCGTAAATGGCTTTAAAAGGTAATCCACGGCATTCACCTGAAAAGCGGAATGGATATAGGAAAAATCATCATATCCTGTCAGAAAAACAATTTTGCATGGATATCCCCGGCGTACGATCGTCTCTGCCAGTTCAATTCCACTCATTCCTGGCATCTGAATATCCGTAATCACAATATCTGCCATATTTTCTTCCAGGCACTCCAGTGCCCTTCTGCCATTGCGCGCGGTAAATACTCTGGAAATCCCGTTCTTTTTCCAGTCAATATAATCCCGCAATGTCTCCAGTTCAATTTCTTCATCTTCTACAAGAAGAACGCGATACATTTTCTCCCTCCTGTTTCCAGTTGCTCCTGCAGTTTTCTTCTCCTGCTGCTTTTCATTTCTGTCTTTTTACTGCAGAAGTTCAATCATATACGCCTCATACGGCTGTAACTTCCACACTTCTTTTGTGAGGCTTTCTGTATCATTATGAATCAGAACCGTTCCTTTTGTCAAATCATATCGGGCTTTCATCTCTGCCGCGGTATCCCGGAAATTGCAGAGCACAATCAGCTTTTTCTCTCCCAGATTTCTCTCATAAGCAAAAATATCCGGATTTTCTTCCTCAATCAGACGGAAATCCCCATAAACAAGAGTGTCATTTTTCCTACGCAGCGCAATTAGTTTTTGATAGAAATAGAAGAGGGAATCCGGATTTTTTCTGCTGTTTTCCACATTGATCTCCTCGTAATTCTGATTTTCCGCCATCCACGGTGTTCCCGCTGTAAATCCGGCGTGTTTTTCCGCATTCCACTGCATTGGCGTCCGCGCATGGTCCCGGCTGTTCCGTGCAAGATAGGTACGAATTTTTTCTTCCTCCCAGCCTTCTTTTTTACGGTCTTCGGCAAAATTTACAGACTCGATATCCTGATAGTCCTCGATCCGAAGCCCTGACACATTTGTCATACCGATTTCTTCCCCCTGGTAAATATAAGGAGTTCCTTTCATCCCATGGAGAAGGACAGCCAACATTTTTGCTGATTTTTCCCGATACGGTTCCCTGTCATTTCCAAAGCGCGATACGACACGCGGAAAATCATGGTTTCCCCAGAACAGGCTGTTCCATCCTTTTTCTTCCAGTCCCGTCTGCCATTTTTCAAAGAGCTGCTTCAGTTGCGGCAGCGTATACGGTTTCGGATCCCAGTTTCCACTTCGGATGCCGTCGATTCCCATCAGTTCAAACTGAAAAATCATACTGAGCTCCTGGCTTTCCGGATCAGAATACTGCTGTGCCATTTCTACCGTAGCACCTCCGGTTTCCCCCACTGTCAGGATCTGTTCTGATTTTCCATACGTATTCTGATTCATTTCCATTAAGTATGTATGAATCTGCTCCGAATGAGTATCATTTCCTCCATGTCCATCTTTTACAATATTGTCAATTGCATCCAGCCGGAAACCACGGATCCCTTTATCCATCCAGAACTGGATCATCCGGTACAGCTCTTTCCGAAGCGACGGATTTTTTCCAGTTCAGATCCGGCTGCATTACACTGAAACTGTGATAATAATATTCCTGAACCTCCGGCACCCATTCCCAGGTGCTTCCTCCAAAGAATGCTCCGCCGCCTTCTGGCGGCTGCTCCTTCGTTCCTTCCTTCCAGATGTAAAAATCATGGTATTTACTGTTTCGATCCTTTCTGGCTTCCAGGAACCATGGGTGCAGATGGGAACTATGATTTAAAACAAGATCCATCATGACCACAATTTCCCGCTTTTCACAGGCTGCGATCAGTTCTTCCAGCTCTTCCATTGTGCCCGCTTCTTCCATTACTTTATAATAGTCACTGACATCATATCCATTGTCGTAATTAGGAGAATCGTTAAAAGGCGAAAGCCAGATGGCTCCAACACCAAGCTCCTGCAGATAGTCCAGCTTCTGCAGAATCCCTCCAAAATCGCCGATGCCGTCTCCGTTGCTGTCACAGAAGCTTCTGGTGTAAATCTGATATACGGTTAAGCTATGCCACCACTCTCTTTTCATTTTCTGTCCTCTCTTTCATTTTTTCCTATAAGAGCAGTATAATGATATTATCTTATATTTTCTAACCTGATTTTCGTATTTAATGAAAGGATTTTGACTTTTATGAAAAAAGAACGTTCAAAAGAGCTCTTTTCTCCTGAATCTTGTTCCCCTGTTCTTTCTGGCGGAATCCGGGATTTTACCGTGCATGGAACCGAACCTGTTCCGCTCCATATCTATCATCAGGATTATGCGCATGGCGGGCTCTCTGTTCCTTTTCACTGGCATAAAGAATTAGAATGGATCTGGGTTGAAAAAACGGTACTCTCACTCTGACACTGAAAACTGAAACCCGGACAATTTCCGAAGGTACTTTTCTTTTCATCAACAGTCACGAACTGCATCAGCTCTGCAGCATTGGAACTACCCCTTCGATTCACCATGCCCTTGTATTTCTTCCAGAAATTCTCTCATGTGCCTATCTGGATTCCTGTGAAGCAGACTGGATTCGTCCGCTGCTCTCTCATCAACTGCTTCTTCCGGCTTTTCCATTGGAAGAGCTTTCTGCTGCTGAAGCCTCCTCTCAGACACAGAAAACATTTGTACTGACATTATCTGAGCTTTTCCAGGAAATCCTGTATGCATACGATACCAAACCCATCGGCTGGTTTCTTCTGATCAAAAGTGACATGTATCGGATTCTTGCACTTCTGGCGCAATACCAGCTTTTTCTTCATCCGGAACCCCTCTGCACTCGTAAAAAAATGAAATGATCTGATCAGTGTAAAAATCTCTTACGTTATATTCAGGATAACTATGATTCCAAAATCCGTCTTTCAGATCTTGCTGCTATACTCAATATGAATCCACAATATTTTTGTCGTTTCTTCAAAACGCACTTTCACACAACGCCTATTTCCTATATCAACCAGTACCGCGTAACCCAAGCCGCAGATCTTCTTACCGGCAGCTCGCTTTCTATCTTGGAAATTGCTCTGCATACCGGATTTGAAAGCCCCAGCTATTTTGCCAGCATTTTCCGCCGGACTTTTGGTATGTCACCGGAAGAATATCGAAAAGCCATGCCCTGACCCGGCAAATTTTTTCCTTCTGAATGCACGACAACACAAATCTCAAAAATTTTTGATTTTTTTTCAAAAAACACTTGCCAAACTCGTTTTCTTATGATAATATACTACTTGTCGCTGAGCAAAAATCACGGCAGACAAATCAAAAACTTCGGCTCCGTGGTCAAGCGGTTAAGACATCGCCCTTTCACGGCGGTAACACGGGTTCGATTCCCGTCGGAGTCATATGGCGTCGTAGCCAAGTGGTAAGGCAATGGTCTGCAACACCACAAACTAGGGAGTCAAATAGTATATTTATTCCTCCTTAGCTCAGTCGGTAGAGCATGCGGCTGTTAACCGCAGTGTCGTTGGTTCGAGTCCAACAGGGGGAGCTACAAACCCAATAATTGTGCAAAATTAACTAAATACGGCGCAGTAGCCAAGTGGTAAGGCAATGGTCTGCAACACCAGTATTCACCGGTTCAAATCCGGTCTGCGCCTCTTAAAAAGCCCAGAAAATCAAGGTTTTCGAGGCTTTTT
>ENA-OQHD01000237-OQHD01000237.1-human-gut-metagenome-genome-assembly--contig:-NODE-237-length-23069-cov-5.055880_pt1 | contig 23069 bp, 29 predicted proteins | sample MGYA00242560_ERZ504711 | MGnify/ENA primary metagenome ERZ504711 (study PRJEB26092, sample SAMD00036198) | human gut metagenome | host: Homo sapiens | study: EMG produced TPA metagenomics assembly of...
GAAAAATCGTGCATTTCAGGAAATGTTGCAGGCAGCAGTAAAAACGGCTGCAAAATCGTTCCGGAGAGGAGATTTGACTGCAAAAAAGCGGGGCTGATTTTTTCATAGCAGCCGGAATGTACTTGAGATAATGAGTTTTTATGAAACGATTGAAATTCAACTTCCTGAATTCTATATTAACTCAGACATAGATGAATGGCATTATCTGACATTGCTGCATTATCTGGATATGGCCGATGGCACAGAAGGCTCACAGAAGCTCATTACTTTGGTAACCTGAAAGATGGATTGATACGGGGAACCAAGTTTGACCGGACTGCAGAGCAGAAACTGGAAAAGCTTTTGCAGGATAAAGATCCTGAGAAAATTCAGAAAGCATGTAAAAACCTGGGTGCAGAATTCACAGAGACAAAGGCGGATCTGTGTGCTGTTTTTCCAGTTCTGCCAAGATATCCGGTAACTTTAAAGATATGGTTTGCAGATGAAGAATTTCCTGCATCTGGCAAAATATTTCTTCAGGATCATGCCGATCATTATCTGAGTGTAGAAGATGCGGTAACAGTTGGAGAAATTTTGCTGCAAAAATTATCGGAAGCCTTTTCTTCTCTCTGATCATGAATCAGAAAATCTTTCCAACCCGGCTTTGATAAATTTGTCGATTACTGTCTGAATCTGTTTCCAGTCATTACAATGATTGCGGAGCATCAGTCTGTTGATGGAAAGGCAGCCATTCATTTGAAAAATAAAAAAATCCGATTCTGCCTGTTCAAAGGTCAGGAGGCTGTGTGACATAAGCCAGGTCACATAGCCTTCTTTTGTATTTTCTGCTAATTTTTCCAGAAGAATGGGGGCAATTGCATCATCCAGAAACAGTGCCCTATATTGTGATTCCATCTGTATTTTCTGACAGAACGGATAGGAACAGCTTTTTTTGATTTAGACAGAATAAATGATCTACAGTTGTTAACATATCCTGAGTCATATCATTAAAAATATCTGATAATACATCATGGATATCGTAGTAATGAAGATAAAAAGTGCCACGGTTGATTTCAGCATTTTTGCAGATCTCTGTAACTGTAATTTTCGTAAAACTTTTCTGCTTTAACAATTCTAAGAACGTATCTTTTATGGTTTGTCTGGTATAGCGGGTACGGCGATCTTGTTTTCTCGTTTTTTCCTGACATTATATACTCCTGTATTAGTTAGTATCATATAATTTCTCAACAATTTTTCTGATGTGTTGAGTAACCATACAAATCTCACAGATTGATTATTGTAATTTATATAGTAACAACTATAATGAGGTTTTAAAGAAAAATGTCAACAGATTGTTCAGAATTTTAGGAGGAAAAATCATGGGACATGTAATTGCAGTATCAGGAAAATGGTGGCGTAGGAAAAACAACTCTTTGTGGATTGTTGATCCAGTATTTATGTGAAAAGCGGAAAACGTCCGGTCCTGGCGGTGGATGCAGATGCAAATGCAAATTTGAACGAAGTGCTCGGTGTTGAGCCGGAGGTCACACTTGGGGAGCTGAGAGAAGAAATTGAGCGGGCAGGCATAGACCCACGATATCAGATTCCCTCCGGTATGACAAAACAGGCATATCTGGAAATGCGTCTTTCTGATGCGATTGCAGAAGAAGACGATTATGATTTGATGGTAATGGGACGAACCCAGGGACAGGGCTGCTATTGTTTTGTAAATGGCCTTGTACAGACCCAGGTTCAGAAACTGCAAAGCCATTATCCATATATTGTGGTTGATAACGAAGCGGGTATGGAACACATCAGCAGAGGAATTCTGCCAATGATGGAAGTTGCGATTCTTGTGAGTGACTGTTCCAGAAGAGGTGTTCAGGCAGCCGGACGTATTGCAAAGCTGATGAATGAATTAAACTTTAAACCACAGAAAACTGGATTAATCGTGAATCGTGTTCCGGATGGAAAACTGGATGCCGGAACTCTGGAAGAAATCCGAAATCAGGGATTGGAACTGTTAGGCGTTGTACCACATGATGACCAGGTATATCAGTATGACTGTGATGGAAAGCCGATCATACGGCTTCCGAAAGATTCTCCTGTAAGAAGTGCACTGGGAGAAATTGTAAAGAAGTTAGGATTGTGAGTTGGAGGATTGAAAGTTTGAAGATTGAGTAAACAGAAATATTATCTGATTTGATATAACCAATTGCAAAGAAAGGAAAATCTTCATGAGAAATCATTGGACAGAAATAGAAAAATATTTAGAAGACCAGAAGATAGCGCAGGAACTAATTGGAGAACTGAGAGATTTTCACATGCGTTATGAGGTAGAGGATCAGGTAAAGGAACGGGTAGAAAAATCCGGATATCCTGTTTTATGGGAAAAAGATTCTGGAAATGTCAATAGCAGCGCTTCTTCAGGGAGATAACCTGTTACTTTCCGGTGCGAAAGCTACAGGGAAAATGTACTATGTGAGACACTGGCATGGATATTCGGAAGACCGGAATACGACATTTCTTTTCATGTAAATACAGACAGTGCCGATCTGATTGGAACGGATACCTTTATAAATAATGAGGTCGCTTCGGAAAGGCCCATCTACCAATGCGCGGAATTTGGAGGATTTGGAATCCTGGACGAAATCATATGGCAAAAAATGATGCGGTTTCTGTACTGCATGCCACACTGGATCATCGGCGCAGAATCGATATTCCAGGATATAACAGGATTTTACTTCATCCGGCAACACGATTTATCGGCACGATGAATTATGGCTACGCAGGTACCAGAGAGCTAAATGAAGCATTGGTTTCAAGGTTTATGGTAATTGATATGCCTGAAATGGATGAGGATAGTGTCCTTTTTGTATTAAGACAACATTTTCCAGATGGGGAAAAAACGTGCACTGAAAGCTTTTGCAGGACTGTTTCTGGATTTGCAGATCAAAGCTTATCATGGAGAAATCTCAACAAAATCTCTTGACCTGAGAGGACTGGTTTCTGCTGTAAAAGCAACAAAAAGCGGACTTTCTCCAATTGATGCAATCCAGATGGGGATCATAAATAAAAGTTTTGATGTATTTGAAAAAGAGATCGTAGAAGATGTGGTTTCTACCAGAATCCCATCTTCCTGGACCGGAAAAGACATATGGGGGTAAACTTATATGGAGGATGTCAGATGGCCGGCGGAACAACTGGAAGAACATCGTCTGGAGATCAGCAATCGTATCAGAAATCATTTTTTGGACAGTCAGTGGTGATTATGATATGGAATTTGAACCGGACACAGGAAAAATATGATTATTCAAAACAAACGGTTCTGTATGAGGCAGTGAAGCAGGGTGCCTTTGCACGATATTTTGATCAGAAGAAACTTGGCATGTATTTGATGAAAAATTACATTTTTCTGCTGGAGAAGATATGCTTTTGCCTCTTACTGGATTATGCATGGATGCTGCAGTGAATCGGTTTATCATTCGAGAACGTTTGGGAACAAAGGAAATCAGAGAACAGGCGTTCAGAGAATTGGAAAAGGCCGAGGAAGAGCAGGTATCAGACAAAGCTGGAACAGACCTGATTCACAGGATTAGGCTTCTGTATATAAGGCATGTTCTGGAGAACACAGACGATAAGGGAATGGATCCACAGGCAGAGATTGCATTGTACAAGATTCTTTCTCTGAAGGATGCAGAAAATACGGAAGATGTCATAAACGTGATAGATGAGATTTATAATCATGTTCTGGATCCCTCTTTTGAAAAAAAGAATGGAAATCTGGAGAAGATTCTGAATTTACCGGATATGGCATTGACCAATGACGCGTGGCAGGAATGCATGACAGATGAACAGATGGAAGACATCATTCAAAAATATCTTTCTAATCTCAAAAAAAAGATGATGAGTCTGGATATCAAAACAAAAGAAAAAAGATTTTATTTCTCTCCGGAAAATGAAGAAGTTCCGGAAAGCTCGGAGAATATAAATCCACAGGCAGTGCGACGGATACGGGAATATGTGGAACTGAATTACGGGAAATCGTATCTGAGTGAATCGGAGCAGGCCAGAATCAACCGGAAATTTTGTACAGGAATCCACAAAAACTGTAACCTGTATCTTACAGATGGAATTTTACAGAACCCTGTCATAAAAAAATAATCAATACCGTTTTTTCTCAGCTTCAGTTTGCAAAAAAATAAAGCCTATTATGGAAATAATCACTGGATCATTAAAAGAAATATTTCTGTGTTGGCAGAGTCACTGAAACGGGCCTTTATAATCCGAAAGGATGATTTTGTCAGCAGATCTGATGCAGGACAGCTTGTTCCTGAGAGATTATGGAAAATTGGAAGAACAGACGATGACAAGTTATTTAATAGGAAAAAAGAGATCTGACGATTCTGAGTTTGTAATAGACGTCCTGATTGATTCCAGTGGTTCCCAGGCTGACAGACAGGCTCAGGTAGCGGCTCAGGGATATATTATTAGTGAAGCATTAAGCCAGGCAGGAATTCCTCATCGGGTGACAGGATACTGTGCTTTCTGGGGATATACAGTACTTCAGAGATTTCGGGATTATGAAGATCCAAGGGAAACAAATGAAAGAATCTTTCAATTTCGTGCATATGCCAATAACAGAGATGGGCTTGCACTGAAAATCAGTCGGTTCCTCTCTCATGGAGCGACCGGAAAAAAGTAAGATTTTAATCGTATTAAGTGATGGAAAACCCTGTGATATGAGCATACAACGACCAGGAACCCGCCAGCCTAAGATCTATGACGGAGAAAAAGCTGTGAAAGATACTGCATATGAGGTACGTCGGGCCAGAAATCAGGGAATTTTCGTAATTGGTATTTTTGCAGGGAATGAAGAAGAGCTCTCCGTGGAAAAGAGAATCTATGGAAAAGACTTTGCCTATATTCGTAATATCAGCAATTTTTCCCGTATAGTAGGAACTTTTTTACGAAGACAAATTGATATGGAATGAAAATGGAGGAATCACTATGGGTAAAATTGAATTTTCCAATTGCCAGGATGTAAGAAATCAGAAAAGGATACAGGAATTAGATTGTCCACGCTGTCATGAACCGGGAGGCATTGAAGCCTTTGTGAAAGACGGGATACTTGCAGAGGACGGAGTATGTGATAACTGCGGATATATTCTTCCAGAAGGAACAGAACTGGAGGAAGTGGAGTAAGAAGCATTTAAGGAGATATTTGATGTAATGGCAAAATAGACATATATGGTGGATATGGTTTGCTCAAACTTTGACAATGTGATCGTAATTTATAATGGAGCAAATCAGTTTGAACTTGGTTTCGTAGATGAATATCCTCAGATTAAATCTGTTGTATGGTGCCCAGGAACGGGAAATGTGGGATTTAATGCACTCGGTAAAGTATTTTCAGGTGAAGTCAATCCTTCCGGAAAAACACCGGATACATTCATTTATGATATGACGACTGCACCGTGGTGGAATAATGCAGAAAAAACGGAGTATACAAATCTGGCAGATATGGCCGTTGAAGGAATGAACGCAGGAACCGCTCAGGTGTATGCTCCGGCATTTACAAATTATGTGGAAGGCATTTATGTAGGATACAAGTATTATGAAACAGCTGCACAGGAAGGTTCGATTGATTACGATAAGACTGTACAGTATCCATTTGGATATGGGTTGAGTTATACGGAATTTGAACAGAAAATGGGTGAACTGGAGGAGAAAGACGGACAGATTTCTGTAGATGTAGAAGTAACCAACACCGGAGATGTTGCCGGAAAAGATGTAGTAGAAGTGTATTATAAACCGCCATATACAAATGGCGGAATCGAGAAATCTTCTGCAAATCTGATCGAGTTTTCAAAAACAGATCTGCTTCAGCCGGGAGAAACTCAGACTGTTACAGTTACATTCAGTATAGAAGATATGGCTTCTTATGATGAGAATAATGCAAAAGCATATGTTCTTGAAAAAGGGGATTATGTGATTTCAATCAACAGCGATTCACACACTGTGCTGGATCAGAAAACTTATACTGCAGGTGATGATGTAGTATATAAGGGAGAAAATAAAAGAGCATCAGATGATATTGCAGCATCAAATGTATTTGAAAATGCAAAAGGCGATGTGACATATCTTTCACGAGCAGATCATTTTGCAAATTATGAAGAGGATACAAAAGCGCCGGCATCTGCAGAACTGGGTGAGCCATATATTTCTGAATATCATCTGAACAGCAACTTTGATAAGACTACATCAGGTGATGCTTCTGCAGAACACCATTGGAGAGCATCTTCTGGAAGTAGACAAGGCAGCCAGGGAACGGGAAGAAGTGATTCTGAAACAGTTGGAAGAAAAAGAACCACTGCCGGATAAGGAGAAAGATCAGATGGCATGGGTAAGAGCTGCCAATCAGCACAGAGCGATTGCAGAAGAGATTATCCTGAAAGAATTGATTTATGTATAAGGATTGCCAGTAACTAATCTGGCAGGTAACTGATAAAAATTAGAATATTGTGAGCGAAGTAAGGCGTGAGTCATAAGATATGGCTTGCGTCTTTTTCTTTTGAACTGGAAAGGAGGATGGGAGCATGGCACAGATTTTTCGTGTAGAGAGAACTAAGAATTTTACGGTAATGAGTAATCATCATTTCAAGAATAAGAATCTGACATTGAAAGCGAAAGGTCTATTATCGCTGATGTTAAGTTTGCCAGATGACTGGAATTACAATATGCAAGTACTGGCAACATTGAGCAGAGGACTATTATGTGCTGACACTGGCGGCTATCGCAAGGGAACTGGATGGGAAATGTATGAACCGGGCAACGGTACATATCGCTGCCGGACTTCCCCTTACCTGGGTAGCTACACAGAAAGAAGACTTTCAGAAATATCTTCTCCAGAATGAATGTGTAGATTTTACATTCCGTAATAAAGAGTATCATGTGGAGTTTGCAGGTGCTGATATTTACCCACAGGGATTTGCAGCAGCCTTTTACCGCTTACAGGATTTCAAAGGAATCAACATGCTTGTGGATATTGGAAACGGAACTATGAACATCATGTATATCAACAATTCCCGTCCATTAGAGAAGAAATGCTTTACAGAGAAATATGGAACGCATCAGTGTGTGCTTGCTGTAAGGGAATCCCTGCTGAAAGAACTGGGAACAGTAGTGGACGATCTAGTGATTGAGCAGGTGATCCGTATCGGTACAGCAGATATTGGTGAGAAATATCTGACAGTGATTCGTAAAACTGCCGGAGATTATACGAAAGAAATCTTTCATAAGCTGAGGGAACGGGAATACAATCCAGAACTGATGCGTCTGTATGTAGTGGGCGGTGGCGGTTGTATGATACAGAACTTCGGAGAATATGACAAGAACCGAGTGACGATTGTACGGGACATCTGTGCCACAGCGAAAGGTTATGAAGCAATGACCGTAAGGAAGATCCAGAGAAACGGAGGGATGCTTGGATGAGAAAAGAACGGAAAATCATCAATACCAATATCCGTTTGAACCTTTGTGATGAACAGGACAGGCAGGCATGGGAATATTTGCAGACGATGGACAGGGAAAAATATAAATCGTACACCAGAGCAGTTGTAGTTGCTTTAAACGATTATTTTTCCAGAGAGTACAGGAATGAAGCAGATCCGTATCTGGAAACCAGAGAAAAGGAAGATGCTTTTCAGGAAAGGGTGGAAACAGCTATCCGGGATGGAGTAAAAGAATCCGTTCCGATGGCTATGGCGAAGAACCTGAGAAATATTCATCTGGGTGCTACAATTGTGGGAATTTATCGCCAGGATGTTTATGAGATTCCACCGGATGCCATTCGTGAGTTGATTATAAATGCTATGGTACATCGTAGTTATCTGGATCATGGTACGATACAGGTAGCGGTATATGACAACCGATTGGAAATTATTTCTCCAGGAAAGCTGCCAATGGGACAAACGATGGAGCGTATGAAAGAAGGCTATTCCAAAATCAGAAATGAAGCCCTTGCCCATGCGTTTGCCTATATGAACCTGATTGAGCATTGGGGAAGCGGCATTCCGAGAATTATTGATAAAGTAAAATCTGCCGGATTGCGGGAGCCGGAGTTTATTGGTGGCGAAGTTGATTTGCGTATTAATATTTATCGAGGTCAGGTTGATACCAATAACGCCATAATTAACGCCAATGGCACTAAAAATGGCGCTAATGGCGTTAAATGTGGCTCCGATAATGGCACTAATGGCGCTGAAGTGCCGCTTAATAAGGAACAGACGCAGATAGGAAAAAATTGTTGCAGATTATAGAGAAGAATCCGTCTGCAACACAGGCCTATTATGCAGGAAAAAATGGGTATATCGAAAAGAACGGTTTCTCGAATGTTCGCTTCTTTACAGGTAAAAGGTAGATTGGTACAGAGCGGAACAAAACGAAAAGCAAATTGGAAAATTATAAGGTAGGAGGACAGCATGGATACAGATAAAATAATACAAGATTTAAATCGCAGGTTTGCTGCACCTCTTCCTGAGTTTTATCAGCGTCGTATCATTTTCTGGTACGATGAAGATAAGGAATTTGAGGATAAATTGGATGAAGTGGTTTTAGAAAATGCAAAGGTGATTGCACTGACTGGAAATAATGCGTTTTCTGTAAAAAACTGCTTTCAGTAGATGATTTGAGCACAAATTATCTGGTTTACAGTCCGTGTGTCTATAACCGCCCTGATGATAACTGGCTTCTGGATGTGGAGCTTTACAGCGAAGAGTTTCGGGCGGATCTGATTTCTATCTGGATGGATGAGATGGGACTTATATCAAATCCAGCAATGAGGAAACAGGTTAAGAATTATCGTGCTTATTTCAATGCGAAAGACCGTCGTTTGAAAGTTAGCACGCAGAATAAAGTTCCGGAAACACCGGCACAGTTACACATGGCTGTCATGGCGGCAATCTGTGGATTGAAAGATGCACAGCCTAATATGATTCTCCGTAGTGTGTTCCAGGCGGGACTGGATTTGAATAATAATACGGTTTATCAGGATTTTGTAAAATATCATGCAGACGCAGCATTTTGGGCGATGGTTCGTCAGGGATGCGGATTTGTGGAGGAAGAACCAGATCTTGGGCGGTTGGCAATTCATCTGCTTTTAACCGCGGCGACCCGTACCATGCGGCAGGAATATCTTGCCGGACTGGACGGTTTTATTTCTGAATGGCTTCATAGTGACAACATTCCGCAATTATATGATGTGGCACGTTATGTTGAGGATGAAGCTCGTCTGTATCAGCGTTTTGAAAAGCTGACAGTAGAAGATTTGGTAGGAACAGAGTGCTTTCCGTGTATTAACGAAGTAATTCTGACAAAGCTAATGACAGAGATTAGTGACCATCAGGTTTACTTTACAGATGAGGACGGCAAGCAGATTAGTGATATTCAGAAGATTATTGCAGATAAGACCAGTGATAACGGTGCAGAAAGAACTTTCCGTTGTCAGTTTAATCTAAAATCTCTAAAATACAGCAATACAGCTACTTATTATCTGGTAATTGCAGATGAACAGGGATTACAGATGCCACAGCGGGAGCCATTCCAGATTGACATCGCCTTTGCGGTGGACGAGTTTGATTTTTTTAGTTAATGCCGCAGGAGGAGAGAAAGATGGAGCAATTTGCAGAGGGTGAAAGTACCCATGAAGAAATAAAGAACAAGCTCCGTCAGAACTTTGACGGTAAGATTGTTCGGAAAGACCTGACAAAGAAAATTAAAGAAGTCTCACGTGGAAAATGAGATGTCTAAAATGAATCTGCCGGAAACCGTACCTGCTGTGGTATAAACCATAAGTCGTTGTCGTAAAATGTGGTAAGAAAATTAGACGAATATATTTTTCCAAAGATTTGTCGTAAAAATGTGGTCAAATCAAGAAAATAGAGTGCGAAAGCAAGTGAAAAATCCCTGTGAAGCCCGTAAAATCAAGGCTTCACAAATTTTTCACAGAATAATTGGCACTCGCCTATTGACAGTGCTAATAATAAGTGTTATATTACAGCTAGAACAAAGGAAGAGGGATACAAAGAGAGGAAAAGAAGAAAACCTCCGGTATCCGGAAGCCTTTCCGTTCCAAAGAAACAGGTAAACAAAAAGATCCGGTGAAAAGAAAAACCGGAGAAAAAGCATGGATCAGGTTCCATGAGAAGAATAAGAAGGAGCGATGACTTATGTTAATGCCTAGTATTTTTGGAGAAAATTTATTTGATGACTTTTTCAACGATTTTCCGTTCTATGATTATGACAAAGAGATGAAGAATACAGAAAAGAAACTGTATGGCCGCAAAGCCAGCCATGTGATGAAAACAGATATTCGCGAGCTGGATAATGGCTACGAGGTAGTGGTTGACCTTCCGGGCTTCACAAAAGATGAAGTTCAGGCCACACTGGAAAATGGTTATCTGACCATCAGTGCAGAGAAAGGTCTTGACAAAGACGAGAAAGAAAAAGAGAGCGGCCGCTACATCCGTAAAGAGCGTTACGCAGGTGCATGCAGCAGAAGCTTCTATGTAGGTGAGGATATTACCGAAGAGGATATCAAGGCTGAATTTAAACACGGTCTGCTGAAACTCTTCGTACCGAAGAAGGAAGCAAAACCGGCTGTGGAGCAGAAAAAGACAATCTCCATTGAAGGATAAAAGAAAAAAAGGCAAAAGCGTTTGCCGCCCGGGAATGTTAAAATTCCCGGGCGGCAAAATTTTTATCTTTTCTGGTACATCCCGAGGGAAAGAATCCGGAATACGCGGGCGGATATACGTGATTTTCGGATTCGGAAAATAAATTGTATACAATAATGTACTTGCTATTTGGGAACAGGTCGGATACAATAGGCGTGACAATTACAAAATGAGAGAACTCGTATCAAAAGGAGAAATCATGAAGAAAAGAAGAAGCGTACTTGCGCTGCTTTTAGTTGCAGCTCTTACTGTTGTACTTGGCGGATGCCAGGATGGCAAGGATGGGAAAGCAGATTCTTCCGATACCACAAGTTCTCAGGTATCAACGGAATCAACCCCGACAGGGGAACCTGTTATGGGAGGTTCCATCACGGTAGGAATTCCTCAGGACATTGAGGATAGTCTTGACCCACACAAATCTGTTGCGGCAGGAACGAAAGAAATCCTATTCAATATTTATGAGGGCCTTGTAAAGCCCGATGAAGAAGGAAATCTGAACGATGCGGTGGCAGAGAGTCATTCGATCTCGGAGGATGGAAAGGTTTATACCTTCAAGCTCCGGAATGGTGTCAAATTCCACGATGGAACGACCGTCACTGCAGAGGATGTAAAATATTCAATCGAACGCTGTGCGGGTATCAACGGAGACGGAACGCCTCTGGTAGAGGCATTTTCCAATGTGGACAAGGTTGAAATTCCGGACGAGAGCACGATCGACATCTATTTAAAAGAGGCAGACACCGAGTTTCTTGCCTATCTGACGGTAGCGATTGTACCTGAGCATGTGGAAGATCTGGAAGCAGATCCGGTCGGAACAGGCCCGTTCCACTATGTATCACGGTCCCCGCAGGAAAACATTGTCCTTGAAAAATTCAGCGATTACTGGGATACGGAAAATCAGGCGTATCTGGACAAGGTAACATTTCGAATTGTCAAGGACAGCAATGCAGTCGTAACAAACCTGAAATCCGGTACACTGGACATGTATGCACGTCTCAGTTCCACACAGACAGCGCAGCTTGCCGAAGATTCCGATTTTACGATTTATGACGGCGGTATGAACCTGGTACAGGCGCTGTATCTGAACAATGCCGTGGAACCGCTCAACAATGTGAAGGTGCGCCAGGCGCTGTGCTATGCGGCAAACCGCCAGGAAGTGCTGGATATGATTGCGGACGGAAAAGGAACGATCATCGGAAGCAGCATGTTCCCGGCATTTGGAAAATATTATGTGCCGGAACTGTCAGAGCGATATAATCAGGATATTGAGAAGGCAAAAGAACTGTTAAAAGAAGCCGGATACCCAGATGGATTTGAGCTTACGATTACAGTGCCGAACAATTATCAGCAGCATATCGATACAGCCCAGGTTCTGGTAGAGCAGCTTAAAGCGATCGGTGTTACTGCCAAAATTCAGCAGGTCGAGTGGGACAGCTGGCTGTCGGATGTATATGCAGACCGGAAGTTCCAGTCCACGGTTGTCGGCGTTGATGCGGCATATCTGACCGGACGCGCGTTGCTGGAACGGTTTACCTCAACATCATCCAAGAACTTTATCAACTACAGCAACGAAGAGTATGATAAACTGTATCAGCAGGTTAAGACCAGCACGGATGAAGAGGAGCAGGTTGAGATTTACAAAAAAAATGGAAACACTGCTCTGTGACGATGCGGCAAACCTGTATATCGAGGATATGGCATGTGAGGTTGCACTTCGGAGCGATTTTGCGGGCTATCGGTTCTATCCGCTGTATGTGCAGGATATGGCGAAAATTTATAAAGTAAAATAGTAGCTATTCCGTTACGGCTCGCTGGGTACCGGTGGGCGGTAACGCTATTTCAGGCAGGAAAAAGAAAAACTCTCATTCGATTGTCAAATCTGCCTGAAAAGAGATAAATCTGAAAAACAGAGAAAAAGCGGCGCAGAATTGCTGAAAAGAAGCAGTCTGCGTTGCATTTTTTCTCTCTGTCGATAGAATCTCCGAAAATATGTTAGGCTTGACGTTTTTTTTCAACACTGCCTACTATAGAAAAGACAGGAAAAACATAAGGGCTTCGCGGCGATGCGTGAGGCCCCTTTTTATCTAAGCTAATGTTTCTGAATGTATTGTGGAAAGAAGGGGAACCCATGACAGATTTTCTGGTAAGATGTTTTGTAAAAGAGTATGAGAACACTGACAATGCGGATGTGCGGACGAGATATGGTATTTTATCCAGTATGGTAGGAATCTGCTGCAATGTATTGCTGTTTGCCGCCAAGCTGCTGATCGGTGTTGGGATGCATTCTCTGGCGATCATGGCGGATGCGTTCAATAACCTTTCCGATGCGGCATCTTCGGTCATCAGCTTTGTTGGTGTCAAGATGGCAAACAAACCGGCCGACAAAGAGCATCCGTTCGGGCATGGACGGATCGAGTATATTGCAGCGCTGATCGTTTCGTTTCTGGTTATTGAAGTCGGCTTTACGTTTTTAAAGAGCTCCCTGGAGAAAATTCGCAATCCGGAAGAGATCACATTTCAGATGGTTCCGTTTTTGATTCTGGTGCTCTCGGTTGGTGTAAAGCTGTGGATGGCGCTTTTCAACCGAAAACTGGGAAACCGCATTCAGTCGAAGGTGATGCTGGCAACGTCGGCGGATTCCATGGGCGACGTGATCACGACGAGCGCAACGATCGCTTCTATATTGATCTGCCATTTCCTTTCGGTTAATATCGACGCAATCGCAGGACTTGTTGTGGCGGTACTCGTTATGTGGTCCGGTATTTCCATTGCAAAAGATACATTGGAACCGCTGATCGGGCAGGGCGCGGATCCGGATCTGTATGCACGGATCATGAAAGAGGTTGCTTCCTATGAAGGAATTGTAGGAACCCATGATCTGATTGTCCACAACTACGGGCCTGGCAGAAGTATGGCATCGATCCATGCGGAGGTGCCGCGAGATGTCGATATCGAGGTATCGCATGATATTATCGACCGCATTGAACATGAGGTCGGCAAAAAATTGGGGATTCTGCTGGTCATCCACATGGATCCGGTGGAGATCCACGATGCGACGGTTCTTGCGACAAAGGAGAAGGTAAGAAACGTAATTTCCATTCTCGATCCGGAGCTTTCCTTCCACGATTTCCGTATGATCAACGGGGCGGAGAAAAAGAAGCTGATTTTTGATCTTGAAATCCCGTATTCTTATAAGAAGAAAGACTGTGATCGCGTGATCGGGCAGATCGGGGCGCTGATGAAGGAAATGGATGAGAAGTATGAATGCGTCGTCAACATCGACAAAAATACGTGGCGGGAGAGTGACAACGGCCGGGTTGAGCCGTCAAATCCCTTCCAAAATGTTCCAAAAGTCAGATTTTTGAAAAATAAAAATTTCAAAAAGGTGTTGACTTTTCTCTTGCGATAGTGTATTATACATTTTGTCGCAAGGCAATGGGCTATCGCCAAACGGTAAGGCAACGGACTCTGACTCCGTCAGTTCCTGGTTCGAATCCAGGTAGCCCAGCTCATTAAAAGGTCTCAGGTCTCGTACCTGAGGCCTTTTTCGATGCTCAAAAACAAATACAGCAGGAGGAACGAAACGATGAAGTATTCCTTTACGAGCAGAATCCGCTACAGCGAAATCGGTGAGGACGGAAATCTCACCCTGCCGGGGCTGATCAATTACTTTCAGGACTGCAGTACCTTCCAGTCGGAAGCGATCGGCGAGGGCGTTGCGGAGCTCAAAAAACGAGGCTGCGCCTGGGTGCTGTCCGCGTGGCAGATTCATGTGCGCCGCTATCCATCCCTTGGTGAAGCGGTAAAAATCACTACATGGGCGAGCGGCTTCAAAGGATTTCTTGGCATGCGTAACTTCACGATGGAAACAGAAGACGGCGAAATGCTCGCCTGTGCCAACTCCATCTGGTCTTACGTCAATATGGAAACGGGTCATCCCGTCCGCGCACCGAAAGAGACGACAGACGCCTATGGCATTGACGATCCGATCGACGAGGATTTCGGCGAGCGCAAAGTGAAAATGCCGGAAGCAGATTTCATCGGCGAACCGTTCCCGGTGCAGCCGCACAACCTCGATACGAACCACCACGTCAATAACGCACAGTTCATTTCCCTTGCCGGTGAATGCCTTCCGAAGAACTTCACCGTGCGCCGGATGCGCGCCGAATACAAACAGCAGGCGCACCTCGGCGATGTCCTGCATCCGCTGCGCGCCGAGACGGAAAACGGCTGTTTTATCTCGCTGAACGATGAAAAAGGACAGCCATACGTAGTTGTGGAATTTCAATGATTGTGGTACAATCGGAAAGAATAAGATACGAACGTAATAAACACAATGAGGAAAGGGGAATTTGCCATGAGAGCGCAGAACCTTACACTGTTAACCGATTTATATGAACTTACCATGATGCAGGGCTACTACGAGAACCCGTCCGATCAGATCGTGGTATTTGATGCATTTTACAGAAAGAATCCATGCGGCGGCGCATACGCCGTATGTGCAGGACTTGAGCAGGTAATCGAGTATGTCCGCGATCTTCACTTTTCACCGGATGACATCGACTATCTCCGTTCCCTCCATATTTTCAACGATGATTTCCTGGAGTATTTAAGAGGCTTCCATTTCACCGGAGATATCTATGCGATCCCGGAAGGAACCGTCGTATTTCCAAGAGAACCGCTCTTAAAAGTTGTCGCTCCGATCATGGAGGCACAGCTTGTAGAGACCGCGATTCTGAACATGATCAACCATCAGAGCCTGATCGCGACGAAAGCATCCCGCGTTGTTTACGCGGCAAAGGGCGACGGCATCATGGAGTTTGGACTCCGCCGTGCACAGGGACCGGATGCCGGTATCTACGGCGCGCGTGCTGCCATGATCGGCGGCTGCATCGGAACCTCCAATGTCCTGACCGGACAGATGTTTGACGTTCCAGTCAAGGGAACCCACGCACACAGCTGGATCATGAGCTTCCCGGATGAGTACACCGCATTCAAAACGTATGCGAAAATGTATCCGGAAGCATGCATTCTTCTCGTAGACACCTACGATGTTCTCGAATCCGGTGTTCCGAATGCGATCCGCGTCTTCAAAGAGATGAGAGCAGAGGGCTTACCGATGAAGGGCTACGGCATCCGCATCGACAGCGGTGACCTGGCTTACCTGTCGCAAAAAAGCATATCAGATGCTCGAGGCAGAAGGTTTCGGTGATGCCATCATTTCCGCATCCAGTGACCTCGATGAGTACCTGATCGACAGCCTGAAAACCCAGGGTGCGAAGATCAATTCCTGGGGCGTCGGCACCAACCTGATCACATCCGGTGACTGGCCGGCATTCGGCGGCGTTTACAAGCTGGCAGCAGCAAAAGATAAAGATGACGCAGAATTCACACCGAAGATCAAGCTGTCCGAGAACTCCGAGAAAGTAACAAACCCGGGCAATAAGACGATTTATCGTATTTATGATAAAGAAACCGGAAAGATCCGTGCCGACCTGATCTGCCTCGCAGACGAGACCTTCGACGAGAGCAAAGATATGATCATCTTCGACCCGATCGAGACCTGGAAAAAGACGAAGATCAAAGGCGGAACCTACACCTTACGCGAGCTCCTCGTTCCGATTTTCCAGAAGGGCGCATGCGTCTACACTTCTCCATCCGTCATGGAGATCCGCGACATCTGCACCAGAGAGAAAGATACCCTCTGGGAGGAGTCCAAACGTCTGGTCAATCCGCATGAGGTTTACGTGGATCTGTCCGACAAGCTGTACCACATCAAGAGCGACCTGCTCGAGGAGATGAGCATGAAGGCTCTCGGCGAGCAGTAAGAAAGGAAGTCAAATGTTAAATATAGGAAGAAAGCAAAAGCTGGTAGTAGTAAAGAAAGTAGAATTCGGTATTTATCTTGGGGAGACCCGGGAAGCAGGCGAGAAGGAACGTGTTCTTCTGCCGATCAAACAGGTGCCGGAAGGAACAAAAGAGGGAGATGAGCTGGAAGTATTTCTGTACCGCGATTCCAGCGACCGTCTGATTGCGACAACCAGAGAGCCGAAGCTGGTGCTTGGAGAGCTGGCTGTCTTAAACGTAGCTGCTACCGGAAAGATCGGAGCATTTCTGGACTGGGGTCTGGAAAAAGATCTGTTTCTTCCGTTTAAACAGCAGACCCGCCGCCTCCATCCAGGTGATGAGGTTCTGGTTTCCCTCTACATCGACAAGAGCGACCGTCTCTGCGCAACGATGAAGGTTTACCATTTCCTGAAAACCAATTCTCCGTACGTCGTAGGCGATATCGTAAAGGGAAGAATCTACGAGATCAGCGGAAACTTCGGCGTTTTCGTTGCTGTTGATGACCGCTACTCCGGCCTGATTCCAAAGAGAGAAGCACAGGCAGACTATCATGTCGGCCAGGAACTTGAGTGCCGCGTTACAGAAGTCAAAGAGGACGGAAAACTCTCCCTGTCCGCACGCGGAAAAGCGTACGAGCAGATCGCAATCGATGCAGAGAGCGTTCTTTCTGTGATCGAGGAATTTGCAGGTGTCCTTCCATTTGATGACAAAGCATCACCGGAAGTGATTCAGAGAGAATTCGGCCTCAGCAAAGCAGCATTTAAGCGCGCGGTCGGCCATCTGATGAAAGAAAAACAGGTTGTCATCCGCGACGGTAAAATCTGGACGGCAGAAAAGGCAAAATAAGGAAAAAATCGGGCACTGGACAGGAAGCACATCCTCTCCGGTGTCCGATTTTTTTGTGTCAGACAGCAGATAAAATTTTGAAATTTTTTCTGCGCCCGGTTTGCGGTTGCGCGAAGAGAGGATTGCGCTTATAATATGATCTATATGACAAAAAATGACACAGGATCTGATGGAGAGCGATGAAGAAAAAGAAAAGTAAAAAAAAACATCTTTTATTTCCAAAACCGCAATGACGGTTTTGACGATCATTCTGATTATTCTGTTTTTCTGCATTATGTCGATGGTCGAGAAAATACAGGGAACGGCCCGCGTTGTCAACTATGCCGGTCTGGTGCGCGGAAAAACGCAGCGGATTATCAAGCTGGAGGATGCGGGAGAACCGCAGGATACGATGATTGCAGACATCAACGCTTATATCGACGGTCTGCAGAACGGAAGCAGCGAGCTGGATCTGGTGCGCCTGGATGACCGGGATTTTCAGGATAAGATGACTGAGCTGGCATCGTATTTTGAAGAGCTGAAGGCAGAGATTCTTCTGGTGCGTGAAAAAGGATATGAGAATACCGCGATTATCGAAAAGAGTGAGACCTTTTTCAAAATCTGTGACGAGGCGACGGGCCTTGCGGAAGCGTATTCGCAGAGAATGGCGTCTTCGCTGAAGAAGCTGGAGCAGGTGGTAGTAGGAGATATCATCGGTCTGGTGTTTGTCATCGGCATGGAGCTGATCAAGGCCGTCCGCTATGCGGCGATGAACCGTATTCTGCAGAAGAAAGTCTATCTCGATGAGGCGACGGGCCTGCCAAATAAAAATAAATGCGAAGAGATTCTGGAGGAAAGCGACGGAGGAGAAGAAATTTCCGGCGCGTATGCGGTCTGCGTGTTTGACCTCAACAATCTGCGCACGATCAACAACAGTCTGGGTCACGACAAGGGAGACGAATATATCCGTTCCTTTGCCGTTCAGCTTCGAAAAGCAGTCCCGGAGGAGTATTTCGTCGGAAGAAACGGCGGAGATGAGTTTCTTGCCATTCTGCGCGGACTGAACCGCGAAGAAGTGGAAGCGTGCATGAATCACATCCGCACGCAGACGGCAGAATATTCCCGCCAGCACCCGGAGATGCCGATCAGCTATGCCGGAGGCTATGCACTGTCCACGGAATTTGAAGACTGTGATATCCGGGAACTGTTCCGCCATGCGGACCAGAACATGTATATCGACAAAAAGCCGCGCGAAGATGGAAGAAGCCGCCGCAGAGCGGAAGATCAGCCTGGAAGCGCTGGACGTCGTAAAGAAAAAGGGATACCATTTTTCCAACTGTATTTACTGCAATGCAAGACAGGACCAGTACCGGATTCTGCGTGCCGTTTCGGGCTTTTTCCTTGCCGAGGACGGCAGCTATACCGGTGCGGCCGAGCATATTGTGCAGGGCATCACGGATGAGGAAAAGAGAAAGGAAATGCGTAGAATGCTGGATCTTACCCATCTGAAGGAGTGCTATCAGAAGGGAGAAGAGAGCGTAGAAATTCTGTACGAGTATCAGGAGGGCAGCGAAGGGGAAGCGCTCTGCCGGGGAAAAGTCACCATTCTGTTCTACGACGCGGCCGAGGATGGCGGACTGCACCATTTTCTGATGGGCTTTGAGCGGTTCCGCTCCAATGGGGAAGCTGCTCGGAATGAAAAAGAACAGCTCGACCAATACTATGAACAGATGAAACAGTCGATCATTGAAAACAGCCACTACGCCGAGGCACTTCTCGAGACGGCCGAGGCCGTGTTCGCCGTTGATCTGACGAATGATTCGCTGGAGCAGAGTTTTTTACCACAGCGGGCAGAAGAAATTTGACCTCAATATAGATCTGCCGTGTTCCTACGAGAAATACTGCGGGGAATGCAGTGCGTTTGTCGCGGAGGAGACATTGGAATCATACCGCATTGTGGATTCCTCGAAGAAACTGCTGCAGCGCTTTGAAAACGGAGATAAGCAGGTAGTCGTGGAGTATCAGGAAACAGATGAGTCTGGCAGAAGAATATGGCTGCAGAAGACGGTTCTTATGTCACAGGATACCGTCTACGACCGAAAGACAAAGCGGGAGAGCGTTGTGGTACACGGCATGATCCCTTTTCCGTGATACGTCAGAGTTCCACAGCCGGGAAGAGAGGGAGAAGATACAGCTTCAGGATGCCTTTAGAGCTGCAGACAGTGCAAGTCGTGCAAAAACAGAATTTATGAACCGCATGAGCCACGATGTGCGCACGCCGATCAATGGCATTATGGGCATGCTGGATATCATCCGCGAAAAACCGGCAGGATGAGGCAAAAGTGGACGACTGCCTCGATAAAATCAATCTTTCCGCAAGCCATCTGCTGGCACTCGTCAACGATGTGCTCGATATGAATAAGCTGGAGTCCGGAAAAGAGACGATCGAGAGCGTTTCTTTTGACCTGACGCATCTGATGGATGATGTAGCATCCCTTGTCAATGCGCAGATTGCGGAGATGGGCATTACCCACCGTACGCACCGCGGTGAGCTGACGCACACGAGACTGATCGGCAGTCCGCTGCGCCTGCGGCAGATTATGCTGAATCTCTTCAGCAATGCAATCAAGTACAACAAGCCAGGCGGAATGATCGATACGTATGCGGGCGAAGTCTCCTGCGACGGAACCCGGGTCGTCTACGAGTTCCGCATCATGGACAGCGGTATCGGAATGAGCAGCGAATTTATCGAAAAAGAGCTGTTCCATCCGTTCACACAGGAGAAGTCCGGTGCGAGAACGCAGTACAAGGGAACGGGCCTTGGCATGTCGATCGTCAAAGAACTGATCGAAAAAATGCAGGGCACGATCGAGGTAACGAGCCAGCAGGGCGTCGGAACGACGTATGTATTCCGGCTTCCGTTTTACATTGACTGCGAGGGACAGCGGATTCAGGAAGTAAAGACACGGATCGCAGGAAAAGAGCTTGTCCGCTTCCACGTTCTGCTTGTCGAGGATAATGAGATCAACATGGAAATCGCCGAGTTTTACCTGACCGATCACGGTGCGACGGTGGAAGAGGCATGGAACGGCCGCGAGGCGGTCGAAAAGTATGCGGCGAATCCGCAGAAATTTGATGTGATTTTAATGGATCTGATGATGCCTGTGATGGGCGGCCTTGAGGCAGCGCGGCAGATCCGCGCCATGGAGCTTCCGGAAGCAAAACAAGTCCCGATCATCCCGATGACGGCGCAGTCCTCCGAAGAGAGTAAAGAGGGATGCCGCGCAGCGGGCATGAACAGCCATCTGACCAAGCCGATCGAGCCGGACAGCCTGGTGCAGACGATCTTGGAGACAACGGAACATGCCTTTGGAAAATAGAGGAGAAAACGATGAGTTTTACGCATTTACATGTACATACCGAATACAGCCTTCTGGACGGATCGAACAAGATCAAAGAGTACGTTGCCAGAGTCAAGGAGCTTGGCATGAACAGCGCCGCGATCACCGATCACGGCGTCATGTTCGGCTGTATCGATTTTTATAAAGAAGCCCGCGCGCAGGGCATCAAGCCGATCCTCGGCTGTGAGGTTTACGTGGCGCCGGGTTCCCGTTTCGACCGCGAAACCAGCCGCGGAGAGGACCGGTACTACCATCTGGTTCTGCTGGCGGAAAATAATACGGGCTATTCCAATCTGATGAAGATTGTTTCGGCGGGCTTTATCGATGGATTTTACTATAAGCCGCGTGTCGACATGGAGATTCTGGAAAAGTATCACGAGGGCATTATCGCGCTTTCCGCCTGCCTTGCAGGTGAGGTGGCGCGTGCGATGGTGCGGAACCAGTACGAGATGGGAAAAGAGGCCGCACTGCGGTATGAGAAGATTTTCGGAAAAGGCAATTTCTTCCTGGAACTGCAGGATCACGGCATCTCGGAGCAGCGGATGGTCAATCAGCAGCTGATGCGCCTCTCGGCAGAAACCGGCATCGAGCTGGTGGCGACGAATGATATTCACTACACGTACGCAGAAGATGCGGATTCCCATGATATTCTTCTGTGCCTGCAGACCGGAAAGAAGATCACGGATGAGGACCGCATGCGCTACGAGGGCGGCCAGTATTTCGTGAAATCCGAGGCGGAGATGGCATCGCTCTTCCCGTATGCACCGCAGGCAATCGAAAATACACAGAAAATTGCAGACCGGTGTAATGTGGAGATCGAATTTGGTGTCACAAAACTTCCGAAATTCGATGTGCCGGAAGGATACACTTCCTGGGAATACTTAAATAAGCTCTGCTACGACGGCCTCGAGGAACGGTATCACCCGGCGACGGATGAACTGAAAGCGCGGCTGAAATACGAGCTTGATACGATCAAAACGATGGGTTACGTCGATTACTTCCTGATCGTGTGGGATTTCATCAAATTTGCGCGCGACCACGACATCATGGTCGGACCGGGACGAGGATCGGCGGCCGGAAGTATTGTTTCCTACACCCTTGGCATCACACAGCTGGACCCGATGCGGTACCAGCTCCTGTTCGAGCGTTTCCTGAACCCGGAACGAGTTACCATGCCTGATATCGACGTGGATTTCTGTTTCGAACGCCGCCCGGAGGTCATCGACTATGTAACGAGAAAATACGGCAAGGACCGCGTTGTACAGATCGTCACATTCGGTACACTGGCGGCGCGCGGTGTCATCCGCGATGTCGGCCGTGTGCTGGATATGCCGTATGCACAGGTCGATTCGATCGCGAAGATGATTCCGAATGAACTGAATATCACGATCGACAAGGCACTGCAGATGAACCACGAGCTGCGGGAGCTGTACCAGGGCAATGAAGAGGTTGCACATCTGATCGACATGTCACGGAGACTTGAAGGTCTGCCGCGCCACACGTCGATGCACGCCGCCGGTGTTGTCATCGGCTCGCGTCCGCTGGTGGAATTTGTGCCGCTCTCGCGAGGAAGCGACGGAACGATCGTCACGCAGTTCACGATGACGACGCTCGAGGAACTGGGACTTCTGAAAATGGACTTCTTAGGGCTTCGGACCCTGACCGTCATTCAGAATGCGACAAAGCTCGCAGAGCGTTACAGCAATAAGAAAATTGATCTGCTTCACATCGATTACAACGATCCGAAAGTGCTCGGCATGATCGGCGCATCGAAAACGGTCGGTGTATTCCAGCTCGAGAGTGCGGGAATGAAAAACTTCATGAAGGAGTTAAAACCGCAGAGCCTCGAGGATATCATCGCCGGAATTTCCCTGTACCGGCCGGGCCCGATGGATTTTATTCCGCAGTACATCAAAGGAAAAAACAACCCGGAATCCGTTACGTACGATACACCGCTCTTAAAACCGATTCTGGAGCCGACGTACGGCTGTATCGTCTACCAGGAACAGGTTATGCAGATCGTACAGGCACTGGCGGGCTATTCGCTTGGACGGGCTGATCTGGTGCGCCGTGCGATGTCGAAGAAAAAGGGCATCCGTCATGGAAAAATGAGCGCCAGAATTTCGTTTATGGAAACGAGGCCGAGGGCGTGCCGGGCTGTATCAAAAAATCGGCATTGATGAGAAGACAGCGAACAAGATCTACGACGAGATGATCGACTTCGCGAAATACGCCTTCAACAATCCCATGCGGCGGCGTACGCGTTCGTATCGTACCAGAC
>ENA-OQHD01000238-OQHD01000238.1-human-gut-metagenome-genome-assembly--contig:-NODE-238-length-23053-cov-6.030838_pt1 | contig 23053 bp, 22 predicted proteins | sample MGYA00242560_ERZ504711 | MGnify/ENA primary metagenome ERZ504711 (study PRJEB26092, sample SAMD00036198) | human gut metagenome | host: Homo sapiens | study: EMG produced TPA metagenomics assembly of...
CCTTGTTTCGTCAGGATAGTAACCGCTTGATTAATCGTTATAAAATGCAACTTTTAGTTTGGTTGACTGAAACCGAACTGGTGATCTTGACGAAATTAAACAGAAACAACGCTACAATGGCTTATTTTGATGAAATCAAACATGATGGTAAGCTAAAGGCAGATAGTCTTTTTGTAGAGTACGATTTTGGAAGCAGTCTTGTCTAAAAAAGTCAAGAAGCTAGAGTGGTTGTAACCAATCATGCTTATCTATTGACACGTATGGAAGATGACCATGATTTTGTTCGAGGAAAGACTCTTGTGATTGATGAAGGACAAAAGATGGTTCTGGCTTTGGAACAGTTTTCACGTTATCAAGTCAATCTTACTACTCTTTTGCAACATATTCATCGTATTCTTGATAGCGGTAATCAGACTTTGTTACAACAGCGTTTGCTTGAAAATTTGCAGTTTGAAGTGAGACATTTAATTCAAGAGCATCAACAATTCCCTCAGAAGCAGTATAATCGGCAGCAATTAAATCGTTTGCTTCAAACCATTTCTGAACTTGAAGGTGAGAGTGATGTGATGGAGATGGTGTCATCATTGAACACACCGCATTACAGTCAATTTTGGCTTGAAACAGACTATTATCAGGAACATCGCGTTACATATTTAAATGCTTCACGTCAGGAGCTATTGAAATTATCTGATTATCTCCCAAGTGCTCAAAAAGTGATAATCGTTTCAGCAACAATTGATATTGGTCCAGATGTCGATGTAGCTGATTTATTAGGACTAAGTCAGGTACGTAAAGTAAGCCTTCCAATGGATTCTTTACGAAATCAATCTATCTGGATTGATCAAACCATGCCTATGATTGGCGTTTCTTCTGAAGAAGAATATGGAGAAGCGATTGCAAAGCGACTCCAGAAACTATCTGCAATGGGATATCCTATTTTTGTATTATTTACATCTCGAAAGAGTATGATAGCTGTTTCTGATTTGTTAGATCATAGGGAAGTTCATCACTTGACTCAAGAGAAAAATTGGGACAGCCTTTAACATCAAAAAATCGTTTCGATAGAGGTGAGACTAATCTCTTACTTGGTATGGGATCGTTCTGGGAGGGTGCTGATTTTGCTCAACAAGATAAGGTTATCGAGGTTATCACACGTCTTCCTTTTGACAATCCTAAAGATCCTTTCTATCAAAAAATAGAGTCTTTGTTTTCTAAGCAAGGAAAAAGTACTTTTGATAGTTACAGTCTCCCGATGATGGTTTTACGTTTCAAACAGGCTATTGGACGTGCCCAAAGAAGACCAGAACAGCGATCAGCTATTCTTTTAATGGATAATCGTCCCCTAGTTAAGAGCTATGGAAAACTGTTCATAAAGGAAGTATCACAAGAAGTCACCCTTAGACATGCACCATTTAAGCAGATAAAAGAGGACATTCAAGAATTCTTAGAAAAAGAGTGTTAATTTTTTAGTCAAAGAATTTTCTAAGACGACAGAGTTTCTACGCATTTCCTGAGTCATAAAAAGATAGTTATTACTAGTGATATAGCTATATAAAGATTTCTCATTTTTCTGATATAATAAACTCAGAAACTTTTTTAGGAGGCATTATGCGTAAACATCGACAACCGTGGACAAAAAAGCAACAGCTTATTTTTGGAATGATTGTTCTCGTTGTGACTGTAATTCTATCCATTACAGCAATGCTAGTTGTTGCGGTAAAGCCCTATGTCGATGCTGAGAAGCAAGTGATTGCCATAGCTAAGACCAAAGCAGATATTCATACTGTTTCTGAATTTAATATCTACAACGGTAAGTCTACCTATTATGGCCTTCTTGGACAGTCAAGTAAGGGTGAAAAATTAGCTCTTATCGTCAATGAGGATTCAGGTGTGGTCGATATCTATAAGCAATCTGATGGTATAAGTAAGTCAGTGGCTCAAAAAAGCAGCTAAAGCCTATGGTGCCAAGGACATAGCCTATGTACACCTAGGAAAATATGGCAAAACTCCTATTTGGGAAGTGAAGTCAGGGACCCAGTATTACCTGGTTGATTTTATCTCAGGTCAGGTTATTAAAGTAGAAGGATTATAATGAAATGACAAAATTATCAAATCGTGTATTACAAATGGAAGAAAGTGTTACTTTAGCTGCCAGTGCGCGTGCTAAAGCTCTTAAAGCTAAGGGACGTGATATCTTGAGTTTAACACTTGGTGAGCCAGATTTTGTTACACCTAAGAATATTCAAGATGCTGCGATTGCATCTATTGAAAATGGGAAAGCAAGTTTTTATACCGTGGCTTCTGGGCTTCCAGAACTCAAAGATGCTGTTAGCACTTATATGGAAAATTTCTATGGCTATACTGTGAAACATAGTGAGATTGTTGTTGGCACAGGTGCTAAGTTTATCTTGTATGCCTTCTTTGCTACGGTTATCAATCCTGGTGATGAAGTCATTATTCCAACACCTTGCTGGGTTTCTTACGTAGACCAAGTTAAAATGGTTGAAGGTGTTCCAGTTACTTTTCAAACGACTGAAGCAAATCACTTTAAAGCTACAGTTGAGCAACTTGAAGCAGCTCGTACTGGAAAAAACCAAGGTTGTCTTGCTTAATTCTCCATCAAATCCAACCGGAATGATTTATAGTAAAGAAGAATTGCAATCAATTGGCGACTGGGCAGTTGAGCATGATATTTTGATTTTAGCCGATGACATTTATGGTCGATTGGTCTACAATGGCAATACTTTCACACCAATTTCAAGCTTGTCAGATGCTATTCGTAAGCAAACAATTGTTATTAATGGCGTTTCTAAGACATATGCAATGACAGGATGGCGTGTGGGATTTGCTGTCGGAGAACCAGAAATTATCTCAGGAATGGCGAAGATTATCAGTCAAACGACATCAAATCTTACGTCAGTTTCTCAATACGCTGCTATTGAAGCTTTAACCGGTGATCAGTCTTCTATCGAAGAGATGCGTAAAGCCTTTGAAGAACGTTTGAATACGATTTATCCACTCTTGGCTGAAGTACCTGGATTTGAAGTTATCAAACCTCAAGGTGCCTTTTACCTTTTTCCTAATGTAAAAAAAGCTATGGAAATCAAAGGCTATACAGATGTCAATGATTTTACCAATGCCATCCTTGAAGAGGCAGAGGTGGCTTTAGTGACAGGTGCGGGATTTGGTGCTCCTGAAAATATTCGTCTTAGCTACGCTACAGATTTGGATATTCTGAAAGAGGCTGTTCGTCGTATCAAAGCTTTTATGGAAAAATAAATATAATATAGTTTAAAAGAAAAGAGAAGTAATTACATGTCTAAACAATTAGTTTCAATTATTGATGTACCTAAACACATCGGTGAAGAAATCACTATCGGGGCTTGGGTTGCTAACAAATCAGGAAAAGGTAAAATTGCTTTCTTGCAATTGCGTGATGGAACAGCCTTTTTCCAAGGGGTTGCTTTCAAACCAAACTTTATCGAAAAATTTGGTGAAGAAGAAGGCCTTGAAAAATTTGATACTATCAAACACCTTAGCCAAGAAACATCTATCTACGTAACTGGGATGGTCAAAGAAGATGAACGTTCAAAATTTGGTTATGAATTGGATATTACTGATATCGAAGTTATCGGTGAGTCTCAAGGCTACCCAATTACTCCAAAAGAACACGGTACTGACTTTTTGATGGATAATCGTCACCTCTGGTTGCGTTCACGTAAGCAAATGGCTATCCAACAAATTCGTAATGCCATTATCTATGCAACTTATGATTTCTTTGATAAAAATGGCTTCATCAAATTTGATAGTCCTATCTTGTCTAGTAATGCTGCTGAAGATTCAACAGAATTGTTTGAGACAGACTACTTTGGTACACCTGCTTTCTTGAGCCAATCTGGTCAGCTTTATCTTGAGGCTGGTGCTATGGCTCTTGGTCGTGTCTTCGACTTTGGTCCTGTTTTCCGTGCTGAAAAATCAAAAACACGTCGTCACTTGACTGAGTTTTGGATGATGGATGCTGAGTATTCATTCTTGTCACATGATGAGTCTCTTGACTTGCAAGAAGCATATGTCAAAGCTCTTATCCAAGGTGCTATTGACCGTGCACCACAAGCTCTTGAAATTCTTGAACGTGACGTAGATCTTCTTAAGAAATACATTGCTGAGCCATTCAAACGTGTATCTTATGATGAAGCAATTGATCTTCTTCAAGCCCATGAAAATGATGAAGATACAGATTACGAGCACCTCGAACATGGGGATGACTTCGGTTCACCGCACGAAACTTGGATTTCAAACTATTTTGGTGTTCCAACATTCGTCGTTAATTACCCAGCAAGCTTTAAGGCCTTCTACATGAAACCTGTTCCTGGTAATCCAGAGCGCGTTCTTTGTGCAGACCTTTTGGCTCCAGAAGGTTATGGTGAAATCATTGGTGGTTCAATGCGTGAAGATGATTACGATGCCCTTGTAGCAAAAATGGAAGAACTCGGAATGGATCGTTCAGAATACGAATTCTACCTTGACCTTCGTAAATATGGTTCGGTACCACACGGTGGTTTTGGTATCGGTATTGAACGTATGGTTACTTTCGTAGCTGGCACAAAACACATCCGTGAAGCTATTCCATTCCCACGTATGTTGCACCGTATCAAACCATAAGTAAAATTCTTTAAGAGTGCAAAAGTATGAAAAGATGGTTACTTGGTCTTTTGGCCTTACTTTGTTTGGTTTTAATGGCTGCTTGTAGCAAATCTATTCCCTCTTTATAAGGAGAGTGGAAAGCTCAGGATGCTCTTGAAAAAAGATTATAAGATCACTTTTTAAGAAAGATAAAGTAACGATTGGTGAGCAGGATTATAACTGCATAGTAGATGGTCCTAAGTCTAAAGATAACTATACCTATTATTCGCTAAAAGTAAAAGATCAGGGAAAAGAAACATCTTATACAGTCTTCTTTCCGACGAAATCTAAAGAGATTGCTCTCTTTCTAGAACCAAGTGATGCTGAAGAACCTCTTAAAGGACAAATGCTCTTCGCATTCAATAAAAAGAAAAAACCAGACTACTATGACTATATCAAAAAGTATATGAAATAATAAGAGAAGTATTAGTCTGGAGATAATTCTGGCTCTTTGTCAACTGTAGTGGGTGACGAAAATCTAACATCTAGAGGCTCTTTGTCAACTGTAGTGGGTAGATGAAAAGCTAAATTCTTGAGAGGACCAGTTTGGTCTTCTCTTTTTTAATATTTACTGCCATCAAAATCCGTTTCTTAAAGTTTTCAAAGTTCCTGAAGCCAAAGGCATTTCGCTTAATGACCTTGATGAGATTGTTCGTTGCTTCCAGTTTTGCGTTTGAATACGGCAGTTCGAGGGCGTTGATAATCTTGTCTTTATCTTTCAAAAAATGTTCTAAAAAGCTGATCTGAAAGATAGGGTGTACGCTGGAACTCGTCTCTTCAATGAGGTCAAAGAAATGGTCCGAGTTCTTCTCCTGAAAGTAAAAAAGCAAAATCTGATAAAGTGTATAGTAGTCAGTAAGCTCTTTTGAAAAGACTAGTGTCTTCGCAACAACTTCATGTGGTGCTAAAGTTTGGCGGAAAGTCTTTGAATAGAAAGAGTTGAGAGATAACTTACAGCTGTCCTTTTGGAAGAGTCGCCAGTGAATTTTTCAAGGCTCGATAGGGTAGTGACTTCTTATCGAACTGGTTCATGATTGCAATTCTTGTCTTTAAAAAGGCACGTCCAAGGTGCTGGATAATGTGAAATCGATCAGGAACGATTTTGGCGTTAGGAAAGAGTTTGCGAGCCAGTGGAATATAAGCTCCAGACATATCCATCGTGATAAATTGTACCTGTTGTCGGATTTCCAATGGATACTTCAAAAAGTAGTTTCGTATACAGGATAATCCAGTTTTGCTTGAACCTCGATATGAGTATCCGTTTCAAAAACAAGAGAATAATGATGTTAGGGTCTTTAATTCCGATTAATTCTGTGGTATTCTTAATAAGCCACATGAGTTCTTCCTAATGATGGTTTTGTCGCTCTTTATTATAGTTCTTATGGGACTTTTTGTGTATACTTAAAAAGCTCTATAATCTCTACAGTGGTTTTACCCACTACAGAAACTTATAGAGCCGTTTAAAACTAAAGATAATGAAGTCGAAGGAGAAATTGATGATAACCATTCGTCCAGCCAACTTGGCTGATGCACAAGCTATTCAGGCCATATATGCACCCTATGTTGAGAAGACGGCGATTACCTTTGAATATGAGGTTCCCAGTGTTCAAGAGTTTGAAAAACGCATCAGCAATACGATTGAAAGATACCCCTATCTAGTAGCAGAAGAGGATGGACAAGTTCTCGGTTATGCTTATGCCTCAACCTACTATGCTCGAACAGCCTATGATTGGACGACAGAATTGTCTATCTATCTGAATGAAGATGCGCGTGGTCGGGGCTTGGGGAGCCAGCTCTATGGTGCTCTCGAAGAGGAACTTGAAAAACGAGGCTTTTTGCGATTCTTAGCCTGTATTGCTGTTCCGAACGAGGCTAGTATTGCCATGCATGAAAAACGCGGTTATATCCAAGTGGCTCATTTTCCAAAAGTTGGTTACAAGTTTGAACAATGGCATGATATCGTCTGGATGCAAAAGACCATAGATGGTCCTGTCAGAAAAATACGGTAGAAGTCTGGAAATGTCTAGTCAAATGGCATCTCTTAGTATTAGGGAAGCAAGAAAGTATTTGTAGAATTTAACCGCTTGACTCTGTTACCTATTATGTTAGAATAGGAGTATGCGATGAGTCGATTGGCTCTTTAGAGCCTTTTGCGCTGAGGAGGTCAACATTAAATTGTAACGCAGGAGCGGACCTTGAGTAGTTGTGTGAACCTGCTACTCTCATCGAAAGATGCCTCTTATCCCTTGCCGTTTGGTAGGGGATTTTTCTGTTATTCTTGCTCTTTTAACCCTTTTCAACTGGGCTTAAACATAGTATAATAGATTCATTAAACTAAATTGATAGAAAATTCCGAAAGAGGTTTAACTATGGGATACACAGTTGCTGTTGTCGGTGCTACAGGTGCCGTTGGTGCTCAAATGATCAAAATGTTGGAAGAATCAACACTTCCAATCGATAAAATTCGCTACCTTGCGTCTGCTCGTTCTGCAGGAAAAGTCTTGCAGTTTAAAGGTCAAGACGTGACCATCGAAGAAACGACGGAAGACGCATTTGAAGGTGTAGACATTGCACTTTTCTCAGCTGGTGGATCTACCTCTGCTAAATATGCACCATACGCTGTTAAAGCCGGTGCAGTAGTCGTTGATAACACATCTTACTTCCGTCAAAATCCAGATGTGCCATTGGTTGTACCTGAGGTCAATGCACATGCGCTTGATGCTCACAACGGTATTATCGCTTGTCCTAACTGTTCAACTATCCAAATGATGGTGGCACTTGAGCCAGTTCGTCAAAAATGGGGCTTGGACCGTATCATCGTGTCAACATATCAAGCTGTATCAGGTGCTGGTATGGGAGCAATCCTTGAAACACAACGTGAGTTGAAAGAAGTTTTGAATGACGGCGTTAACCCACGTGATGTTAAAGCTGAAATCTTGCCATGTGGTGGTGATAAGAAACACTTCCCAATCGCCTTCAACGCCTTGGCCCAAATTGACGTCTTCACTGAAAATGACTATACTTACGAAGAAATGAAGATGACAAACGAAACTAAGAAAATCATGGAAGACGATAGCATTGCCGTATCAGCAACATGTGTGCGTATTCCAGTTTTGTCAGCTCACTCAGAGTCTGTCTACATTGAAACAAAAGAAGTGGCACCAATTGATGAAGTGAAAGCCGCTATTGCAGCATTCCCAGGTGCGGTCCTTGAAGATGACGTTGCAAACCAAGTCTACCCACAAGCCGTTAATGCTGTTGGATCACGTGATACCTTTGTCGGACGTATCCGTAAAGACTTGGATGCTGAAAAAGGTATACACATGTGGGTTGTTTCAGATAACCTCCTCAAAGGTGCTGCTTGGAACTCAGTCCAAATTGCAGAAACTCTACACGAACGTGGACTTGTACGCCCAACATCAGAATTAAAATTTGAATTGAAATAGGGAGCGAAACAGAAATCAATAACTCGAAGAGTTTGATTTCGTAGTTTCGCCCCCGAACAGTTGATTAGGAAGTACAAATGTTGTAAACATGAATGTTTCCAATTAACCACTGCGCCATGGCTTAGGGACTAGTAAGGTTTTAGTGTTGTATGTTAATACTAACTTAAAGCTGATTGCAATGAAACAGGTAGACATATCTCTCTGTTTTTTGTGTAAATCACCAAAATTGGAAACAATGTGACATCACGTTTTCAGAAAATTGTCAACTTATCTGTCTGTCTGGTCAAAATTATGGTAAAATGGAAAGGATTAGAAAACGGTTGAAGGAGAATAATATGTCAATTGATCAATTAAGAGATGTCAAACTGATCACAGCCCTAATTACACCTTTCCATGAGGATGGATCTATCAACTATGATGCTCTTCCAGACTTGATTGAGCATCTATTGGCTCACCATACGGAAGCTCTTCTTTTGGCAGGAACAACTGCTGAAAGCCCAACGCTTACTCATGATGAGGAGTTGGAACTCTTTGCGGCTGTTCAAAAGATTGTCAATGGTCGTGTGCCACTGATTGCTGGTGTCGGTACCAACGATACGCGTGACTCTATCGAGTTTGCTAAAGAAGTTGCTAAATTTGGTGGTTTCGCAGCAGGTCTTGCTATCGTGCCTTACTACAACAAGCCATCACAAGAAGGTATGTACCAACATTTCAAAGCTATTGCAGATGCTTCTGATTTGCCAATTATCATCTACAACATTCCTGGTCGTGTAGTTGTTGAAATGACTCCAGATACCATGCTTCGTTTGGCTGAACATCCAAATATCATTGGTGTTAAAGAATGTACCAGTCTTGCCAACATGGCCTACCTTATTGAGCACAAACCTGAAGATTTCTTAGTTTATACTGGTGAAGATGGAGATGCCTTCCACGCAATGAACCTTGGAGCTAATGGTGTTATCTCAGTAGCCTCTCATACAAATGGTGATGAGATGCATGCCATGCTTAAAGCTATTGAAAATAGTGACCTCAAGACGGCAGCAGCTATCCAACGTAGATTCATTCCTAAAGTTAACGCTCTCTTCTCAGTACCAAGTCCTGCACCTGTCAAGGCTGTTCTCAACCATCTTGGTTTGGAAGTTGGACCACTTCGTTTGCCATTGGTTGCATGTACTTCAGAAGAAGCTAAACGTATCATCAAGGTTGTCCTTGAAGAAGATGTCGAAGCAACACGTGAAACCGTTACAGGTGTTGTTCGTCCAGATTATTAAGAAAATGAAGTTGAGCCTTGCTTAGCTTTTTTGAGTGCAATTGGTTACCTCTCACTAAATCCGCAGATATAGCTACTAAAAGCAGTTTTCCATCATGAAAATCTGCATTTTTTTGATATAATTATAGTTAGTGTGTTTAAAAAGAAAGGATGTTTTATGAATCAACTTGAACAAAAACTTGAACAGGACTTTGGTATTGTTTTAGCCAAAAGACCTTTTAGAAACTGCATTTACACATACCTCATATGCCAATGAGCACCGCCTCCTAAACATTTCACATAATGAACGTTTGGAATTTTTAGGAGACGCGGCTCTGCAATTAGTCATTTCTGTTTACCTTTACAATCGTTACCCTAACAAACCGGAGGGGGAAATGTCTAAGATGCGTAGTACTATCGTTCGTGAAGAGAGCTTAGCCGGATTTACAAAGGCTTGCGGATTCGAGCAGTATATTCGTCTTGGTAAAGGTGAAGAAAAATCTGGTGGTCGTGAGCGTGCCACCATTCTCGGTGATCTCTGGGAAGCCTTCCTTGGAGCTCTCTATCTGGATCAAGGTTTGCCTGCTGTTGAGAATTTTTGAATCAGGTCATGATTCCTCAGGTTGAAAAGGGGAACTTTGACCGAGTAATAGACTATAAGACGGCGCTTCAAGAGCGTCTCCAGGTCAATGGTAAGGTTGATATTACTTATACTGTTATCGATGAGTCTGGACCTGCTCATGCTAAGGAATTTACTATGCAGGTAGCTGTTGATGGTAAGGAACTCAGCACTGGTCTCGGAAAATCAAAGAAATTAGCTGAACAGGCAGCAGCGAAGTCTGCCCTTGAACAACTAGGTAATTAAGCATGTACTTGAAATCAATTGAAATGCAGGGCTTTAAGTCCTTTGCGGATAAGACGAAGGTCGTATTTGACAAAGGAGTAACAGCCGTTGTAGGTCCAAATGGATCGGGAAAATCAAATATTACAGAGAGCCTGCGTTGGGCACTGGGCGAATCCTCTGCAAAGAGTTTGCGTGGGGGCAAGATGCCAGATGTTATTTTCGCAGGTACAGAGGTCCGTAAAGCTCTTAACTACGCGGAAGTAGCGGTCACTCTTGATAACAGTGACGGCTTTATCGCAGGTGTTGGTGAAACCATTCGTGTGGAACGTCATATTTATCGAAATGGTGACAATGACTACTTGATCGATGGTAGGAAGGTTCGTCTGCGTGATATTCATGACCTCTTCATGGATACTGGTCTTGGGCGTGATTCTTTTTCTATTATTTCTCAAGGTCGTGTTGAGGCTATTTTTAATGCCAAACCTGAGGATCGCCGTGCTATTTTCGAGGAAGCTGCAGGTATTCTTAAATATAAGATACGTAAGAAAGAAACCGAAAGCAAGCTTAATCAAACTCAGGATAATCTTGATCGATTGGAAGATATCATCTATGAGCTAGATGGTCAGGTTAAACCACTTGAAAAGCAAGCAGCGACAGCAAAATGCTACTTAGAACTCGATGGAGAGCGTAGACAGACCCTGCTTAACCTTTTAGTGCATGATATTGAAGTTGGAAAATCTGACTTAACCCAAACACAAGAAGATTTGGCAGAGGTCAAGGACAAATTAACCAGCTATTATGAGGAACGCCATCGTTTAGAGACGGAGAACCAAGAACTCAAGCAAAAACGTCACCAAATTTCAGAACAAATTTCTTCTGACCAACAAACCTTAGTAGATGTCACACGACTTATTAGTGACTTTGAGCGTCAAATTGATCTCTATACCATGGAGAGTCAGCAGCGTTCCGAGAGAAAAGAAGAGACAGTAGCTCGTCTCAGCGAGCTAGAGAGTTTGAAAGCAGAAGCACAGGCTTCGCTTGATAAGGTTAACCAACGTCAAGTTAAATTGAATGCTGAATTGAATACTATTGCTCAGGAGCTAACTGCCATTCAAAAAGATCTGGAGCAATTTTCTGATGACCCAGATACGCTTATTGAACATTTGCGAGAAGACTATGTCAGTCTTATGCAGGAGGAAGCTAAGGTTTCCAACAGTCTAACTCAGGTCACCCACGACATGGAAAGTCAGACACAAGCACTTGAGGCACAGGCTGAAGAATATAAACAGGCTCAAGCTTATTTGCTCTCTGCTCAGGAAGTAGCTAGCGAAGCTCAAAAGGCTTATCAAGCAGCTCAAGCGAGTCTTCAAAATCTCTTGGATAGCTACAAAGAGAAGGATCAGTCTTATCAAGTCATCGATAAGGACTATCAAGAAGCTCAAACGAAGATGTTTGACCTCATGGATCACCTTAAGAGTAAAGAAGCTCGCCGTCAAAGTCTAGAGTCTATTCAAAAAAAGTCATAGTAATTTCTATGCAGGGGTTAAGTCCGTTCTTCAAAATGCCCAATCCATTCAGGGAATTATTGGCCCTGTTAGTGAACACTTGACCTTTGATACGCGCTATCAGACGGCTCTTGAAATTGCAATGGGAGCTAGTGGGCAAAACATCATTGTTGAGGATGAAGCAGCAGCTAAGCGTTCGATTGATTACTTGAAACGTAATCGTCAGGGTCGTGCGACTTTCTTACCATTAACAACCATCAAACCACGTCAACTGAATGGGCAATTTGCTCAAATTCTTGCCAATGCACCTGGTTTCATTGGTATGGCTTCCGATTTGGTCACTTACGAGGAACGTTTGGCTAATATTTTTCAAAACATCTTAGGTGTAACGGCAATCTTTAATACCATCGACAATGCCAATAAGGCTGCTCGAGCTGTTCGTTTTCAAGTACGTATGGTTACTCTTGATGGCTCTGAAATCCGTCCTGGTGGAGCCTTTGCCGGTGGTGCCAATAAGCAAAATAATAGTCTCTTTATTAAGCCCGAACTAGATGCATTAACTACTGAAATTAGCCAAATTAAGGCTCAATTAAGTGATAGTGAGGCTAAGGTTGAAGCCCTTAAGACAAAGCGTAAGGCTTTACAGAAAGCGCTAGAAGATCTCAAAGTTGATGGTGAAAATGCTCGTCTGCAGGAGCAAAGGCTAGGCTTGGAGTATCAGCAAGCCTTATCAGATGTAGAGAAAAATCAAGTCTTGGTAGATAGTTTCAAGCAGGGTTCTCAGGGATCTGAAGGGGCAAATCTTCAAACTAAGTCTGAGCAACTTAAGGCAGAGTTAGCGCAAATTGCATCTAAGCGTGAGGCCATCAATGACCGTATCGAAGCAATTAAGGAAGATAAGGATGCCCTTGGCCAACAAAAATCAAGCTCTCTTAGACAGGCAATCTGAACTCCAACTGAAGGAGCGCGACTTGCAAGCGGAATTGCGTTTTAGCTAAGACAGAAAATAATCGTCTTCAAGCAGACTTGTCTGAATTAACGAAGGAATCTGACAGTCTCAAGGCTCTCCATCAATAACCAAGTCGATGAGGATCAAACTGATCGTCTGCCGCAATTACAAGCACAGCATAAAGAAGCTGTTCAACGTAAAGACGATTTGGAACAAGCACTTGTTCGTGCCAAGATTCAAGTGCAAGACTACGAAGGTCAGTTGGAGGACTTGGAGGAGCGTTTGGCTAAAGCGGGGAACCGCAATGAAGATTTGATTCGTCAACAGACTCGATTGGAAGAGCGTGAAAGTCAAATTAGTCAGTCGCTTCGTAAGTTTGCGACTCAGTTGGCTGAAGATTACCAGACGACGCTTGAAGCAGCCAAAGGGTCAGGTTACCCCTCTTGAGAATGTTGAGCAAACTCGCCAGAATCTTCAAAGTCTTGAGCGTTCGATTAAGGCTTTGGGCCCTGTCAATGTAGAGGCTATTGCTCAATTTGAAGAAGTTAAGCAACGTCTCGATTTCTTGAATGGTCAAAAGGATGATTTACTTGAAGCTAAGGGTCTCCTTCTGAATACCATCAATGATTTGGATGGTGAGGTGAAATCTCGCTTTAAAGCAACCTTCGAGGCTATCCGTGAAAGCTTTAAACAGACCTTTACCCAGATGTTTGGTGGCGGATCAGCAGATTTGATTTTGACCTCAGACAATCTCCTAGAGGCCGGTGTAGAAATTTCTGTTCAGCCACCAGGTAAGAAAATTCAATCACTTAACCTTATGTCAGGTGGTGAGAAGGCCTTATCAGCTTTGGCTCTTCTCTTTGCCATCATTCGTGTTAAGACTATACCTTTTGTTGTCCTAGACGAAGTAGAAGCGGCTTTGGATGAAGCTAATGTTAAACGCTTCGGTGACTACCTCAATCGTTTTGACAAGTCTAGTCAATTTATCGTAGTTACCCACCGTAAGGGAACCATGTCAGCAGCAGACTCTATTTATGGGGTGACAATGCAGGAATCTGGTGTCTCAAAAATTGTTTCAGTTAAACTAAAAGACCTCGATTTTGACTAAAAATAGAGTATATTTTCATGAAAGATAGTTGATAGTTTTATCGCTATCTTTTTATAGTTTCAAAAAATTTGAAATGACTTTCAAAAAAAGCGCAATCGATTGCGTAAAATGCTCTAACAGTGGCTATGATCAGGATTTTTGCCACTATGAGAAAGCGGTCAGCTGGTCTTTTTCGATTGAAATATTACAATTCTAAGAAGTTTTTTCTTTGTTTATTTTACCACTCATCTTTTTCAGATTGAGACTAGTCTTGTCTGATATGGGCATTGAGCATTACCTGAATGATTTCTCCAAAAAGAATAGTTTCCGAAAAAAACTTATTGAATTGACGTAACTGTAGGCACTTGAAAGCACAACTAAATTTTTGATAGAATGGTGGTAATTAAATAGAAGTCGTAGAGACTAGTAACCTTATGGAAATTGACAGGGATTGGGGGTCATGGACTGGAAGCCTCCTCAAGGGAAGTTTGGCGAATTCACTCATGAAAACGGCTGACGAATCAAGGTCTGGGAAACCAGATAAAAAAGCGGATGGTACCGCGTGTCAACGCTCCGGGTCGGAGTTTTGGCGTGTGTTTTTTTGTTTGCGATTCGAAATTGTCATATCAGAAAGGATTATCATGGATTTACAAACACAATTACAAGAGTTGAAAACCTCAACGCAGGCTAAATTGGCTGAAATGCGTGGTGAACACTCTAAGGAATTACAAGAATTGCGTGTTGCAGTTTTAGGTAAAAAAGGTTCTTTGACGGAACTTTTGAAGGGACTTAAAGACCTTCCTAGTGAAGAACGCCCTACAGTTGGTAAAATGGTCAACGAAGTTCGTGACGTTTTGACTGAAGCTTTTGACGAAGCAGCTAAAGTTGTTGAAGCAGCTAAAATTCAAGCCCAACTTGACTCTGAAAGTCTTGACGTAACCCTTCCAGGTCGCCAAGTAAACCTTGGTAACCGTCATATTCTTAGCCAAATAGCTGAAGAAATCGAAGATATTTTCTTGGGGATGGGCTTCCAAATTGTTGATGGTTTTGAAGTTGAAACAGACTACTATAACTTTGAACGTATGAATTTGCCTAAGGATCACCCAGCACGTGACATGCAAGATACTTTCTACATTACCGAAGAAATCTTGCTTCGCACTCATACAAGTCCTGTCCAAGCTCGTACACTTGATAAACATGATTTTTCTAAAGGTCCTCTTAAGATGATCTCACCAGGACGTGTTTTCCGTCGTGATACCGATGATGCGACTCACAGCCACCAGTTTCACCAAATCGAAGGTTTGGTCGTTGGTAAAAACATCTCAATGGGTGATCTGAAGGGAACGCTTGAGATGATTATTCAAAAAATGTTTGGTGCAGAACGTCAAATCCGTTTGCGTCCTTCTTACTTCCCATTCACTGAACCTTCCGTTGAGGTTGACGTGTCATGCTTCAAGTGTGGTGGTAAAGGATGTAACGTATGCAAGAAGACAGGTTGGATTGAGATCCTTGGTGCTGGTATGGTTCACCCACAAGTGCTTGAGATGTCAGGTATTGATTCTGAAGAATATTCAGGTTTCGCCTTTGGTCTTGGTCAAGAACGTATTGCCATGCTTCGCTATGGTATCAACGACATCCGTGGTTTCTATCAAGGAGACGTTCGATTCTCAGAACAGTTTAAATAAGGTTTAGGAGGTTGTCATGACGGTTGTTATTCGAAAGGTTCTTCCCGAAGAAGTTGAAGAATTAAAAGTTATTTCGGAAGATACTTTTAGGGAGACATTTGCTCATGATAATACAGAATCCCAGTTGCAAGCTTATTTTGATACTGCACTGTCTGAGGAAGTTCTGCTCGATGAAATTACTCATGAAGAATCGCGTTACTTTTTCATTATAGTTGATGATGTAAAGGCAGGTTTTCTAAAAACTAATGTCGGATCTGCCCAAACAGAGCAGCACCTAGACAATGCCTTTCAAATTCAGCGTATTTATATCAGTCAGGCCTTTCAAGGCATGGGCTTGGGTAAGCGATTATTTGAGTTTGCTTTGCAAGAAGCTCGTGACCTGGGTTGTGATTGGGCTTGGTTAGGTGTTTGGGAAAGGAATTTCAAGGCACAGATTTTTACGATAAATATGGCTTTGAAAAATTCGCAGAACACGATTTTCTTGTCGGTGATGGTAAAGTGGATCGCGATTGGTTGTTAAAATTGAAACTATAAACCTAATTGAAGTTGATAGAGAGGTTTTAAAAAGACAATAAAACGCATAAATTTGTCTTCCTCATATATCAAAAACAGATATTCCTAAATTACAGAAAGGATTTGAACCCGTCTTAAGAGTGGTTGAAGTTCTTCTTACATTTATCAGTTGAACTGATAGTTTTACAGAAAGGATTTGAATACGACCTCAAAGTTCGAGATTTAGATAAGTCGCTACTGAAATCAGGATTTCAGGCGACTTCCTAAAATCTTGTCACTTTGGTCCTTGCTCTGCAAGGACACGGTCTTAATATCATTATTATGCTAGTTAGTTATAAATGGTTAAAAGAGTTGGTTGATGTGGATGTTACCACGGCCGAACTTGCTGAAAAAATGTCGACGACAGGTATTGAAGTGGAAGGTGTTAAGACACCTGCTGAAGGCTTGTCAAAATTGGTTGTTGGTCATGTCTTGTCATGTGAAGATGTGCCTGAAACACACTTGCACTTGTGTCAAGTAGATACAGGAGATGCTGAAGGTCCACGTCAAATTGTATGTGGCGCTCCAAATGTCACTGCTGGAATCAAGGTAATTGTTGCCATTCCTGGTGCCCGAATTGCAGATAATTACAAGATCAAAAAAGGTAAGATTCGTGGTATGGCATCTCTTGGTATGATCTGTTCTTTGGCTGAACTTGGTCTTCCAGATAGCATTATTCCTAAAGAATTTGCAGATGGTATCCAAATTTTGCCAGAAGATGCTGTTCCTGGAGATAGCATTTTCCCATATCTAGACCTTGATGACGAAATTATCGAATTGTCAATCACACCTAACCGTGCTGATGCCCTTTCTATGCGTGGTGTGGCTCATGAAGTTGCTGCAATCTATGGTAAATCCGTTCATTTCCCAGAAAAAACAGTTACTGAAGACAGCAAACAAGCTTCTGATAAAATTTCAGTAGCTATCGAAAGTGATAAAGTGACTACTTATGCTAGTCGAGTGGTTGAGAATGTCACGGTTCAACCAAGTCCACAATGGCTACAAAACCTTCTCATGAATGCTGGTATTCGTCCAATTAACAATGTAGTAGATGTGACAAACTATGTTCTTCTATACTTTGGACAACCAATGCATGCCTTCGATTTGGATAAGCTTGAAGAATCACACATTGTTGCCCGTGATGCACGCGAGGGTGAAAAACTGGTTACTCTTGATGGTGAAGAGCGTGAATTGACTGCTGAAGATATTGTTATTACAGTTGCTGACAAACCTGTTTCTCTTGGTGGTGTCATGGGTGGTGCATCAACTGAAATTGATAACAACTCTAAAAATGTTGTCCTCGAAGCTGCTGTTTTTGATGGAAAATCTGTTCGTAAGACAAGTAGCCGTCTTAACCTTCGTTCAGAATCGTCATCACGCTTTGAAAAAGGTGTTAATAACGATACTGTCCTTGAAGCTCTTGATTTTGCAGCAGCAATGTTGCAAGAATTGGCAAATGGATCTGTTCTTGCAGGCCGTGTTCAAGCAGGTTCAGTCGACACAGAACCAGTCCAAGTTTCTACAAGTCTTGACTATGTGAATGTCCGTCTAGGTACAGAATTGACTTTTGCGGATATTGAAGATGTGTTTGCAAAACTTGGTTTCGGTTTGACAGGTGATGCTGATAGATTCACTGTATCTGTACCACGTCGTCGTTGGGATATCAGTATCCAAGCAGACTTGGTAGAGGAAATTGCACGTATCTATGGCTATGAGAAATTGCCTACGACACTTCCAGAGGCAGCAGGAACATCCGGTGAATTGACTAAAACACAAACACTTCGCCGTAAGGTTCGTACCATTGCTGAAGGTGCTGGATTGACTGAGATTATTTCATACACTTTGACAACACCTGAAAAAGCCGTAGAATTTGCTGCGACACCAAGTAACTTGACTGAGTTAATGTGGCCTATGACTGTTGATCGCTCAGCCCTCCGTCAAAACTTGGTTTCTGGTATGCTTGATACCGTTGCTTACAATGTCAACCGTAAGAATAGCAACGTAGCTATCTACGAAATCGGTAAGGTCTTTGAGCAAAATGGTAATCCGAAAGAAGAGTTACCAAACGAAATCAATACCTTTGCCTTCGCAATTTCTGGTCTTGTAGCGGAAAAAGATTTCCAAACCAAAGCAACGCCAGTTGATTTCTTCTATGCTAAAGGTATCATTGAGGCTCTCTTCAATAAACTTGAAGTTTCGGTTGACTATGTAGCGACAAAAGACCTAGCAAGCATGCACCCAGGTCGTACTGCTGCTATTGTGCTTGATGGTCAAACTATTGGATTCCTTGGTCAAGTTCACCCACAAACAGCTAAAAACTACGGTATTCCAGAAACTTATGTGGCTGAAATTAATCTTAGTGCTGTCGAAGACGCCTTGAAACCAGCTCAACCATTTGTTGAAATCACAAAATTCCCTGCAGTATCACGTGATATCGCCCTTCTTCTTAAGGCAGACATCACTCATCAAGAAGTTCTTGATGCCATCTATTCAGCAGGAGTGAAACGCTTGATTGCTGTTAAACTCTTTGACGTTTATACAGGTGAAAAACTTGGTGCTGGTATGAAATCAATGGCCTATAGCCTCACCTTCCAAAATCCAAATGACAACCTCACAGACGAAGAAGTTGCCAAATACATGGGAAAAAAATTACCAAAGCTCTCACTGAAAAGGTCGAAGCAGAAGTACGTTAATAGTTAAAAATCCATCTGATAAGATGGATTTTTAAGATAGTAGATATAAGGCCAAAAGGAGATAACTTGTTTTTAGAGATTTTTTGATGGGACTTTGGGGACATTACACCTTTGAATCTGGTAAAGTCAATACACTTATTGATGCCTTACCCAGTTTTGCTTATCCTTTGGGTCAACTGGTATTTTTAATACTAGTCTATAGGTTACTCGTTCATCAATATATTAAGAGGTTTTTAACCATGTACCTCAGTATATATGTAATTGGCATAAAGAAACGTTTCGAAAAAGTAAATTATCTTTGCTAGTCCTACCAATAGTTTATCTCTTTGTTTTCGGAATGACCTATGTTTTGGGTGGGAATGTTTTGGCTACCGTCACTGTTTACAAAGATTATAGAGGACTTAAAACTATTTATAGTCAAGTGGACAAAATAGATATTCGTTATCTTGGGTCAAAATCGAGTAGTACTAGGATTGATGCTGTCTTTATTGATTCTGACGGACAGATTTATGACATGCATCTGATAAACGGTGACAAGAGAATTGCTAATCATATTCGACATAATCAGTCAATGTCCTATTCCTCAACTCTATCCTTTGATAAACATGGCAAACCACTTTACATTTCTAAATTCTTGGAATAAGCAGTCCGAATAGCTCTTTCAGTGATTGACACTTGACAAATATGTAAATTCTCTGCATAATAAAAGAAAAAAGCCTGAAAAGAGGCTAGCCATGCAAATTATTAAACGTAATGGTCAAGTTGCTGAATTTGATCCTGATAAAATCTACCAAGCCATCTTAAAAGCAGCACAGACTGTGTATGTTCTTGATGATTCTTGGCGACAAAACCTTGCTCAAGTCACTAAAAAAGTAGCACTTGATCTAAAAGATGCTCAAGTGGAACGTCCAACCATTAACATGATTCAATCATTGGTTGAAAATCGTCTTATGGAAGCTGGTTTCATCAATATCGCCGAGCATTATATTTCATACCGTTTACAACGAGATTTGGAGCGTAACGGTTATGGTGACAAAGTAATCGTACACCTACGCTTTGAACAGACTAAATAATAAAAAGCCATTGCTTTGATGGCTTTTTTGTATGTTTGAGTTTTTAGTCTATCATTTTCAAAAGTTTTAAAAAAGTCTTCAGTTCTTTTCCATGTCCTATTTGCATATAAGTCTCAGAAGTTGGTCTTATAAAGGATGTTTCTAAAAAGCGAATTTGTTTCTGAGCTTTGAAATTCTCTAATGAGACCCCTCTTGGAAGCTTCCAGGTAATGTGTCTAGGAGAAATCTGATAGGGAATGGAAACCTTAGCTTTCTCGATAGTTTCCTGACTTTTAGCCATGTTTTGTTGAAAAAGGTCTTTAAGTTTTTTAATATTTTTTTTGAACATACCATTATCAAGATAAATTGAAAGTGCTTTTTGCATGATGAGGTTGGTATCATAATCAATAAGTCCTTTGTGGGACAAAAGGTAGTCTTAAGGTTTGGTGGTAAGACGAGGCTACCTAGTCGTAAACCTGGAAAAAAGTGCCATGGAAAAAGATTTGATATAGATGGTCTGATTTTGGGTATCGTAGTAGTGAATTGGTAGATTTTTACTATCGCTAAAGTCACCCATATAATCGTCCTCGACGATATAGACATTATACTGTTTGGCAAGTTGAGCCACCTTTTCTTTTTCACTAGCAGTGTAGCTCAATCCAAGAGGATTTGAGTAACGACTAATGGTATAGAAAAACTTAATCTGACCAGTTTTAAAGTGCTCCTCTAATAGATTAAAGTCAATACCATCAAGATTGCGATTGATAGTTTCGTAGGATAGATTTTGACGCTTGACTAAATGGTTCATACGGTGGTAGGTAGGTTGTTCCAAAAGTATTTTGTGAGCACCATTACCGAAATCCATCTGTGATAGGATATAGAGAGCCTGTTGGCTTCCTGAAGTAATGACAATTTGATTTGAATTGACATAAATGTCGTCAGATGCAAGGCGATTTTTTAATGCTTCAACCAGTTCTTTTAGTCCAGCTTGCTCATGATAATAGTTGAAGAGATAGTCTTGGTGGTCTGACAAACTTTCATCTAAGCAAAGACGAAAATCCTCGTAAGCTAATTGATTATAGTCATTAAGATTGAGTAGAACCGTATCATTGGATTTAGAGGGCCCTCTAGAACATAATAGCCACTTTTGGGGACGGCATAAATATAGTTTTGATACTTAAGTTCCAAGAGCGCTCTTTGAGCAGTATCTTTACTGCAACCATAAGTCTGACTAATCTGACGAATAGATGGTAATTTACTTCCTTTCTCCAAATTACCATTTTGGATATCTTTTGCGATAGTCTTAACAATTTCTTGATAGATACTCATAACTACCCCCCCTACAGATTTTTTTTCATTCTACCCTATTTATTCTCTGAGAGCAAGATGTCTGGAGACATTTGACAATATTATTAGATTTTGACATAATAAAAAGGTTATTAGGAAATACTAAATTCCTATTTTAAACAAGTTTAAGGAGATTGTAATAATGACATTTAAGAAAGTCTTAGGACTTATCGCTCTTGCTTGCTTAATCATTATTGGTTTGTCAGCCTGTACACCGGATAAAGAGCCTACTTGGACATACGATAAAAACAAAATGCAATTTGTGGGACAAGATGCTAGCGTACAAGTTCTTTCTGCCACTAAAATCGAATCCCCTGAAGGTCAAAAAGCTATTCGTGTTCACTATAAACTTAGCAACACAAGTAAAGAAACCATGAATGCCTATGCTCTTTTGATGAAAGTGGTTCTCGATGTTAAACAGGAGAAGGAAGAATTGAAGGTTGCGACAATGGTCTTCTCTAAAGACGATGACAGAGACAAGATTGCTAATAAGACAAAGATTGGCCCTAAGGAAGTTAAGGAAATTGTTGTTGACTATGCCGTGTCTGATTTTGATCATGACTTGATAATTGAATTCTCAGACTATGGTACAGAAGCAGATGCGACTGCTCATATTTCATTGAAAAATCTTGAAAATGCACCCGTCAAATACTTTGATAATAAATCTCAATAAGCTTTATCGCCACATGGATGTGTGGTGATTTTTATAGCCTCACATCTGTACCCGGTCAGATAGAGAAATCTCTACTTGTTTAATCGTCAGAATTTTCATAAACTTGTACTATATTTATTTCTAAGGAGTTTTAGATATGTCAGCAAAACGTTTAACCCTCTCTGCAATTTTTCATGGCACTTGTTGTCATTTTGAGTTCAAGTCTCTTGTCAATTCCTGTTCCAGGAGGTCACTTCTATTTTAACGGTATTATCATTTTCTTGGTTGGTTTGATATTTCCACCTATGGATGCAGTCATAATTGCTGGTGTGGGCTCATTTATTGGAGATTTTCATTTTTTATCCTCTTCCTATGTGGGTAACACTAGCAACACACAGCCTTCAAGTTCTTGCTATCTCACTTGTTGTAGGTGGGCGATTAGGAAAATTGAGTAAACCTAGGGCTGTTTTAGGTCTCTTGCTTGGGGCAATTATCAACCTACTTGGTTATGGTTTTGGAAGAGCCTTTATCTATGGCACACCAGCCTATGCTATGATGAAAATTCCTTTTGATCTAGTTGCCGCAATTCTTGGTTCAGCTTTCGCCTACTATATTTACTTCCATACAGGATTTATTAAACAGTTTAAAAAAGTTTGGGAAGGAAAATAGATGACCACAGTGATTGTTGCCAATGATCTCGTTGGTTTTGGGAAGGTTTCTTTGACCAGTAGTCTTCCTATCATGTCAGCTTATCAGACTGAAGTTCTTCCCTTACCAACGGTTCTTTTGTCTTCTCATACTAGTGAGTTTGACAATATCTATGTACGATACCTTACAGTTGATATGCAAGGTTTTTGTGGGCAGTGGAAGCAATTGGATTTTAGAGTGGATGGCTTAGTCGGTGGTTATTTCAAGTCAGAAGAAGAACTAGGCCTTGTCAGTCAATTGTCTTACGAAAAAAAGGATTCCTCTGTTTGTTGGATCCTATTATGGGTGATAATGGCCGTCTATATCAAGATTTTGATAGAGACTATGTAGAAGCTATGAAAGATTTCTGTCAACAGGCTGATGTCATAATTCCCAATCTGACAGAAGCTGCCTTATTGACGGGTTCTCCTTATCTTGAGGAAGGTTCCTATGATATGACTATTATTGAGAATCTTCTGAGAAATTTGAGCAGGCTTGGACCTCGAAAAGTTATTTTGAACAGGTATTTCATTTGAGACTGAAAAGATCGGATTGGCTTATTTCGATAAGGAGACCAATAAAGTAATTTATCGAATGAGGAAACGGTATCAATCACATTTTT
>ENA-OQHD01000239-OQHD01000239.1-human-gut-metagenome-genome-assembly--contig:-NODE-239-length-23007-cov-4.239030_pt1 | contig 23007 bp, 30 predicted proteins | sample MGYA00242560_ERZ504711 | MGnify/ENA primary metagenome ERZ504711 (study PRJEB26092, sample SAMD00036198) | human gut metagenome | host: Homo sapiens | study: EMG produced TPA metagenomics assembly of...
AATACTTAATATTCTTTATATGACATTTAAAAATTGCTGGTATAGATATATAACTCTGTCCCAGCAATTTCTTCTTATAATTAATCAACTGTATTTTTCCGTTTTAATCTGGAAATTTCTAATTGAATTGATATTAAATTATCAACTTTTCTCATTTTCGTAACATTTGTTACAAACTATCTTCTACAAAAGCGCTATACTACAATCACAACATAAGTTGTGCAACAACAATCAACAACCAATTAAATTCTAATAAAAGGAGATTTTAACTATGAAAAAACTATGTATGTGAACCATGTGGCTACGAATATGACCCAGCTGTAGGAGACCCGGATAACGGAATCGCACCGGGCACAGCCTTTGAAGATATTCCGGATGACTGGGTATGTCCAATCTGTGGATTAGGAAAAGATGTATTTGTTGCAGAAGATTAATTACTATTGATTACTCTTCTTCCTGCAGCCTTTCATAATCCGTGATCTCGATTACCTTACGGCCTACAAGACGGATGATACCTTCATCCTGCAAAGTAAGCAGCATGCGCGACAGAGATGGTCTTGTAGTATTCAGATATACTGCCAGATCTTCCCTGTTCATATGCAGACGAACCCGGTAGTCCGGATCACAGTTTCCAACAGGTACGCCGCTACACGCTGACGTAAGTTTCCACTGGTAAGAACCTCTATCTGACGGTTACATTTCTCTGCTTTTTCCGCAAAAATGCTGAAGCATATTGAACACAACCTTACTGTGATGTACACAGTTTCTTTCGCATCTTCCGCCAAAGAAATTCTGTGAAACCTCCAGAACCGACACTTCATTTTTTGCTTTTGCATAACCGGAGTAAGCAGACTGGCGCAGAAACATTTCTACTTCGCCAAACTCCTCACCCACCGTAACGTAACTGCTCCGGGTAATCTTACCATTCAGGTTGATACTGCCAAGCTCAACCATTCCTTCCAATATGAAATATAATTTTAACGGCACATCACCCTGACGGAAAATATAGGTATCTTTCGGATATTTCTTTACTACAGCCTGTGAACAGACAAGACCTTTTTTTCCAGTTCTTCTTCTGTCAGGTTCTGAAATATCTGTAACTGTTGTAACTTCATAATCCAATCCTTTTCTCTGCTGATAAACATTTTCTACGATTCATTATAGACTATGCGGGACGAGGATTCAATGCGTATCAAAGACAGGAGGTTTCTCTATGAATATTACATTTGATGATAACTTAATTACAGGCAACAAGACCATCGATTCCCAGCATCAGGAACTGATCGACCGTATCCGGCAGTTCGTTGCAGCATGCGAATCCGGTGACAGTAAGATCAAAGCAATCAAAATGTTAGATTACCTTGATGAATATACAAATTTTCATTTTCAGGAAGAAGAGGAACTTCAGAAAAGGTATCTTACCCGGAGTTTTCCGGTCACCATGCAAAGCATGAAGAATTCAAAACATCTATTCAGGAATTATACGATTATCTGAATGAAAATGAAGGGCCTGATGATCAGTTTATCGAACAGGTAAAGCGCAATGTTGTAGACTGGTTGTTCCAGCATATCAAGACTTTTGACCGGTCTGTAGCGGAATATATTCATTTGAAAGATAATTCCAATCGATTATAGTGATTCATAAAAATGCACAAAACGGACATGTTCTCATAACAATGTCCGTTTTTGTGATATACTTAATTTATTATATTTACAAAGGATTGGGTACTTATGAATCAGAAACTTACCAAATACGCCTGGTTGCTGCCATTCATCTCCGGCATCTGCTGGGGTGCTGCCGGAATCTTTGTCCGTACACTGGAACACGATGGTCTCGACAACTTTTCCATCATTAGTTTCCGGATGTTGCTTGCAGCTCTGATCACCGGCATATGGATTCTATTCTATAACCGACATTTATTTTATGTACACCGGCGTGACTTCTGGCTTTTTATCGGAAGCGGCATGATCGGCATGACTGCCCTCAGTGTCTTTTATAATATTTCCGTTACGAAAGGATCTCTTGCGCTTTCTTCCGTATTACTTGCCATGTCTCCGGTCTTTGTTCTGTTCCTGGCTGCTGTCTTCTTTCATGAACCAGTAACCAGACACAAACTGATCTGTGTAACACTCGCACTCATTGGCTGTGTACTGGTAAGCGGAGTACTGGAAAGCAATGGACTTTCCTGGAGCATAACAGGAATTCTCTGCGGAATTCTGGCAAGCTTTTTCTATGCTGTATATGGAATCATAAGCAAAAAATGTCACACAAAAAGGATATCATTTCCTGACGATTACTTTTTAACGGCACACTCTTTTCCGGCATGACAATGCTGCCTTTCAGTAATATACACTCTTTAAGCAGTATGATTGTCTCAGGGCAAAGGACCACCTTTTTTATACTGATTATTCATGCGCTTGTATCATCCGTCCTGCCTTATGCACTATATTCTTTATCCATGCGCTATATGGAGGCCGGCAAGTCATCGATTCTCGCTTCCAGCGAACCTGCCGCCGCCATGTTATTCGGAGCGGTACTCTATGCCGAAACACCAGGTATTCTTTCCATCTGTGGACTTTGTTTTACAATTACTGCTGTAATATTATTAAATTATGAAGGAATTGAACATATGGTACACCTGAACGACAATGCTATTGCCTATATGAATAAACGCGAATTCCGCAACATCATACTTTCCATCGAAACAATCACCAGTTGATGTGCCCCTCCGCGTCTGGAGATATCGGTAGGATTTACCGATAAAGAAAAAGAGGATATGCTCGCACAGGGGTATGTCTGCGAGACCAGTCCTCTTGGAAATGTCTATTATCTGCCTGATGGGGTTACTGTAAACGGGGATATCAGCATCAATTATATGGAATATCCCTGGATTACATGCTTTGAGGTAAGCGGTCTGGCTGTTTCACGTTCCTGAGACAGCCAGGCTATGTATTACTCTTTTGCTTCCTCCATTTTTTGTATTTCTTGTTCTGATTGTTTTATCTGTTCATCCAACTGTCTTATCTGCCTATCGCTTTCTTTTATCTGTTCATCCAACTGTCCTATCTGCCTATCGCTTTCTTTTATCTGTTCATCCAGTTGTCTTATTTGCTTATCACTTTCTTTTATTTGTTTATTCCGTTGTCTTATCTGTTCCTCCAGTTGTCTTGACTGCTCATCTTTCTGTTTTATCTGCTCATCTAGTTGTTTTATCTGCTCATCTTTCTCTTCTATCTGCCTCCGCATATCTTCAATCATGAATTCTACTGTATTTCGATCTAATTCTAACAATTCTTCCGAAAACATCTACATCACCTCTTTCAACTGACTAGTTATTTTTATAAGTATCTAAAACAATTCTTTTGACAATTTTTCATGCTACTTTTTTATCCAATAGCTGCTGTAATCGTTGTATTTCTTTCCTCATTTCTAACATCTCCTCATCCTTCTGACTCAACTGCTCTCTCTGGCAGTCTATCTCCTTCTGCATATCATCAATCATCAGCTTTACTGTATTCCTGTCTAACTCCAGCAATTCTTTCGAAAACATCTGCATCACCTCTTCGATATTCCGGCAGACATCATAAGCCTGTTCATACATTTCTTTAAAATCCGGATATTTCTCTATAATATCTATAATCGTCTCCGGATCATCCATGCAGAAAAATGCAAGCCATGCTTCCAGCCGGTTTTCTATTTTTACACTTCTATTTTCATTTTGCTGATTCTTTTTGAATATGTCAAGAGGTATGAACAGATATTCTTGTAATAAATTTATATTTACTCCTGTATCAGATTTTTGCATGAAACGATGGATATAATTATTGGAAAATTTCTGGAATTCTGTTGGACTTTTTTTCAAATAACACGATCGTATACACCTGCTTGATATCTCTGTAAGAGAATCGTTTTCCTTTGATTCCTCTCACTCTCTTATACTGCCGAAGCAACAGATCTGCTGAGTAACAGGCACTTCTTTCTCCCGGAAAATAGTATCCGATTTTCTGAATTTCCAGATTCGCAATACTTCCATCTTCCAGTTGCACTACCATATCTGTAATAAGAAGCGTAGATTCATCCGCTAATCTTGTCCCGTCATTTGGTAATACATCTACGATTCTCACTCTTTGTCCAAGCAGCAGTGTGAGTAATTCATTTACCCTCTCCGGTGTATTCTCCGGATTCAGAATTTCTTTTATCATGAAATCATACATGATTTTTATGCCTTTCACCCCGGTACAAAAATCTAAAAATTCATTTTGATTTTCCTCTGTCCACTCATAAAATAAATTTTTTAATCTGCTTTTACTTTCAATCTCATTCAACACCTCCTCCCTTGTCCGAATCATCGGGAAATACTGTTGAAGTTTGTTTGTCATAGGCACGTCCTCCTGAATAGATTATAAAATTTTCGTGTTCTCTCAAGTCGGAAATATGTTTCAGACATTTTTAGGTGTGAAACGGTCGAAACTTGATGCCTTTTGGCCTAGAAATACTTAAGAGTTTGTAGAAGTCACTCTTTGAAGTGCATTCAGAATAGCATATTGTTCATATGATTACAAGATTAATTTTCGTAAAAAAAGCGGCAGAATTATCTTCCGCCGCATAGCCCATATCACCATCTATATATTATCTCATCTTAAAACTTCTCCATCTCCCCAATGATCGTTCTGTAAAATTCTTCTTCCGTGCCCTCTTTTCTCACATCATTCATCACATATCCGTCTTTCAGAAATATCACTCTCTTACACCGGCTTGCCATCTGTGGATCATGCGTTACCATCAGAAGGGTCTTCCCTAACTCCTCATTGATTTTCCGGAATTCCTCCGCAACAACTTTTCCGGATTTTGAGTCGAGGTTTCCCGTCGGCTCATCTGCAAATATGATACTCGGATCATTGATCAGCGCCCTGCAGATTGCCACTCTCTGCCGCTCACCGCCAGACAGTTCATAAGGATTCTTTTCCTGAAGATGTTCAATCCCAAACTGCTTTTCCAATGCTTCCGCTTTCTCTTCACATTCTTTCTGTTCCTTTTTATCCAGCAATACCGGAAGCATGATATTTTCTTTTACCGAAAGACTGTCCATCAGATTAAAATCCTGGAATACAAATCCGATCTTTCTACGTCTGATATCCGTAAGTTCTTCTTTCCAAAGCTCATTCGTATTCACACCGTCAAAGATCACATCTCCGTCCGTCTGCTGATCCATAAATCCCAGGATCTTCAGAAGTGTTGTCTTTCCACAGCCGGATTTTCCCATAATTCCGACGTACTCTCCCTGTTCTACATCAAAGTTAATGCCTTTCAGTACCGAAATCGCATCCGCATCATCAATCTCCCCACCGGCTTTTGGAAATTTCTTGATCAGGTTATTTACCTTTAATATTTCTTTCATGCTTTCCTTCTACCTTTCTTATTGTATACTGCTCAATCACCTTTACACCGATGCCCTGCACTACAAGATATATAACTACAAAGATCAACAGATATCGCAGATAATGTACACAGTCAGCCTTCGTATATTCCCGCATGTTCCATATCTCCCCGGTTAACACCGGCACCATAACAACCGCAACTGCTGCCGGGATCCAGAAAAAGATTCCCGTCTCTGTCCGGATCAGCTTTTCTCTTTCTTTCGAGCTCATTCCAATACAGGTTAAGAAATGATTCCGCTTCTTCTTGTCCGTCATCTCAGATTCATATTTCAAGTAAATGACCAGAACGCTTCCCAGCAGAAATGCTCCCATGATAAATATATCTACTACCGTTGTCATAAAGCGTTCGCTTTCAATCTGTTCCATCGTTGTACGTTTGGAATAGCAGGATAATACATCCTTGTCAAATCTTTCATCCTCTTTATGTACCTTCCGAAAAGCCTGGAGCTCTTTTTCTATCTTCTGATAATCTACATTTTTCACATTCAAAAGGACAAGCTTTGTCGGCCAGTGATGGATCGTCACTCCTTCTTCTGCTTCACCCTCCTCAACCGGATCTCCGGTGATCCAATTATATTTCTTCCAGTCGTCCTGAACCTTTTCAAAATATTCATCCGAAAATACAACCAGATTCTCCTCACTTCCCTGCCGGAATGCACCTGTCAGGATATCCATCTTTTCCCCCTTTACGGTTCGTGTCGGATAGATCTTTTCCCGATCAAGAAATCCATAAGATTCTATCGGCTGTCCGATGTGCAGGTACGGCTCTTTTCTCGAATTCAGGTAATCCAGTGGATGTGCCTTCGTACTCTTGTCCTGTTGGTAAATAATATAGATTTCCTTTCCGTCAGCAGATAGATTCATTTTTTCACTTTTCTTTCCAAGCGCCTTATTCAGTTCTTTATACGTCGCCTCCGAGATGCCTATATGCTGTCCCTGCGGCATGATCACTGCTCTGGCATCATCCAGCTTTTCCGAATTATCCACATTCGTCACGCGTACCATCGGATACTCCTGGAATTTCACGTCATATTTTTCCTGCAGCTGTTTCCAGAATGTCTCATCCGCTTCCGTTGCCATACATACAAAATCATACGGGAACAGTCCTTCCGGCTTTTGCGCGATCTTCGCTGAGATCATATCTTTTCCAAATAAGAACAATATCAGTACCGGTATAAGACTGATCACGTACACATAACGGAATGTACTCTTGAAACGGTAATAAAACGAATTATATGGGATCAACTTTGCATAATAACTCTTTTTATGCTTCCGCACTTTCAGGAACAATCCAAATCCAAACTTTTCCGCCAAATAATGCCCAGGAAAATAAATAAAAGTATCCGTAACCCTTCGGCATTCTTCCGCATTCCGAAATTCACTATTCCAAATACCACAATGACCAGGCCAATTGTAAGCCACAGACCGATCCGTTTTTCCGGCATCTTCTCCTTTTCCACATCGCCCAGCTGCATTTTTTTAGTTCCCTGTACAGGAAGAAATCCCGCAGGATCATCAGTCCAATCCCGGATATTCCGATCAGGATAAGACTTGCGATCAAATATGTGAATCCTGTAATCTTCGCCGGCTGTGCTCCCACTCCGGATCTTGCCATGAAGATTCTGCGGATGATACACAGGATCACACTTCCGATGCAGGCTCCCCCGATCAGCATTCCCAGAATTCCAGCCACAATCTCTGCTCCAAGCACTTCATAAAGTGTAGACTTCCGCATTCCCAGAGTCGAAAATATACTGTAATTTCTCATCCGTTTTCTGAAATATGACAACAGATTCGTGATCATCAGCATCAGCGATGCGATCAGACTCACGATCAGGAATTCCAGCAGAATTGCCGTGATTCCATGCCCCGTCAGTATATTTCCTTCTTTATTGAATGGTGCCAGCATCTGTGCCATTCCGACTCCGGAAAATATCAGCGTCGCCGGAAGCAGGTTCATACTTACGTAAACAATAAAATCTCTTTTTGAACTTTTAAAATTCTTCCACAGGGCCGTATAGAATCCTTTCGGATACTTCCCCGAAAATTCCAGATGCTTTTTCTTTTCTTCTTTGTAATTTTTCTCTCTGGCTTTAACTTCTTCCTGTATCTTTTTCTCTTCCTGCCACGAATCAATCAGCTTCGCACCGATCAAATTGATCACCAGAAGCACTACCAGTAAAAAATGGATACACCTGTGACAGCGGATCTGAAAATACTGCCCCATCTGCCCCAAGAAATGATATCATACATCCTGCGATCAGTGACATGATATCCAGAAGCAGTTTATGGTGATTGCTTAAAGCCAGTATCAGATTCACAATTCCTATCACCTGGATTACCAGTACCATTACCAGTTCACAGATGAACAGCATCAGTATCTGAACCATCATCTGTTCATCTGCACCGTCCAGTACTCCCAAAGGCTTCAGACTTTTCTTTATGTAACTCATCCCATCGCCCGAAGCAGCCAATTTTATCAGATATCCCGGTACATTGCATTTCCATGTCCCCATGTTCATCCACGGAAATAATAGCACTGCCTGGATGATCACCTGCATGATCAGCGTGAATATCTTCATTCGCTTTTCCGTCTTATTCATAACTTTTGCCTCTCATTTTTCATACACGCTTATTATCCGAGATCTAACGTCTCTCTTCATATACGCTTACTATCCAAGATCTAACGTCTCTCTCTTTATACCTGCGCCACCACCGGCTTAAATCCCTCCATTCCGACAACCATCACCGGTGCTCCTGCCGGGATCTCCGTTCCTTTCTCAGATCCCTGTACTCTTACTTTCATATGATGTCCACACAGATATCCTTTTCCCTTCCAGTTGATTCTGGTATCTGCCGTTCCAATCTCCCATAAAAGTCTGGTCTCTCTTCTGCTCTGCAAAAGATTCATAAATCCTCTCAGTACCATATTCAGCAGACATGCGATCAATACACAGCAGAGGATTCCTGCATATCCCTTCACCGGGAAGCTCGGAGCAAAACATAATGCCGAGATAAAAAGTACCAGCCCGCTGTTTGCAACGTAACATCCCTGCCCCCAGTCTCTTCCGACTGCATAGAATAAAGCTTTGCCCGTGTATTTCTCCCAGAAGCTCAATCCGATTCCATAGACAGCCAATCCGATTCCGATATTCCGGTGTATAACTGCCGGGATTTTATTCAAGCCAAGCGCCTCATTCCACAACCATAAAAATGCGTTCGGATCTCTTGCGATAAGATAAGAAATGCACACACATACAATTGGTACACATCCCAGTGCCAGCATCCACAGAAACATATTGGAATCAAACACTTTATGATAGATCTTATCCATTGCTTCACCTGCTTCCTGCGGATCGCCCATCTGGCGGACTGCTTCTTCCTCTGCTTCAACTTCCGTCATCCCTGATTCCATTAATGCGGCTTTGCAGTCTTCTATATGCGCTTCATATTCATTTACAATCTCTTTTCTTACAGACGAATCGGTAATCTTCTTCCCAAGTTCTTTCAGATATTCTCTTTCCTTCATATCTAACACCCTCCTTTTCTGCCACCTTCACTGCCTTACCTGTGCTATACGGAATACTGGATCATGCTCGTAACTGCATTGGCATAAGCATTCCATTCTTCGATCATTTTCTCCAGATATTTCTTCCCATTAGGTGTGATCCGGTAATACTTTCTGAGTTTCCCGTTCGCCTCCTGGTTATAACTTTCCAAATATCCGGACTGTACCATGCTGTGAAGCAGCGGATACAATGTTCCTACCTTTAATTCGAATACATTGTCCGATCTCTTTGAGAGTGTATCGATCATTTCATATCCGTACATATCCTTTTCTGAGATCAATTTGAGAATTAACATTGCGGTATTTCCTGAGACCATATTTTTGTTTACTTTCATAGTGATTGCTCCTTTCTTATATTTGCTTTCATTATATATCGGCTTTCGATAGTTGAGTGTGAAAAAAAATTTGCTTTCTTCTTGGTTTTATTATATATCGTATCTCGATATATGTCAATATACAATAAAAAGAACCGGAAATGCAAACCTGCATTCCCAGTCCCTTCACCTTCTTCTTTCCTACAACAGCTCCGCAAACAATCGCAGGAACAACTGTCCCAGCCGCAGAGTCGCGCTCCGGCCGGACTTATACTTCTCCGTCACTTCCCTGCACTGTTCCAATGTCTGCTCCATATCCCGCCGGATATCCAGCACCGCATCACAATCTGCCATAAAACACCCATTTTCAAAATGATGATAAAGGCTCCGGTAATCCAGATTGATCGTGCCGCAAGTCGCCATGCAATCATCTGCCACGCTCATCTTCGCATGACAGAACCCCGGTGTCCACTCATAGATCCTTACACCATCCTGTACCAGATTGTGATAGAACGATCTGGTGATACTGTAGATCAGCTTCTTATCCGGGATTCCCGGTGTGATGATCCGCACATCTACGCCACGCCTGGCCGCCAGCGAAAGTGCATGTGTCATCTCATCCGTGATGATCAGATAAGGAGTCATGAACCAGCAGTATCTGTCCGCTTTGTTGACGATACTGATATAGACATCCTCTCCAACCTGGATTCCGTCTAACGGGCAGTCCGCATACGGCTGGATATATCCCGTCTGCTTTGCCTGATACGGATGCTGTACCAGATATTTTTTCTGTGCCTCTATATCCAGAACATCCACATCGGCCGAAGTCTTCCCGGACGCTTCCCACATTTCCAAAAATTGCTGCCGTAAGCGAAGCCACCGCATCTCCTTCCAGCCGGATTCCCGTATCCTTCCATTCCCCGTATGGATGTGTATAGTTAAAATACTCATTTGCCAGGTTATAACCGCCTGTGTACCCAACCTTTCCGTCAATCACCGTAATCTTTCTGTGGTCACGGTTATTCAGGAACATATTAAGTCCCGGAAGCAGCGGATTGAATACCCGGCAGGCAATTCCTTTCGCTTCCAGTTTTCTCGCAAAGCTCAGATTTACGAATCCGATCGAGCCCATGTCATCATAGAACACCCGGACCTCTACTCCTGCTTTCACCCGTTCTTCCAGCACCGTCTGTATCCTGCTCCATGCATATTCATCCTCAATTGCATGATACTCCATGAAAATGAATTGCTCCGCCTTTGCAAGATCCGTAAGCTGCGCCTCCAGTCCTTTGACCGCTTCATCAAAATAAGTCACATCCGTATTCTGATACACCGGATAACACGCATTTCTTTCTATATAATTAGAAACATTTCCAGCCTTCGGATCTGACACATTCAGACGTTCCAGCACTTCCTTATTTTCCGGCAAAAGTGGCAGAAGCTTCTCATCAATCCTTTTGTAACGCATCCGCATCTTCCGGGTTCCACCGTTCATACCGATCATAAAATAAAGTGCTACTCCAAGGATCGGAAATGTCAGGATCAGGATGATCCACGGTGTCTTCATCGAGGAAGTCTCATTTCTTCCATATATTTTCAGAACCAGTATGACGGCGAATATTCTGGTCAGATTGTCTATGAATACCGCGTATTCATTCAGTCCCTTAAATATCCCAATCAGGAACACTACTTCCAGTAATATCGAAAGCACTGTGAACGCCAGCCGCTTCACACCATTCTGTGTCTTTTTCTTTCCTTCCAGTGTATGACTGCTCATCTTCTCACTCTTTTCTTCTATCGTAAATTATGATTATACTAACACGAACATGTTCCCGTCACAAGCTTTATCCGGTATTTTGTAAAATCCTCTCCGGAAATAATTTGCATAATTCTTTCCTTTCCACCCTTGCTTTCCCTAGTGATTTCCGTTTTATCCCCCCTAAAGCCCCTATTTTCAAGCAAAAAAAGTCACCGTCCCCAGAGCTCTAAGCCTCTAAAAACAGTGATTTGGTAGTGCGCGATCAGGGGTTCGAACCCTGGACACCCTGATTAAGAGTCAGGTGCTCTACCAACTGAGCTAATCGCGCATTTTCAATTTTCTGTGTCACGCTTTCCGTAACGACAAGATTAATTATATAATAAGGGTTTTTAAAAATGCAAGTACGTTTTTTTACTTTTTTTCATAATTTTTTTCACAGCTCTCATATATTGATATGGGGGGTGAATTTATGAGCCATATTATCCATTATGTTACAACCAATTTCAAAAAATCTTTCATACTGTCTGCACAGAGATTATCTCCTGCATTCAAGGCACAGCTCTGCATTTTGTCCTGGTCGCTGCCTTTCTCGGAACACTGAATCATTTCCTGTATTTTTTATCCGGGCAGTCTCCAATCATTGCACTTTTCTGCCCGGTTAATGAATCCGTGTGGGAACATTTGAAACTTTTATATTTTCCTTTTTTGATTCGTAAGCATATGGGAATATCTGTCTCTGCATCCGGTTGTTTTACCGTTCTTTTACTGTCGGTATCTGGGTGTGCTTCTCGGAATGCTTTTTACTGTTTCTGTTTTTTACACATATTCCGGGATTCTCGGCCGGAATTTCCTGATCTTAGACATCCTGCTTTTTTATTCCAGTGTAATATTTTCATTTGGAATGTCTGAATATATTTCCGGCAAGACCCGTTCTCCTCACGAGACAGAACCTGGCTTTGTAGTCTCACTCTGGTTGATAACATCATTTTTCTTCTTTGTATTTACATGTTTTCCGCCAGATCTTCCGTTATTCTATTCAGCATAAGTACAACAACCATCAACACATTTCCCTACATATATAATTAATTATTCACACCATGATGTGCAACATAGCTGTTAAGATCCAATGCTTTGAACACATATCCCTGTGACTGATAATATTCAATAATTTTCGGCAGCGCTTCCACAGTTGTATCTTTTGTCTCGGAATCATGTGACAGCAGGATGATATTATTGTCATGGAAACTGGTTGCCTGATTCACAAGCTGTTCCGTTGTTCTCACGGCCCCGTCTCCCGAACTTCCATTCCAGTCATAATATTGATATCCTCTTGCCTGAACCTCCTGCGTAAGCGTTGTCATAATTCCCTTCATGTAACTTGCAGATATGGTATTCGAAGATCCTCCCGGAAATCTGATAAAACACGGAACATAGCCGATCTCTTCTTTTACAAGCTGTCCAATCTGGTCAAGATCCTGAAAATATGCATCAACAGATGCATACACCTTTGCGTAATCATGAGAATATGTATGCATTCCGATCGTATGTCCCTTATCATAAGCCTTTTTGATCATATCTTTATATTCCGGCATGGCTCCTGTAACAAAAAAGCGTTGCTTTCGCATTGTATTTATCCAAAATGTCCAGCACCGCCTGCGTATTCTTAGACGGTCCGTCATCCAACGTCAGATAGACAACTTTTTCATCCGATTGTTCTGTTGTACCCACTTTTCTTCCTGGTTGAACTGCAAATTCATTTCTGTCATCTGCCTGATCTTTTTGGCCTTGATTTTCTTTATTGGATGCATCAGTTTCATTCTCATTGATCGTAAGTTTTTTTGCAGTTTCTTTTTTCTTTGATACTGCCTTTTTACTTTCCATCTTGGCCGTTGTCATCGTTTTACCGGCATTCTTTTTTATAACATGCCCGCCGATTCCCACACCTATGATCACTGCTGCTATGCAGACTGCTGCAATCAGAATCTTTCTCTGTGCACGATCTTTTCGTCTTCTATTTTTTAACTTTTTCCTGCTCATACTTTTTTCCTCTCTAATTTTCAACTTTATTCTCACTTTTAAGTAATTGCTTTTCCTTTTTTAATATCATACCGCTTTTTTTCCTTTTTATCAAGCCTTTTCTCGAGACTTTTTCACTACAACGTAGTATTGTAATAAATAGATTATCACTTACAAATGTCGAAAGGAGTTTTTAATATGAGTGAAAATGAAAATAAAGTCTGTCCTGTCAGCTGCAAAATCGAACATCACGCCATGATGTTCGCACACGGTGATGAACTGACTACCATGACCAATCAGGCATACGGTGAATGGAAACCAGATTACGCCGGACAAATGGACTTCGGAACACTTCGCACCGAACCGACACTTCAGACTTACATTGCAAAATGTGCATGGTGTGAAGCATGGAAAAAGCATAACATTACCGAATATGGGAAATATTATTGCGTCAATGTAGATACATTTGGACAGGAATATCTGGATGTACTGAACGGGCTTTATCCGGTTGAATATTTTTTACTTTTCATATAAGAAAACTATGAAATCTATTTACATCCTGTTTTCCTGTGCTAAAATGATAGATAAACACCCGATTCTATGAGGAGGTATCTATATTTTGAATACACTAACAACTGAACATACACCTGACAATATCATTGTCCGCTGGCTCGACGATCATCAGGAAGAACTGGTGAATACCGCTGATTACATTTTCCATCACCCGGAACTTGCATATCAGGAGACACTTTCTTCCAAATGCCTGGCAGATTATCTGGAAAGCCAGGGATTTAAAATAACATGGAAAACAGCCGGTATCGACACCGCATTTACCGCAGTCTGGGGAGGTGGAAAACCAATCCTCGGATTCCTGGCCGAGTACGATGCTCTGGCAGGTGTCGGACACGCCTGCGGGCACAACCTGCTTGGAACAGCCGTTGCCGCAGCGGCATGTGCATTAAAAGCCGATATGGAAGCAACCGGTGCAGCCGGAACGATCTGCGTCTATGGCTGCCCGGCCGAAGAGATCATGTCTGGCAAGATCGTGATGAACGATCAGGGAGTCTTTGATGACCTCGATGTTGCTATTACCTGGCATCCATTCGACCGCAACCGTGTCAGCAACGATATCTGGCAGGCACAGGACATTAAGAACTACACATTCCACGGACTTAGTTCCCATGCTGCCAAAGCACCGGAAAAAGGCCGCAGCGCCCTAGATGCCGCCGAACTCATGAATGTAGGCGTCAATTATCTCCGTGAACACGTACCGGGAGATGTCCGTATGCATTATGCCTACATTGATAACGGTCTTCCGGCAAATGTTGTTCCGGATGTCGCAAAGACAAATTATTTCATCCGCTCCTACTTACGTTCCCGCACCGAAGATGCAAGCGAACGTGTAGACAACTGCGCCAGAGGTGCCGCTCTTATGACAGACACCACCGTCGATATCGAACTGGTCGCAAGCTGCAGTGAGATGAAAGTTAACCGGGTACTGACAGAATTATATTACGATGCTATGACCAGAGTTCCGACACCGGCTTATACACCGGAAGAGCTGGATTTTGCAAAGCAGATCACAGAAGAAGCCGGACTCATCAATGACGGGACACTATTCTCCGGCCTGGAACCGCTTGAAGATGAACCGGTTCCGATCGCTATCGGCACGGACGCTTCACAGGTCAGCCACACCGTCCCGTTGATCACCTTAAGTGCCGCTACGATGTGTAAAGGTACCCCGCTTCATCACTGGGCTGCTGCCAGACAGGCCGGTATGACTATCGGACAGAAAGGTATGTTCTACGTTGCGAGATGTATGGCAGAAGGAACGAAATTATTGATGGAAACTCCAGGAAGTATCGAAAAAGCATGGGAACTGCACAAGCTGACTCCTTAAAGCTCCTGTCATTGCATACTGTACACTTTATAAATATCTGCTCTAAAACATCTCATGACCAAACTAGGAGGAATTATTGTGATCACTAAAAAAAGCGGAATTATCGGATGCGGCAATATGGGCGGTGCCATTCTCTATGGCGCACTCGACATCCGGGTGAATTAAAAGACATGGTCACATCCCCTGGCGGAACAACCATCGAAGGCTGCGAGGCTCTTGAAAAAGCCGGCATGCGTGGTGCTGTAATCGAATGCATTAATGTAAGTACAGAAAAATTCCCGTTCATTATAATCGTTGTCATTCTATGTCGATTCATGCATTGGAATTATCAGACAAAAGAGGAGTTATCCACAGTTTCCCGTGGATAACTCCTCTTTTGTTGGGGATAAGTGGAATTACTTTGCAAAATTTGTCGTTACATTTTCATCCTCTTTATCACCTTCAACCGTGTAAATTCTTCTCTTTCCTTCTCCTCCAGCGCATTACTGATCGTATGCACCAGATTCGTATACATCGGTATCGTAATATTCTTAAGCGCATTCGCCCGCTTCTGTGTCTTCTTGATATTTGCGGCCAGACGGTACGCCGAGTTCTCCACCTCAGCCAGCTTGATCGTAAGTTCCTTCACTTCCCGGAAAGCTTCTCTTGCAATATCCACCGACTCATGTGTCGTGCTGAACGAATACGTCAGATCATTCTGCTTCGCATCATACTTGATGTGCGGGATCTCCGTTCCCATGATGCTTCTGGTCTGCATCTTCAGCGAATCCTCGATCGGAACAGTAAATGCCAGTTCCTGGACTTTACTGATCCCGTGTTCGATATTGGCACGCTGCAGGCAGGCATATGCTTTTGTAAAGGTTGCATCGATCTCTTCCTGAATGTCTTTCGCCTCATCGATCAGTCCCATCAGCTCTTTCAGAAGAATATTCCGCTTTTTATCCATCAAGTCATACCCCTGACGTGCAAGCATCAGAGAATTCTTTGCAAGCATCAGATTTCCTTTGGTAGGAAATTCTCTCGGATCCATATGCATCCCTCCTACTCTTCTGTCTCCAATGTCTCTTTCGTATCCTTCCAATACTTCTCAACCAGCTTCGTATCAATACGGTCCAGTTCTTCCTTCGGCAGAAGTCCAAGCAGTTCCCAGCCAAGATCCAGCGTCTCCATCATCGTCCGGTTCTCCGCCGGTCCCTGGCCAATATAGCGTCTCTCGAATTCTTCACCGAACTTCAGATACTGTTTATCGATTGGTGACAATTCATCTTCTCCGATAACCGAAGCCAGATTTCTCGCCTCTCCAACCTTTGCATAGGCAGAGAATAACTGGTTCGCAAGATCCTGATGATCTTCCCTGGTATATCCTTTTCCGATGCCGTCCTTCATCAGTCGTGACAGCGATGGCAGGATACTGATCGGCGGATAGACTGCCTGCCCGTGCAGATTACGGTCCAGTACGATCTGTCCTTCTGTGATATATCCGGTAAGGTCAGGGATCGGATGTGTAATATCATCATTCGGCATGGTCAGGATCGGAAGCTGTGTTACGGAACCATTTGCCCCGTCCACAATACCGGCACGTTCATAGATCGTTGCCAGTTCACTGTATAAATATCCCGGATATCCTTTTCTTGACGGAATCTCGCCACGGGAAGAAGACACTTCACGCATGGCTTCCGCAAAAGAAGTCATATCCGTCAGGATAACCAGAATGTGCATATTTTTCTCAAATGCCAGATATTCCGCTACCGTCAGTGCAACCTTCGGCGTGATCAGACGCTCCACCACCGGATCATTTGCCAGATTCAGGAACATACACACATGATCTGCCACACCGCTTTCCTCAAATGTCTTACGGAAGAATTCTGCCACGTCATGCTTGACTCCCATCGCACCGAATACAACTGCAAACTGTTCATCCGAATTGTCTCCAAGTGAAGCCTGCTTTACGATCTGTGCCGCGAGCTGGTCATGCGGCAATCCGTTTCCCGAGAATATCGGAAGCTTCTGCCCGCGGATCAGTGTCGTCAGACCGTCAATCGCCGAGATTCCGGTACGGATATAGTTTCGTGGATACTCCCGTCTGACAGGATTCAACGGAAGTCCGTTTACATCCCTTTTTTCCTGCATCTGCAATCGGACCAAGTCCATCGATCGCTTCTCCGATTCCGTTAAATGTACGTCCTAGCATTTCCTCCGATACAGTAACTTCCATCGGATGTCCCGTAAGTCTTGTGTGGGTATTATCCAGTGACATATTTTCTGTCCCTTCAAATACCTGGATCACAGCCTTGTCTTCATCCAGCTCTACGATACGCCCCATTTTCCTCGTATTATGATCTACAATAAATTCTACGATCTCATCGTAAAATGCATTTTCCACGCCTTCCAGCACGACAAGAGGGCCATTTATGCTGCTCAGTCCAAGATATTCTATTGCCATCTTACGTCCCTCCCTTTACGCATTCTTCTCGATGACGCGGTTATAGAAGTCATCAATGTCTAATTTATACAGATCCAGTAACTGCAGGTTGTCATTCGGCACATCATACTTGATCGCAATGACCTTTTCAAATATACCTTCCGCCTTCAGTACCGACATCGGCATTCCCATTGCCACCAGTTTCCTGCTGGTCTTATACAGATACAGGATCACGTCCATCATCTTGAACTGCTTCTCCAGCGATACGCACGTATCATCCTTATGAAATGCATTCTGCTGCAGGAATCCCAGACGGATCACCTTTGCGATCTCCAAGATCAGTTTCTGATCATCCGGAAGCACATCCCCGCCGATCAGTTTTACAATCTCCATCAGACTGCTCTCCTGGTTCAGGATCGCCATCAGACGGTTCCTGTAATCAACAAATTTCGGCGACACATGATCCGAATACCAGCCGCTTAAGTCATTCAGATATTCACTGTAACTCGTCAGCCAGTGGATCGCAGGGAAATGTCTCGCATACGCCAGGGATTTATCCAGTCCCCAGAAGCAGCGCACAAAACGCTTCGTATTCTGCGTAACCGGCTCGGAGAAATCTCCCCCCTGCGGAGACACCGCTCCGATGATAGAGACAGATCCGGTTGCACCATTTAATGTCTGCATCATGCCGGCTCTTTCATAGAATGCCGACAGTCTCGATGCCAGATATGCCGGGAACCCTTCCTCCGCCGGCATCTCTTCCAGTCGTCCGGACAGCTCGCGCAGTGCCTCTGCCCATCGGGATGTCGAGTCCGCCATGATCGCCACATCATAACCCATGTCACGGTAATATTCCGCCAGTGTAAGTCCGGTGTAAATGGATGCCTCGCGGGCAGCCACCGGCATGTTCGAGGTATTGGCGATCAGCGTCGTTCTGTCCATCAAAGGATTTCCTGATTTCGGATCGACTAGTTCTGAAAACTCTTCCAGAACCTGCGTCATCTCATTTCCACGCTCGCCACATCCAATATATATGATAATATCCGCATCCGACCATTTTGCGATCTGATGCTGGGTCATCGTCTTACCCGTTCCGAATCCTCCCGGAATCGCAGCCGTTCCACCTTTTGCAATCGGGAACATCGTATCCAGAATTCGCTGTCCTGTTACCAGCGGCACACTTGCCGGGAATCTCCTGCTCACCGGTCTCGGTACACGGATCGGCCAGTGCTGTGTCATCGAAAGTTCTCGTTTTTCTCCATTGAACAGTTCAATCGTAACCAGCGTCTCATCAATCGTATATTCACCATCCGGAACCACAGATATAACAGTTCCTTCCACTCCCGGAGGAACCATACATTTGTGCACGATAGCCCGCGTCTCCGGCACTTCCGCAATGATCGTTCCACCCTGTACCATATCGCCTTCCGCCACTGTGATATGCGTCTCCCAGAGCTTCTGGCGGTCCAGTGCATCCACACTGACACCACGGGTGATAAATGCCCCGCCCTTGTCAGCAATCCGCTCCAGCGGTCTCTCAATACCGTCAAAGATATTATTCAGGATACCGGGTGCCAGCGTAACCGACACTGCCGCTCCCGTACCTTCCACAAGTTCTCCCGGATGCAGTCCGGAAGTCTCCTCATACACCTGTACCGTCGTCCGGTCCTTATCCAGGGAAATAACTTCGCCAACCAGCTTTTCCTCTCCCACATGGACCATTTCCGACATCTTAAAATCCGTCTTCCCTTTCAGGTAAATGACCGGGCCGTTGATGCCATATATCTTTTCTGTCTTTCCGCTACTCACCCTTTACACCTCCCCGGAACCGGAATTTCTGGTATTCATTTTCCAGTGCCCCTTTGAATGCATAATCCACCAGAACATTCTTCTCAGGCACAACCGCACGCACACCACCAATGAAATCCACTTTGCTGATCGTCAGCGTCATTCCCGTGCGCTCCTCCAGATATGTCTTCTTATCTGCATCAGACGGATTGATATAGATCGTCATCGCCATCCCGGATGCAAACTGTGCTGCTTTCTCTATATAACGGATCAGAACCTCTTTATACTCTTCTGTTCTCATAAATGCCAGAAGCTTTAACTGTACTTCTTCGAACAGTTCTGTCTTAAGTTCTGTCTGTATCTTACCCATCTCACGTTTTAATTCAAGCTGCGCCTTTGACATCGCCATATTCAGCTGCTGTTTTGCAGTCACACTCTCCGCACGCACTCTCGTCTCCGACTGCCGTCTGGCTTCGATCCGGTGCTGCTCGAACACACTTCTCAGCGCATCTTCATGCTGCTTTATGATCGCATTCGCCTCCGCTCTTGCCTCTTCCATCGCTGCCGTGCGGATATGCGTGATCTTTTCTTCGTTTGTCAAATGTGCCACCTTCTTCCTGTCTATAATTTCAACCCTATCGCTTCATTTACATACGACGTGATAAAATCTTTCTTACGTCCGGTCCCGTGTCTGTCAGGAATCTCGATCAGAAGCGGCATTGTCCGCTCCAGCTTGATCTCGTCAATCAGGTCCGGGAATTCTCTTCCGAATTTCTCCGTCAGCAGAATCACACCTACATCTTTATCCTCCATGGCATTCTCGATCGCACACCGGAGTTCTTCTCTTTCATGTACCACGATTCCGTCTACCCCTGCGAGACGCATTCCTGTCAGAGTATCGATATTATCACTGATCAGATACATCTTCATCTTACAATTTACCCAAGATCATGAAGGAGATGATCAGTCCGTACAGACACACACCTTCTGCAAGACCTACGAAGATCAGTGACTTACCAAGTGCACTGGAATCTTCACTAATTGCACCCAGAGCCGCACTTGCTGCACTTGCAACGGCGACACCACCGCCGACGCAGGAAAGACCGGTTGAAAGTGCTGCTGCCAGGTATCCGAATCCTGTTGCGTTCGACGCCGTATTGCCGGCTGCTTCCGCTGCCTGTACCGGATCTCCCGCAAAAAGCATGATTCCTGCGATCAGAACAGTGCTGAAGAAAAAGAATATATTTGTGCCGATAGCCCTCTTATAACGCTTCTTCGTCCTCTGTCCGATCAGAAAATATCCAAATGGAATTACAATACTCAGCAACAATGTTACAACGAATAATACTCTAACTGTCAGGCTCATATTTTTGTCCTCCTGTAAATATATCTTTGAATTTTATTACTTTCTGTCACTCTGACTGTGGAACGGCTTAAATTCCCGTCCGGTTCCTTTATAGAAACGGCTGAACATCTCATAGTATTCCAGACGCAGTACCTGGATACCGACGACCAGCCCTTCCAGTCCGCACACCAGCACATTTCCAAGCACGAACACGATCCAGTTCGTATGCCCCGCACTTGCGCCCGATAACATCAGCACAACCTCCATCATCGCCGCATGACTGACGGCAAATGCACCGATACGCACATAAGAAATGGTATTGGAAAAATAACTCAGCATCGTCTCGAACAGTTCGAAGAACGCCTGCACGAAGAACATCACCTTTCCCTCTTCCATCTTCTTATGCTGCTTTGTCACCAGATTGCCCAACGGTTCCTTGAATACGAACAAGAGCACCGGAACCCCCCAGGAAAATTACCATCATGATATTACCCGGAACCTTATGTCCCGTCATATAAAGCACGATCGTCAGCACCAAGAATCCATAGAACACCAGCCCTGCGATTCCGTTGTGGGAAAATAACATATTTTCCAGATCATGACTCTTAACTGCGTTGATCACGTTAAAGATCATCACCAGGATATTCAGTCCCATACCAAATGCAATAGCTACCACGAATACCGTATTGAGCTGTCCGATAAACGGCAGGTTCGTCATCGCATCCACCGGCCTTAACCAGTGTGCCTGTATCACATCTTCGAATCCGAAGATACTTCCGAACATGAATCCAAAAAATGTCGAGAACAATCCCGCAATGGATATGATCCCTGCCAGGTTGATCTTCTTGATCAGATACAAAAGCCCGCCGAATACGAACAGACATAAGCCCTGCCCGACATCCCCGAACATCGCACCGAAGATAAATGTATACGTCAGTGCCACAAACATCGTCGGATCTATCTCATCATTTGCCGGAAGTCCGTACATCCGTATGAACATCTCGAATGGCTTAAAGAATCTTGGATTTTTAAGCTTCGTCGGCGGTTCTCCGAAAAATCTTCTCCTTATCTTCTTCCACAACAACGAATACCTTATCATCGTTCTTCGATTCCGCCAGGAAATTTTTTCACATCTTCTTCACCCATCCAGCCACACAGGATGTAATAATCTTCTTTATTATCTCCCTCTTCGATCCTTGCCGCCAACTTACGTACATCAAAGTTTGTAGACAGTTCTTCCAGACGCCTTTTCGCACCACGGAGCTTTGCGGCATTCTTCGCCATCAGCTCCCTGATCTGTTTTTCTATCTCTGCAATCTCTTTTTGCTTTTCTTCGATTGCCTTTTCAAGCTCTTCACAGGCCTGCTCCGGTGTTCCTATGTACTCGGACGGAATTGCAATCCTTTCAAAATGCAAAGAATTGAATACCGAATCTACTTTACTGGAATCTGCATTCGATACGAAATAACATCCGTACACATAATTTTCATTCCTTATGCCTTCGATAAATACCGCATTCAAATCATCAAACAAATATTTTTCCAGACGTTTGTAATAATTCACATCTACCCGTCCGAACCGGACTTTCATATATTTATACTTTAATGATTTCTGCATATCCAATTCCAGTGTCCGGAACGGCTCCATGATCAGAAGCTTTTCTTTGTATTCATCTACCTGCTTCTTCGTTAACTCTTTCTTCTCCAGCAGATCCAAATAGTCATGATTGACATCCCGGATCAGGTTCAGCATATCCTCCTGATTCATCGATACATCGATCCTCTGGTCTTCATCCGCTAACAGTGCGCTGAACTGTTCTGCCTTCGCAAGCGGCTCTTTGTATGGATTGACTTCTACAAAAGGCTGCAGGTTGTCGGTCGTCTTAAGCTCCGCCGCCGCATTTTCAAGCTGCATCTCGTATTTGGACAGATACACCTCGCAGACACGGTCGATGTCATTCTTCGGTCCGCTGATGCTTAAGAACTTCATCTTAACAATCATTGATTCACACCTCCTAAGTATCCTAATGTCTCTCCCTTTGTCAAACCGTAACGGATACACTCAAGGGCTGTCGTTAGTTTATAGATTTCTTCTTCTTTCAGAAACAGATACGTATTGATGATTGCGATCGAATACGGATCATTTCTTTTATCGGTCAGGTACAATTTCCGCAGACAGTCACGGTACATCTGTTCCAGTGTCTTATCTGCCTGCATATAATCATACTTTCCCGCATAGTACGATTTTTTCCACTTCGGTTTCGAACTGTTCCAGTGTCGGAGTCTCTACCAGGCTCTTGAACTCTTCCACACGAACCCGGTAATGAATCGGGATCGTCATCGAATAAATGTCCGGCGGGAGCATATGATAATACTTCTTCGCACGGTAGATCCACTGTAGATTCAGAAGGTCGATCTTCGTTCCGTAATCTTTTAAAAATATCTTCTGTTCATGTC
>ENA-OQHD01000240-OQHD01000240.1-human-gut-metagenome-genome-assembly--contig:-NODE-240-length-22954-cov-3.694791_pt1 | contig 22954 bp, 29 predicted proteins | sample MGYA00242560_ERZ504711 | MGnify/ENA primary metagenome ERZ504711 (study PRJEB26092, sample SAMD00036198) | human gut metagenome | host: Homo sapiens | study: EMG produced TPA metagenomics assembly of...
CGCTCATCCATCAGACACCCGCACAGCTGTCTTACCCCCCACAAATTCACACCGAACCACCCTCCCTGACGAATCCAGACTCCTTTCCATCCGTCCTGCCCAAACCCCACATGCTCACGCCGATCCGCCTCCTGGCGGATCCAGACGCTTTATCCCCCGTCCCCACCGTCAGACCTCGCGTGGCTTCGTACCTGCGGTGCAGCGGGCATAGCAAAAAAGAGGGGCAAGAACCTTTGAGCGCAGAAGGGGCCCCGGAAAAAATGGGATGACCTCTGGTGCACAATACCAGAGGTCAAAACGCACTGAGTCGGGAAACCATCAGGTTTCCTGACGAATTGCGTTGATTCTCATTTTTGCCGGGCCCCTTCCGCGCCACAAGTTCCGCCCTCTTTTTCTCGCCCGCTGCACCGCAGGTACGAAGCCACGCGAGGTCGTCCGAGGTTGTCCGAGGTCGTCCGTATTCACCTCTACGCCTTCAGAATCGCGCTCAGCACATACTGATTATTTGAGAAGTTTTTCTGCGAAATATCCCCGAGTCTGATCAGGTCAACATCCAGCCACAGCTCCTCTGCTGCCACCATCATATTTGCAAACATAATCCCGAAATTCACCTCATCCCACTTCCGAAGCTTCTCCACACTGTGCTTCTTCGAGAAAATATGAATCCTGTTATCATACACCACAAATCTCCACGGCTGGCTGTTCATACTGGATGGCGACAGTCTCGCCGCTTCCAGCATCTGCGTCATCCACTGCCGCGGCACCTCTTTGAACACACAAAGATCCTCCAGCGGCAGTCTCTTTGCTTCACTTTGCCGTCTCGTATGCGAACCATGACTCTTACCAAAAGCGACGATCCCCACCAGCCGCTTTCCGTTCTTCTCAAGCTCCGCCTTTTTCACACGATTACTTCCGATAAAGCAGGTTCCCAGTCCGATACTGCACAGATACAGCACCATCTGTTCCATAATATAACCCACGTTCATCAGATATCGTTCTGACTCCTCCGAATAAAAAGCCATATAATACGGCGCCTTCACACTGAACATACTAAGCATTCTCTCCTGCCCTTTTCTGTTGTCCAGAATCGCCATATCCACACCGATGCCCGAAAACAGTGCCGGCATCTCCTTATAATGCTCCCAAATCTTATCCAAAGTCTGCGGCGGAAGCGTATCAAAACAATAATTCCTTACTGATTTTCTAACAAAAATAGCCTCATATAAATTCATACTCTCACCCTTACTTCATCTGCTATCCGTCTGTTTTTGTTACAGTTCACTGCTGAATGAACAGTAATATTTCTTTCATAGCCGGCCGCGGCCCGCTCCCCATTTTTACAGGAGCAAAGCCGCATTCCGAAAAATTTACGTTTAATCTTCCGCATTCGACAGAAATACGGAAATTCTCCCTCTTAATCGCAAATATTTTTCAATTTCCAGCTCATCCATTTTTACTCTGTAATAATATTGTAACATATCCAAAAACTTTTTCAAGGGAAAAACCGCGCCAAATTTTGTATATTTTCACACATATTTCCCATCAAATTTATGCAACTTTAAAACCTGTGCTTACGCTTCCGCGGTCAGCTTCTCCAGCTCCTCCACATAAGAAGCAAACACATCCAGCGCCTCTTCCACCGGCTCCGGCTTCGTCATATCGACGCCGCAGATCTTCAAAAGGTCAATCGGATCCATCGAGCAGCCGCCGCTTAAGAACTGTTTGTACTTCTCCACGATACCCGGCTCCCCTGCCAGGATCTTGCTGCTGATCGCAATCGCCGCCGAAAATCCCGTTGCATACTGATATACATAGAACGGTGTATAAAAATGCGGAATTCTCGCCCATTCCAGCGCGATCTGCGGATCCGAAATCATATCCGGTCCGAAATACTCCTTGTTGATCGACAGATACAGCTCCGAAATACCGTCCGCCGTCAGCGTGCCTTCCTCTGCCATCTTCTCATGAATCCGCTTCTCAAACTCCGCAAACATCGTCTGGCGGAACACCGTTCCCTTAAACTGATCCAGGAAATAATTCAGCAGGAAAATCTTCTCCTCTTTTTCTTTCGCATGCTTCAGCAGATAGCGGATCAGCAGTGCCTCGTTGCAGGTTGATGCCACCTCAGCGACAAAGAGGCGGTACTCCGCATACGTAAACGGCTGCGTATGGTTCGAATACCAGGAATGCAGCGAATGGCCCATCTCATGCGCCAGTGTGAAGACCGAATCGATATTTCCGTTAAAGCTCATCAGCACATACGGATGGGAATCGTAAGAACCCCAGGAGTAAGCACCGCTCTTTTTTCCTTCGTTCTCATAAACATCCACCCAGCGCTCCGAAAAGCCCTTGTCCAGCAGTGCCACATAATCATCCCCGAGCACGGCAAGCGCTTTCTTCACGATCTCGATCGCCTGCTCATACGTATATTTCTGCTCGTACTCTTTCGTCAGAGAAACGTAAACATCATACATATGAAGTTCATCCACACCGAGCAGCATTTTTACGCATGTGCCACGTAGCGGTACATCGCCGGCATTTTTGCATGAATCGCCTCGAGCAGCTTGTCGTAAACCAAAACCGGGATATTTCCGCCATCCAGCGATGCAGCCAGTGCAGATGGATATTTTCTTACATCTGCAAAGAATGCGGCCTGTTTCAGATTGGCACCGAACGTTGCGGCGAGCATGTTTTTGTGTTTTTCATACTCCGCATAATACTTCTCAAACGCTTCTTTTCTGACCCGGCGGTCCTTCGACTGTAAAAATCCGACGAAGGTGCCGTGGCTCAGTGGAACCTGATTTTCCTCTTCATCCGTGACCGGCTGGAATCTGAGGTCTGCGTTCGAAAATGCCGAGAAAATCTGATCCGGGCTGGATGCCATCTCTCCGGCTTTTGCAAGAACCGCCTCCATCTCCGGCGAGAGAATGTGCTCTTTCTTGCGGAAATTTTCTTTTAATATGCGATCGTACAGACGGAGCGGCTCATATGCTTTTTCAAATTCTGTAACCGTCTCCTCGTCAAGCTCCAGGATCTCCGGCTCTACGAAAGAAGAGGCATCCGCAAGAACAGCCATCATGCTGTCCATCTTTCCGGCATAGCCCTGATACTTCTGATTTCCCATATCCTGGTGATATTTCTGGCTTGCATAGACATACAGGCTGGAAAAGACGCGGCTGATGTCATCCAGACCGGAAAGAACGTCATACAGCGCTTCTGCACTCTCTTTCATTGTTCCCTGTTTTGCGCGGAACGCTTCTATTTTCTTCGCAAGCTCCTGCTCTGTTTTCTCAAATTCTTCATCACTACCAAACAAACTCGAAAGATCCCAGCAGTACGCCGGATCCATCTCTTCTCTTTTTTTCAGTTTAATTTCCTGCCATATTTCTCCCTTCATCCATCTTTTTCAGACGGAACTATTTCTGCGGTTTTTCTTCTAATACTAATGTGCCGCACTTACGCTTAGTTTACCACAATTTAACCTCTAAATTCTAAAATTTTTTGCTTAATTTTCTTGACAAATCCATAAATCCGATTGTATGATTGTACTATCAAATTAATACAACAGTACAAAAGGAGTGAATGCCATATGCCATGGAATCTTGATTCCTCGCGGCCGATCTATCTGCAGATCATCGAGCGGGTACAGATGGACATCATCACCGGGCGCTATCAGCCGGGCGATAAACTTCCGTCCGTCCGCGATCTCGCGCAGGAGGCCGCCGTCAACCCGAACACAATGCAGAAAGCGCTTTCCGAACTGGAACGCAGCGGACTGATCTATTCCCCAGCGGACCAGCGGACGCTTTATTACCGAAGATAAGGAGTTGATTCATCAGATGAAAAAACGAACTTGCCGCCGCAGAAGTATCTGCTTTTGTTGCCCACATGAAACAGCTCGGCATAACCCCGGAGGAAATCCGGCAGCTACTTGCCGAAACGATTGAGGAGGAAGAAAATTCATGAGTGAACTTGTAACGTGTAAAGACCTGACGAAGCGCTTCGGAAACCACACCGCGCTCGATCATCTCAACCTTTCCCTGGATTCCGGGAAAATTATCGGACTGCTGGGGCCCAACGGAAGCGGAAAGACGACGCTCTTAAAGCTGCTGAACGGACTGCTGACCCCGAGTGAGGGTGAAGTCCTCATCGCCGGAAATCATCCCGGTATTGAGACAAAACGGATCGTCTCCTATCTGCCGGATAAAATGTATCTCGGCAGCTGGATGCGCGTCTCGGATCTTTTAACGTATTACAGCGATTTCTTTGAGGACTTTGACATGTCCCGCGCCAATGCCATGCTGGAATCCTTAAAAATCAGCCCGAAGGACCGTTTGAAAACGATGTCGAAGGGAACGAAAGAGAAAGTCCAGCTCATCCTCACGATGAGCCGCCGCGCAAAGCTCTACTGCCTCGACGAGCCGATTGCAGGCGTCGATCCGGCAGCACGCGATTACATTTTATCTACGATTTTAAACAACTACGAACCAGACGCATCCATCCTCATCTCAACACATCTGATTTCCGATGTCGAAAATATTCTCGATGAGGTCATCTTTATCCAGGAGGGCCAGTTAAAACTGCACGCCTCGGTTGAGGATATCCGGATGCAGGAGGGTGAATCGATTGATTCTTATTTCAGGGAGGTATTCAAATGTTAAAAAAATGTCTGAAACATGAGTGGAAAGCATGCTGGAAAAACATGGCGCTGCTGAACGGTGCCGCCATTTTCATGGGCGCTCTCGGAGGCTCCGGATTCCTCTTTTCCCAGATTTCTGAGCTGCCGGATCTGCTGATCGTCCTCTATCTGTTTGCGTACGTTTTGATTGTGATCGCCGCATCCGTCATGACACAGGTGCTGATGATCCAGCGCTACTATAAAAATCTTTTTACCGACGAAGGGTATCTGACCAACGTCCTTCCGGTATCGGCAACGGATCATATTCTCTCCAAAATGCTGGTTTTCGGCGCATGGAGCATCTTAAACGCACTTTCCGTTCTCGCTTCCTTCGCTTTTTTGCTTCTGCCGTACGCAATCCGGTATTTTACCGCAAACACCCTGCTTTTTTACAACAAGGCCATGACCTTTTCCGATTTCTGTCCTATCTCTGGGCACAGATTACCGGTGTTGCCGATGCTGCTTTTTCCCTGATCGGCATCACGAACCACATCGGTATGGCACTGTTTTCCATCGTTGGCTTCTTCGCTTCGCTGTTCTTTGGCATTCTTCTGTTCTATGCCGCCATCAGCATCGGAAGCCTGGTATCCAGCCACAAAATTCTGACGGCTGTCCTCTCTTACATCGGCATGACTACCGTGATCCAGATCTTCGGCGGAATCAGCATCGTCCGTGTTTTCCAGGACTCCACACCGACTGCTGTGGTTACCACATCCTCGGTTTCCACACTTATCATCACCGTGGTGCTCTGCGTTGTTCTGTTCCTGATCTGCCGCTATATCTTAAGCAGACGGCTGAATCTTTCATAAAAATTGCATTAAAAAGCGCCGCCGCGGACGAACCGAATCGTCTGCGGCGGCGTTTTGTATGCATGTTCTGCACTTATGCCAGATGCCAGATATCCTCGTTGTACTGTGCAATGGTACGGTCGGAGGAGAAGAAGCCTGCTTTTGCGATGTTGATCAGGCACTTCTTGTTCCATGCATCTTTGTTCTCGTAGTCTTTGTATACTCTTTCTTTTGTCTTGATGTACTCTTTCAGGTCGAGCAGCGTCATGAACCAGTCTTTGTTCAGGATCTCTTTGTAGAGTCTCTCCAGGCAAACCTTGTCGCCGATAGCAAGAAGCTCATCGCTGACGATGAAATCAACCAGCTTTGCAATCTCCGGATCTTCGTCATAGATGTCTTTTGAGCAGTAAGCAGCATCTGCGTACAGGTCGATGACATCCTGCGGTTTCTTTCCGAAGATGTAGATGTTCTCTTTTCCGACAAGATCGCCAATCTCAACGTTTGCACCGTCTTCTGTTCCAAGCGTCAGGGCACCGTTCAGCATGAATTTCATGTTTCCGGTTCCGGAAGCCTCTTTGGATGCCAGGGAGATCTGCTCGGAGATATCTGCTGCCGGGATCACCTTTGCAGCTTTTGATACGTTGTAGTTCTCAAGCATAATCACTTTGAAGTACGGGCTTACCTCAGGATCGTTATCAATCAGCTCCTGCAGGCACAGGATCAGATGGATGATATCTTTTGCGATGATATAAGCCGGTGCAGCCTTTGCACCAAACACCATGGTGATCGGGGTTTTCGGCTTGTTGCCGCTCTTGATATCCATGTATTTGTAAATAGCGTACAGGGCGTTCATCTGCTGGCGTTTGTACTCATGAAGACGTTTTACCTGTACATCGATGATGGAATTTTCATCCAGCGCGATATTCTGTGTCTCATACAGGAACTGTTTGAGATCCAGTTTGCGGTTGTGTTTGATCTCCTCAAGTTTTGCAAGAACCTTCTTGTTGTCTTTGTATTTGAGCAGTTTTTTCCAGCTCGTCGGCATCTTTTTTGGAATTCCCGGTCCGATCAGGCTCTCGATATACTGTGCCAGTTCACGGTTGCAGTGCAGCAGCCAGCGGCGGAAAGTGATTCCGTTTGTCTTGTTGTTGAATTTCTCCGGATAAATATCGTAGAACGGTTTCAGCTCGGAGCTTTTTCAGGATCTCGGTGTGCAGTGCTGCAACGCCGTTAACAGAAAATCCGTAGTGGATATCCATGTGTGCCATGTGGACGCGCTGATCCTTGTCGATAATCGCTACTTTCTCATCTTTGTATTTCTTCTTTGCCTGTGCGTCCAGCTCGTGGATAATCGGCATCAGGTGCGGAACAACCTCCTCGAGGTAATCGATCGGCCATTTTTCCAGTGCCTCTGCCAGGATGGTGTGGTTGGTGTAAGCACAGGTCTTGCTTACAACATCGATGGCTTCCTGCATGGTAAAGCCTCTCTCCTGCAGCAGACGGATCAGCTCCGGAATGACCATGGACGGATGAGTATCGTTGATCTGGATCACAACGTGATCATACAGCTTATGCAGATCGTAGCCCTTCTGCTCGCACTCCATCAGGATGAACTGTGCGCCGTTGCTGACCATGAAATACTGCTGGTAGATACGAAGCAGCTGTCCGGCACGGTCGCTGTCATCCGGGTAGAGGAACAGTGTCAGGTTTTTCTGGATCTGATGCTTGTCAAAGTTGATGCTGTCTGATGGAACGATACTCTCGTCTACCGTATCTACATCGAACAGATGCAGACGGTTACAGCCATTGTTGTAACCCGGTACGTCGATATCATACAGGGTAGAATGCATCGTGAAGTTTTTATACGGAACTGCAAAGGATACCGGCTGTCTGACGAGCCAGCTCTCATTTGTGATCCATGGATTTTTCACTTCTTTCTGTTTGTGGTCGACCAGAAGCTGGCGGAACAGACCGAAGTGATAATTAAGGCCGATACCGTCTCCCGGCAGGCCAAGCGTTGCGATAGAATCAAGGAAGCATGCTGCCAGACGGCCGAGACCTCCGTTTCCAAGGGACGGCTCCATTTCCATCTCCTCGATCTCGGTCAGCTCTCTTCCGTGAGCTGCAAGTGCTTTTTCAACTTCCTCGTACATGCCAAGGTTAATCAGGTTATTGGACAGCAGTTTTCCGATCAGAAACTCTGCTGAAATATAATACAGCTTCTTACTTCCGGTGTTTCTTTTGCGACCTGCCATCTCCTGTTTGGTGATAACCATCAGGGCTTCAAAGATTTCGCTCTTTGTGCAGTTGTCCAGATCTCTTCCAAAACGCTCTTTTAAGATTGCCTGAATTCTTTCTTCCATTTTTTCTCCTCGTATTGCTGTGGATAAATTCCCACAGTGTCATTTAGTTGCGCTGCCATTCCAGATTTCCTGCAATTGGCAGCTTTCGCAGTTCCATGCAAAGCTTTTCCCTGAATGGGACGGTTCACTTCTGAATCACTTTTGGGGGCAGCGAAACAGAAAATATTTTACTGCTGCGCGATCCGCGACTTCGTAGATTCCCTTACGACGAGTTCCCCATCGTATACTTTGCTGCAGGGTTCTTCTTTTCCTGAAATTAAGGAAAACAGCATCTTCGCCGTCTCTGCGGCAAGCTGCTCCACCGGCTGACGGATCGTTGTGATGCTGGGTATATAATACTCTCCTGCATCAATTCCGTCAAATCCGGCGACGGAAATGTCATCCGGCACGGTAAGCCCTGCCTCTTTTAAGGCACGGCACGCACCGATTGCCAGCGTATCCGCGGTGGCATACAGTGCGGAAAACTCCGTCTTTTTTTCCAGAATTTCTTTTGTTATCTTGTACCCTGTGGCGAAAGAGTACGTATCGTCCTTCGTCATATGAAATACCAGATCAGGGTCATAAGGTATCCCATGATCCAGTAAAGCCTGGCGGTACGCATTCAGACGGAGCCGTCCGATACTGATGTCGTCCTCGCAGGCGGTAATGATGGCAATGCGCCGGTGCCCGAGACCACAGAGATAATCTACCATCTTATAGCTTTCCCTGTAGTCATCGACCGATACGCTCGCGCACGGTTTTCCTCCGTCTGAAACCGCCCCGATTGTACTGATCACGTACGGAACCGGGATCTGCGCCATTTTCTCATGCGGATGCGTAAAGTTTCCGCCGAGGAAAATGATGCCGCGCAGCCGTTTTTCTTTGACGATCTCGATCGCGGAGTCTACCTCATTTGCCCTTTTCCTCTACTCGCTCAATAATGCAGGCGTATTTCTTTTTTTCGCACAACCTCTTCAATCACACTGATCATGTTGTTGAAGAACATGTTGTCCATGCCTTTTACCAGAATGGCAATCGCTTTGGCATTCGACCGCTTCAGGTTTCTGGCACTGTTGTTCGGTACGTAATTCGATTCGGCAATCACCTTTAAAATCATCTCTTTTGTTTCCGGATTGATGTCCGGATGATTGTTCATCGCTCTCGATACGGTACTCACGCCTACCTTACATTTGCGGGCAATGTCCCTGATTGTTACCTGTTCCATATTCTGCAGGCCTCTCCTTTAAACTCTGTATCTGTTCTGCCGGAATCTCTTCCGGCTTGTTTTCCCGGCCTGTTTTGCTTTCTCTCCGGCGCGTAATTTTTATTTTGCAATACGTGCTGTAATCTGTGTCAGCCGGTGAATTCTCTTTGCCATTTCCGATGTAAACTGTCCCGGAAGCAGGCGCCATTTCCAGTTATTTCCAAGTGTAGACGGATAGTTAATTCTCGCCTCCGTTCCAAGACCTAAAAATTCCTGCATCGGAGTGACAGCCAGATTTGCCACGCTCTCCATTGACATGCGAATGAAATCCCACGGGAGTTCCTCGTCGGTACTCTTTGCATTTCCCATATACTCTTTGGAGAATTCGCGGTCTTCCTCACTCATGACATAATACCATCCAAGAATGGTATCATTGTCGTGTGTTCCGGTGTAGACAACACAGTTTCTCTCGTAATTGTGCGGCAGATAATCACTCTCCTCACGGGAGTCAAAAGCAAACTGCAGCACCTTCATACCAGGATAGCCGGACTCTTTTACCATTTCGATCACGCTCTCGGTAAGGTATCCCAGGTCTTCTGCGATAACGTCCACATCGCCGAGCTTTTCTTTGACGGTATTGAACAGGTCCATGCCCGGTCCCTTTTTCCCAGTGGCCGCGCTCTGCCGTCTGATCACCGAACGGGATGGAATAATATTCATCAAATCCGCGGAAATGGTCGATGCGGACAGTATCGTACAGTTTAAACACGTGAGCCAGACGTAACAGCCACCATGCATAACCTGTGCTCTTATGATAGTCCCATTTGTATAACGGGTTGCCCCAGAGCTGTCCGGTTGCGGAGAACGCATCCGGCGGGCATCCGGCAACTGCTTTTGGCTGGTTGTCCTCATCAAACTGGAACAGAACCGGATTTGCCCAGGTATCGGCACTGTCAAATGCAACATAAATCGGAATATCACCGATGATACGGATACCCTTTTCATTTGCGTATGCCTTCAGTGCTTTCCACTGTTTCAGGAACATAAACTGCTGGAATTTGTAAAATGCAATCTCCTCGGTAAGTTCTTCCCGTTTCTGATTCAGTGCTGCTTCTTCTCTGTCCTTTAATTCTGCCGGCCACTCACTCCAGCTGATTCCGCCGAGTGCATCCTTAATCGCCATATACAGCGCATAATCCTCCAGCCAGTAACCATTTTCCGATACAAATGCATCATATACGTCATCTGCCGCAAATCTTTCAAATGCTTTTCTGAGTACTTTGAAACGGGACAGATAAATCTTTTCGTAATCAATATACTCTGCATTGTCGCCGAAATCGCACGCATCACACTCTTCTTCTGTCAGAAGTCCCTCTTTTACCAGGGTTTCCAGATCAATAAAATATGGATTTCCTGCAAAAGTAGAGAACGACTGGTACGGCGAATCTCCATATCCCGTCGGTCCAAGTGGAAGAATCTGCCAGTAGCTCTGGCCGGCCTCCTCCAGGCGATCCACAAATTCATATGCTTCTTTCGAAAAACATCCGATTCCATATCGGGACGGCAGCGAAGCTACCGGAAGTAAAATACCACTTGCTCTCATTTTTTAACCCTTTCTCCTTGTCGTTTTTTCTATCCATCCGACCCCACAAATACATAATTCCTGTTCACGGATACGCAGCAAATTGTAACTTATGCAACCCCTATAGCCAGCTCATTTTGTTTCGTAAAAACAGGGCTGTCGGTATCTCGTCTGTATTTCCGGAAACGGTGTCGGTAACGTTTCCGGAACTCGTTATATTTACAATACCATACTCTGCATCAAAAAAGCAACCCCAACCCCTTATCATATTTACCAAATATTGAATCCTCTGTTTATTCAAAACAACGAATTTGCATTTTTGTAACGATGCAAAGCCATACATAAAAATGACAGCATGCGGGGGGCGGAACCGCTTTGGGCACTTAAAAATTCATGAATTTTTCAAGCCTCCCATATAGGTTCTGTCCCCGCATGCTGTCTTTTGCGGTATCTGTTTTTCACTTAAAACTCCAGAATAATCTTTGTTCCGGTTCCAAGCGTACTCTCAATTTTAATCTTTGCATCATGAAGAATCGCTCCATGCTTCACAATGGAAAGTCCAAGTCCCGTACCTCCCGTTTCACGGGAATGACTCTTATCTACACGATAGAACCGTTCAAAGATCCGCTCCTGATCTTCCTTTGCAATTCCGATTCCGGTATCTGCCACAGATACCACTGCCCGTCCGTTTCTTCCGCGGGAAACCGTCACTTCGACCTCACCGTCCCTGCGGTTGTACTTGATCGCATTGTCGCAGAGATTGTAGATCATCTCATAGAGAACCTGCCGTGCACCTTTGATCCGGCAGCTCTCTCCTCTCAGTGTCATCTTCACCTGCTGCTCCTTTGCCCGTATGGAAAGATGTCCCTCGACATCACGGCAGATCTGCATCAGATCCACTTCCTCCATCGGGATCGACTGGTCGTTCTCGTCCAGTCTGGACAGCTTGATAATATCCTCGACAAGAGAGCTTAACCTGCTCGCCTCACTGTGGATTCTTCCCGCAAATTTTGGAATATCCTCCGGTTTTACCATGTTATTTTCTATGATCTCCGCATATCCGGAAATTGACATCAGTGGTGTTTTCAGCTCATGTGACACATTGGCAGAAAACTCACGGCGCATCACCTCCGCTTTCTGTTTTTCTGTCACATCCAGCACCAGGATGACCGCACCGGATACAACATTGTCCACACGCACCGGATTAGCAAGAAGCTGATAGACTCTTCCGTTTAATTCCAGCATCCGCTCCTCGGAACTGCCCTCCAGAGCATGATCCAGCGCCTCCTTCAGCTGCTCATTGCGGCTGACTGTCACAATATTGTGATTGATGCACTCCTCTGCCGTCACATCAAACAAATTCTGTGCCGAGCGGTTGATGGAGAGTACAACCGACTGGTTTGTCACGATCAGACCATCCTTCATATATTCCGTGATGGCAAGATACTCCTCCTGATTATGGCGGAGCTCCTCCATCTGCTGCTGGATCTGCTTCTGCTGCTGATGAATTCTGCCAAGCAGCGGACTCAATTCCTCATACGCTTTGTTGTCCAGCGGATGATTCAGATCAATCTCATTGATCGGCTTTACGAGTGCCTTTGTCATATGGCTGACCATCATCAGCTCTACGACAAGAACTGCCGCAATCAGCACAGCCACAAGCCATATATTCCGCAGCATCACACCGAACACACTGTCCGTTGTCAGGGAAACACGGATGATTTTTCCATTGTCCAGGCGCAGTGCCGTATAATATGTTTTGCTCCGCAGCGTTTCGGAATAACGGGAAATATTGCTTTCCCCTGTCTTTTCTGCCTCAATCACCTCCGGCCGCCCGGAATGATTTCCCATCATCTTCGCATCCTCGACCGAATCAAACAGAACGGTTCCGTCCGTGTCAATCAGGGTGACCCGACTTGCTGTAATCTTTCCGGCCGGTTTATCCAGACTGTCATCACCCATCTTGTCCAGAAAATACCTGTAATACTCACATTCATTTCTCACCGAAACACGAAGCTGCTCCGCCGTATTGTTGTACATTGCCCAGCTCATGGTGAAAAAAGTCAGGATAATCGCAGCGATAATCAACGCTCCCGCATGTTGAAAGACTTTTTTACGCATCTTACTTTCTCAGCCTCCTATCCGGTATCCCACGCCGCGGACCGTCTCGATCAGCTCGCCGCATTCGCCCAGCTTCTGGCGGAGTGTACGCACATGAACGTCTACCGTACGGGTTTCTCCGTCAAAATCATAACCCCAGACATGGCCGAGCAGACGGTCTCTCGTAAGGACAATTCCTTTATTTTCCATTAAAAATTTCAGCAGTTCAAACTCTTTTAAGGTCAGGGTAACCTTCTCCCCTTTGGCCAGAACCTGATGCTGTTTCACCTGGATCTGCAGATCCCCGGTCTCCAGCACATCGTTTTCCTTCTCTTCTTTTCCGGCACGGCGCAGCACGGCACGTACCCTTGCGATAAATTCCATCATGCCAAACGGTTTTGTAATATAGTCATCTGCTCCGCAGTCCAGACCCATGACCTTATCATACTCAGCGCCCTTTGCCGTTACCATAATGACCGGAATTTCTTTTGTTACTTCCGATGCTTTGAGGCGTGAAAGAATTTCAAGCCCATCCTCTCCCGGAAGCATGATATCCAGAAGGATCAGGTCCGGAAGCTGTTCTGCAATAGCTGCATTCAGCTCTTTTCCGCTTTCCAGGCCTTTTGCGGTAAAACCGCTCGATTCCAGTGTGTATACGATCAGTTCCCGTATATTTCTTTCATCTTCCACGCAGTAGATCATCTGTTATTCCCCTTTATGGTGACCGTTAATGGAGTACACAACCCATTCCGCAATGTTTGTTGCATGGTCACCGATTCTTTCATAATATTTTGCAATCATCAGATAGTCCAGAGACTGGACATCTGTGGTAATTCCCTTTCGCATACCCTGCAGAATTTCATCCTTGACCTCATCAAAAAGATCATCCACGATATCATCGAAATCGATAACCTCCCGTGCAAGCTTCAGATCCTGCTTAACGTATGCATCGATGCATTTTGTTACCATAGAAGCTGTTGCTTTCGCCATATCCTTCAGACGGATGCTTGCATCCGGCACACCAAGACTCGTTACTTTTACGATATCCGCAATATCCGCTGCCTGGTCTCCGATCCGCTCCATATCGGTAATCATTTTTAATGCCGCAGATACCTGACGCAGATCACGTGCTACCGGCTGCTGCTGTAAAATAATGCGGAAGCAGAGATCCTCGATCTCCCGTTCTTTCGCATCGACAACCTGGTCTTTTTTGATAATCTCTTCTGCCGCTCTCTGGTTTCCCTCCAGCAGAACCTCATATGTCCGTCCGATTGCCTGCTCGCAGAGTGCGCCAAGCTCAATCAGCTCCGTGTGCAGAATTTCCATCTGCTGCTCAAATCTTTCCCGCATATCAGCCAAACCTCCCTGTAATATAATCCTCTGTCCGTTTATCCTTCGGCATGGAGAAGATCTGTTCGGTCTCTCCGTATTCTACTACCTCTCCTAACAGGAAAAATGCGGTTTTGTCAGAAATTCTGGCTGCCTGCTGCATATTGTGTGTTACCATGATAATAGTATAATCTTTTTTTCCAGTTCTACCGCAAGATCTCGATTTTGGAAGTAGAAATCGGATCCAGTGCTGAGGTTGGTTCGTCCATCAGAAGAACCTCCGGCTGTACGGCAAGGGCACGCGCAATGCAGAGACGCTGCTGCTGTCCGCCGGACATGCCAAGTGCGCTTTTCTTCAAACGGTCCTTCACCTCATCCCAGATTGCTGCCTGTCGAAGAGACTGCTCCACAATATCATCCAGCTTCGCTTTGGAACGGACACCATGTGTTCTCGGTCCATAGGCAATGTTGTCGTAAATGCTCATCGGAAACGGATTTGGCTTCTGAAATACCATGCCGACCCGTTTGCGGAGTCCGTTGACATCCATTTTTCCGCCATAGATGTTTTCTCCGTCCAACAGCATTTCACCGGTGATCCGACAGCCCGGAACGAGATCATTCATTCTGTTGATGGATTTTAACAGGGTCGATTTACCACAGCCGGAAGGTCCGATAAAAGCCGTCACCTCATTGGCATCAATGCTAAGATTGATATTTTTTAAGGCATGAAAGTCTCCGTAATAAAGATCCATATTGGATACATCTATTTTACTCATGTTTTTTACCTCGTCTCTCTTTTATTTCTTTGCAATTTTCTTCGCAATCATTTCGGAACAGCCGTTGATCAGAAGGACAATCAGCATCAGGATGACGCCGGTTGCATACATCTGATTCATATAGAGGCCTTCACTGGAAAGTGCATACATATGAACGGCAAGGGTACGGCCGGAATCCATAAGGCCTGCCACCTTTGCAATCGTTCCTGCTGTGAAAAGAAGCGCTGCCGTCTCTCCTACGACACGGCCTGTCGCAAGAATGACACCGGAAAGAATGCCGGGTACGGCAGATGGAAGAACAATTTTAAAAATCGTACGAAGCTTTCCGGCTCCCAGTCCAAAGCTTGCTTCCCGATAGGAATCCGGAACTGATTTTAAGGCTTCTTCTGCTGTTCGCATAATCAGCGGAAGAATCATGATGGCAAGTGTACAGGCACCGGACATCATCGAGTATCCCATTTTCAGGGTTTTCGTAAAAAACAGCATACCGAACAAACCGTAAACGATCGACGGAATACCGGAAAGGGTCTCTGCCGTAATCCGGATCAGGCCAACCAGTTTTCCGCGTTTATTGGCATATTCAACCAGATAAATCGCCGAGAAAATGCCGAGGGGACGCAGCAAGCAGCAGGGAAAGTACTGTCATCGTAACAGTGTTGATGATCGCCGGAAGCATCGTAACATTCTCTGTATTATAGGTCCATGCAAACTGCTCCAGTGTCAGGTTTTTACACACCGTGGATCAGAATAAATCCAACCAGAAAAATCCAGAATACAAGTGCAAGAATGGCCGCTCCACAGGTAATTCCGGTCAGTACCGAAGCAAAAAACACTTTTGTGATACGTAAACCTTTGTTCTTTCATTTTTCTTTTGTACTTTAATTTTTTACAGCTTCCATTGTATTTACAGCTCCATTTCCTTTAATCACCATAAGGTACCCTCCGGTTCAGCATAGACACCGATAAATTGATCAGCAGGATAAAGACAAACAGCACAACACCCGTTGCAATCAGCGCTTCCCGGTGAAGTCCGGATGCATATCCCATCTCCAGTACAATATTGGCTGTCATGGTACGAAGGCCTTCTGTGATTCCTTTTGGCATACGAGGCTGGTTTCCGGCAATCATAATCACTGCCATTGTCTCTCCGATGGCACGTCCGATGCCAAGCACGATACCTGCCAGGATTCCGGAATTTTGCTGCCGGGACAACTGCAAAGAAAACACTCTGGGAATGCGTGGCACCAAGACCAAGGCTTGCTTCATAGTAGGATTCCGGAACACTCGTAATGGCGGATTCTGTTACACCGACCACGGTCGGAAGAATCATAACGGCCAAAAGAATGGATGCCGTCAGCATTGTGTTTCCGATTTTTGCCGGTCAGCTGTGCCATCAATGGGACGATCACGACCAGTCCGAAAAATCCATATACGATAGACGGAATACCGGCCATCAGGTTAATACCTGATTTGCAGATGCCGTAAAACTTTTTCGGACAGTAACGGGAAAGAAACACCGAAGTAAGAATGGCAACCGGCACACCCATCAGGATTGCAAGGCCGGTCACGCAGATACTGCCGACAATCATCGGCAGGATACCGAAAATGTTGTTTCCCGGTTTCCACACGGTACCGGTCAAAAATTTCAGCGGTCCGATTTTAAAAATAGCAGGAACGCCATTCATGAACAGGAAAATGCAGATCAGTGCAACAGCCAGTACGGAGCAGCACGCCGCAATCAGGAATACAAGTTTCATGATCGTTTCTCTTAGTTTCATAAGATAAATCCTTTCATTTCATTGTTTCGCGGAGCGTGTTTGAAAAAGACTTTCGTTTTTTTACCTTACGAACTGCTTTTTCAAGCACGTTCCGAAAGACAGCTTCTTTTTCTGAACATTTTCGGATACGGAAGTAAGAGCGATTTTCCATTGTTCGCCCTTACTTCTTTTTCCATTGCTTTATACATTCTTTATTTACATCTGCCCAGTCGGTTGTGTCGCCAACATAGATGCTCTTTACCTGATCGCTGGTCAGCCCGTCGGTCGGGTTCTCTTTGTTTACGATGACAGCAATACCGTCGGTTGCGATTACGGTTGCGGTAAGCCCTGAGGATTTCTCCTCATCCTTTAAGTCACGGGATGCCATACCGATGTCGCAGAGACCGTCGCTTGCGGAAGTGATACCTGTTGTGGAATCGCTCTGCTGTACTTCGATGTTAGCGTTTGAATTTACTTTTGTATAAGCCTCTTTTAATTTTTCCATCAGTGGTGTTACAGAGGAAGATCCTGCTACCACAACCTTTTCACCGCTGCAGTTTCCTTCGTAGGCTTTGGTATCTTTGATTGCAATATATCCGTCATCTGAAACAACCTGCTGTCCGTCGGTGCTTAAGATGTAGTCCATGAAATCCTGCGCATCTGCGGAAAGACCGTCTTTTGTTACAATGTTGAACGGACGGCTTACTTTATAGGAACCGTTTTCTACGTTCTCTGCACTTGCCTCTGCTCCGTCGATTTTAAGTGCTTTGACTTCATCATTTAAGGATCCAAGGGAGATATAACCGATTGCGTACTGGTTACCTGCCACTGTGCTCATCATAACGGAAGTATTGTTGGTGATCTGTGCATCAACGGTGGTGTTGTCTACTTTCTCACCTGCATCGTTTTTTCTCTTCTACACCGAACAGCTCGATGAATGCACCTCTGGTACCGGAACCATCCTCACGGGAGATCACGCTGATCTGTCCGGAGAAATCTCCGCCTGCTGCGGTGCTGTCACCGTCTGTGCTGCCATCTGCCTCTGTTGCAGAAGCCTCTTTTGTAGTGTCTGCTGTGGAAGAACTGCTGCTGTCGCTGCTTCCACATCCTGCAAGCATTCCTGCAGCCATCATTGCGGTTAAGGTGATTGCAATTACTTTTCTCTTCATAATATTCTTTTCTCCTCTTTTCACACGGGATTTTTGTGATTTCTATTTTGTAAAATCGCAATCCCGATGTTTTTTACATTTCGTTTTTACAGGTATCATCATAACAACGGCGTGTAAAATGCAAAATCTCAGAGATGTTAAGTTTATGTAAAACATGAGGTTTTTCCATTTTTTTACATTCCAGTTTTTCCGGTCGTAAACCGCTCCGTCACATCTCTCGCAAGTGGCACAATTTTTTCCGCGCAGTGCAATCCTGCCCAAAGGATCTTTTTCTCCGCAGGAAATTCCAACAAGATTTCCCATAGAAAAAAAGGCTCCCCGGAATACTCTTTTTTCAGAGTATTCCGGGGAGCCTTTTTCTAAAGCATATGCAAAAGCGGATATTCGCAATCCTCTTATTCCGTCACCGGCACGTCAAGCTTTTCGGACGCTTCTTTTAACAGGTCAATGATCGGCAGATGCTGCGGACATACGCTCTCACACTGACCGCACTGCACGCAGTCTTCTGCTTTTCCCGATGTTTCCAGCAGCTTTTTATAATAATTTTTCGCGCGGTCTTCTTCTCCATACAGGCGGATGGTATTCAATGCCTTGAACACATCCGGAATCGCGATTCCCATCGGACATCCGTCGCAGCAGTAACGACAGGCGGTACATGGAACCGCCGGACTCTTTTTCAGCGCTTCCTGTGCTTTGGCGATCACTGCTTTTTGCTTCCTCGTTTAACGGTACAAAATTTCGGAAGGTTTTGATATTATCCTCCATCTGTTCCTCGTTTGACATACCGGAGAGCACGGTTGCAACACCCGGGAGGGAAGCCGCAAAGCGGAGTGCCCAGGACGCAATCGATGCATCCGGATGAACACGTTTCATCTCTGCTTCAATCTCTTTGCCTGCTGATGCAAGGGAACCGCCCTTTACCGGCTCCATAACAAGGAACGGCATATCGTATTTCCGAAGCACCTCATACAGACGTCCGGACTGGATCAGCGGATTGTCCCAGTCAGCATAGTTCATCTGGATCTGGACAATTTCAACCTCCGGATGCTCGGAGAGAATCTTGTCAAGCAGCTCCGGCGTTCCGTGGAAGGAGAAACCAAAGTGTTTGATCAGTCCCTCTTCTTTTTGCTTCTTGGCCCAGTTGAAACAGTCGTATTTCACATAGCCTTCATAGTTTGCGCCGTCTTCTACGCTATGCAGCAGGTAATAATCAAAGTAGCCTGCTCCGGTGCGCGCGAGCTGATCGTTGAAAATGCGGTCACGGCCTTCGATGCCCTCGTCCATCATCCACTGCGGAAGTTTGGTTGTCAGAGTAAAGCTTTCTCTCGGATGACGCTCTACCAGCGCTTTTTTTACACGATGCTCTCCGTATTTCCGCCGCAGTACATATAGGCGGTGTCAAAATAGTTCATTCCGGAGGCAAGGTACGCATCGACCATTTTACAGATCTGCTCCAAATCCAGTTCTCCGTCCTTCTCCGGAAGGCGCATCATGCCAAATCCTAATTTCGGCATTTTTGTTACATCTACACTCATGTTAAAATATCCCCTTTCTTTTCCGCAGAAAACCTTCGTTTCCTCAGTATTGTTGAAAAAATTGTAGCATTAAAGTATACTTGAAAGTCAATAGTTTTTTTATTTTTGTCAAAATTTTTCTTTGACTTTTTCCGTTTCCGGTGGTATTCTGATAAAAAATTATGATTACAAAAGGAGTAGCACTATGATCTGGAAAAACCAGTTTCTTCACCTCACAAATGGCGATGTTTCAGCTGTTTATGGGGATAGTGCGCTCTTTTTTAAGTAAACTTCACATCTTGTATTCTTAAAATCACACAGAAAATGCACGTATCTCCCATCAGAATTTTACTATATTTGACAAGGAGATTTTTTTATGTCTGAGAAAAATACCAGAAAACAAATACGAACTTTATATCTTATGATCCACGGTCGGCTATTTTCAGATTGCGGCGGCTTCGTGGGTTGCACTGCTCGCACTCCGTGGATTTTCGCTGCTGCAGATCGGGATGCTCGAAAGTATTTTCCATATCGTGAGCCTCTGCTTTGAACTCCCCTCCGGCGTTGTCGCCGATGTTTTCGGGCGACGGAAAACGCTGATTGCAAGTCAGGTGGCCGCCCTGATTTCCGGTACGCTGATGATTTTTTGCCACCGGCTTTGCCACAACGGCGCTTGCGCTTGGATGCAGTGCGCTCAGCTATAACCTTGCATCCGGCACACGGGAGGCACTTGCGTATGACAGTCTGAAGCAGAACGGGGACGAAGGATTTTATGCCCGTTTTTCTTCTACCGAAATGATGCTGTACCGTATCACCAATTCCACCGCAACGCTCTGCGCAGGCCTTGCCCTGTGGCTGGGATACCGGCGCGCGTATGCGATTGATCTCTTCTTCGGGCTGATTGCGCTTGGCATTTCATTCCGCCTTACGGAAGTAAAAACGGACGCAACACCAGTTCATTATCCTGTTGGACAGGAAATCTTTTCGGTTGTGCAGGAAAGCTGGCAGTTTCTTGTCCGTGAGAAAAAAGCAAGAAATATTATGCTGGTGAACGCACTCATCGGTGCCGTTTCTACGCTGGTTCTCTTCTTTTTACAGGCGAAGCTGCCACTCACCGGCATGAACAGCGCGCTGCTTGGACCTGCCCTCTTCGTGATGGGACTCGGCGCGGCACTGGGATCGCGGATGACGGCATACTTTCACAAATACCGCTACCGCGCGATTCTGCTGTTTGGCACGATCGGTGTACTTTTCGCCTTTCTTATGAGCTTTACCGGACTGCCGGCCCTTATGGTCTTCGGCGGATTTATCGGATCCTTTTCCGATGATTTTCTTGAAGTCCGGACCGATATTCTGCTCAATGACATGATCCCGTCCAGGCAGCGGGCGACGCTGATGTCGGTGAACTCGTTTGTCTTTTCTATGATTATGATCGTCCTTTCCACCGTATTTGGATGGATCATGTGATCGTCAAAAATTTACTTTCATTGAAAAAACGCTCATCAGATTTTTTTTGCTGATGAGCGCTTTTTTTTCAAAAAAATGATCAAACACCGCCGCTCCCTGCCGGAACGCCGTCCGGGGTCTGCGGAGGTGTGCTTCCCCCCCTCCACATTCTCCACCACTTTTTCTTTCTTCAACCACTTCCAGACATCGCCATATACGCGGTACTTCTCTTTCTCGTTCAGTATTTCATGCCGCATTCCCGGATACAGCTTTCCTCTGACATTGCGGTACCCGATCAGCCGCATATGGTCGATGGATTTTTTCAAAGCGCCGCACATTCACATAACACGGATCATCCCCGCCGGACAAAAACAGCACCGGCAGCTTCCGGTTTGTGCAATGCCATCCATGAAATCCATACGTCTCCTTCAGCAGATCATTCAGCGCAAAAAAATGCATCATCCGAAAACGTAAAGCCACAGAGCGGATTTTCTTCATACTCCCGCACCACCTCCGGGTCCGAACAGCACCAGGCGAACCGGCTCTTCTCATCCGCAAACCGCGCCGCAAACGATCCAAACGACATCGCCTCCAGAAGATTGCTCCGATGCCCATCCCCGAGCACCGCCGCTTCCGCGTGTCCTACAGCCGCCCCCAGCGGCCGCAGATAATTTTTGCTCGGCGAACCGCACACAATCAGCGCATCCAGCTCCTGGTCGTGTTCCTTCGCGTATGCGCGCACAACCAGGGATCCCATACTGTGTCCCATCAGAACAAACGGAAGATCCGGGTACTTCTTCTTTGCCCACTTCGTGACAAGAAACAGATCCTCCACAAGTCCTGCGCCGCCTGCGCCGTACATAAATCCGAGGTCCTGCTCCGACTTCACACTCTTTCCGTGCCCGCGGTGATCATGAATCACACACACTACACCGTGTTCCGCCATAAACTCCATAAACGGCAGATACCGCTCCTTGTATTCGCTCATTCCATGGCTGAGCTGCAGAAGCGCCGTCCGCTGTACGCCCTCCTCCGGCTCCACCACAAGCCCGTCAAGCATCAGTCCATCCACCTTCGACTGAATCGTAAAACCTCTTTGCATTGCACCTTCCCCTTTCTTCCAGAACGATGCCGAACTGCCCGAAATTCTAAACCTCCGTGTCCTCCGAAATTTCCGGCGGAACCGCAAACGACAATGTAATCCGATCGTAGCACTCCTCGCACAGATCAAACTCATGCTTTTCCAGGTCCTTCCCGGAAAAGTACCCCCACGTCGTGTCGACCGAGCAGATCCCCTCCAGCAGCATTCCATTCTGTATTTTCATGCATTTTTCCGCAGCAGTTACACACCGCCGCTTCCAGCTCATTTGTGATTTTTGTTGTATTTCCGCACTTTTTCTTCCTCCCGTGTATCAAAAAACGTTTCTTTCTTCGTTCCTGACACAAAACAGAAATCAGATTCTCCTGTGTCCTGTCGATTGTAACACATCTTTCCCGCCATTCCTACTGGGAATGAAAGGAAAGTCCTGTGCGTTAAATGCGTATACAATAACAATTTCTCTCTACCTCTTCGGAACCGATTCATCCGTCCGGCTCATCAGCACCGCATCCTCCTTTGGAAGATCGTAGTACCCCTTCCTGAGGCCGTCCTGCACAAAGCCAAGACTCTCATACAGATTCCGCGCCGGCGTATTGCCGATGCGCACATCCAGATGAATCACGCGCACCTTTCTCTCCTGCATCCGACGGAACAGCTCTTCCATCAGTGCACGGCCGATGCCGCGTCTTCTCGCTTTTTCTGCCACGCAGACATTTGTGATCTCACTCTCATCAAAGGAAATCAGGATTCCGAGATATCCTAAAATTTCACCGTCCTCCTCTGCTACAAGAAACAGTGCGTCGTCACGGATCAGAAATGTAAAAAAGTCCGGTTTCTGTCCACGGAATCGAAAACGTTGGCCTCCTCAATCGGCATCACCTGCTCCAGATCATCGATCTGCATTTCACGGATTGTGATCATTCGCTTTTTTCTCCGTTCTCCTGTTTTTCACCACATCGGCATGCTTCACAGATTCCCGCTCCGCTCTTTCACGCTCCGCCTGCGATTTTCTCAGGTATTCCGGCTCGTGCTCTTCTGCCGTCTGAATCTTACCTTCTTTGTAATAAACCTCAGCCAGTGCTCCGACCGGTCTGCCAGCTCTCTGGCGGTTGACGTGTGCCGGTGCAAAGGAAAATCGGAATCGTCAGCAGTGCCTCTATTTTTCCCCGG
>ENA-OQHD01000241-OQHD01000241.1-human-gut-metagenome-genome-assembly--contig:-NODE-241-length-22937-cov-2.758483_pt1 | contig 22937 bp, 24 predicted proteins | sample MGYA00242560_ERZ504711 | MGnify/ENA primary metagenome ERZ504711 (study PRJEB26092, sample SAMD00036198) | human gut metagenome | host: Homo sapiens | study: EMG produced TPA metagenomics assembly of...
AGTACTCATGTGTGAGCCTGCCGTATTGTTGCATGCCGGTACATCTGATTTTGCTTCTCCCGAAGCTATGGGATGGTTCCGTAAGAAAAAGAAGAGTGAAACCAAGGACAGCGTTCAATCCAAGAGCGACTACGAAAAAGTTGACTGGTTCCGATGCTATTGCCCGCAAGGGAATGTTCAATGTTTACCAGAAGAAGAGCGATTATTACTTTGAAGTGCCGGCAAGGCTGTTGGGACGTGATATGCTGGTAGTAAATAAATTACAACGTGTGCCTTCCGAACTGAATGAGGCGGGTGTGAACCGTGGTACGAATTACGAAAATCAGATGGTGCGTTTTGAATTGGACAAGGCTGCCAACAAGCTGTTGGTACGTCAGAGCCGTCCTCTTCCGTTGGCACCGGACGAGGATGCCATACGGCAGTCCGTACTGGATAATTATATTTCTCCGCTGATAGCCGGCTTCAAGATAGAGGCATTCAATAATGACTCTACCATGATAGTGGTCAAGGTCAACGATATTTATGATGGTACGGAGACGAGTATCAATAATGTCTTTACGAATATCAACCTGGGAACTTCGGCCATCAAGAATCTCTCCCGCATTTTATCTATCAAAGCTTTTGAGAACAATGTGGTAGCTACTTCCGAGCTGACAACTAAGGTGACTGAGGGAACAACGACTGTGTTTGTTACGGTCGAAGTCAGTTCCTCTCTGTTGCTGTTGCCGGAGAAACCGATGATGGGACGTCTGGATAGTCCGCGTGTAGGTTATTTTACTAATCCGTTATTAAATTACAGTGACGGTCAGCAGCGTGTAGACAAGAAACCGTTCATCACCCGCTGGCGTCTGGAACCGAAACCGGAAGACCGGGAGCGTTACCTTCGCGGTGAATTGGTGGAACCGGCCAAACCGATTGTGTTCTACATCGAGAACTCCACTCCCAGTCGTTGGCGGAAATATATCAAGCAGGGAATCGAGGATTGGCAGGCTGCTTTTGAACGTGCCGGATTCAAGAATGCCATCGTTGCAAGGGAGTTGACGGACAGCATGAATGTGGATAAGGATGACGTGAACTACTCCGTGCTGACCTATGCCGCCTCCACCAAAGCCAATGCCATGGGCCCCTCTATCCTCGACCCCCGTTCGGGTGAGATATTGGAAGCGGACATCATGTGGTGGCATAATGTGCTGGGCATGCTTCAGGAATGGATTACAGTGCAAACCGGTGTCGTACGTCCCGAAGCAAGAGGAGTAAGGCTGCCGGATGAACTGATGGGTGATGCCATGCGTTTTGTGGCATGCCATGAAGTGGGTCACTCGCTGGGCTTGCGTCACAATATGATTGCTTCCTGGACTTTTCCGACAGATTCCCTGCGTTCCAAAACATTTACGGACCGTATGAATACCACTTCCTCCTCTATTATGGACTATGCACGTTTCAATTATGTGGCACAGCCGGGTGACGGCGTTACGGCACTTTCTGCCCCATATAGGCCCGTATGATATGTTTGCCATAGAATACGGTTATCGTTGGTATGGTAAAGAAACCCCAGAAGCAGAGAAGGACTTGCTTGCCGACTTTCTGAGCCGTCATGCAGACCGTTTATATAAATATAGTGAGGCGCAGGATGTACGTGATGCCGTAGACCCGCGTGCGCAGAATGAAGATTTGGGCCGATGATGCTGTCCGCTCGTCTCTGCTGGGTATTGAGAACTTGAAGCGTATGTTCCTCAAATCATCCAATGGACTACTACCGGCGAGAAAGGACAGACTTATGAAGAAGCTTCCCGCCTATACTATGCGGTTATCAACCAATGGAACAATTATCTTTATCATGTATTGGCAAATATCGGTGGTATCTATATAGAGAACACGGTTGTGGGAGACGGACAGAAAACCTATACCTTTGTGGAGAAAGAGAAGCAGCAAGCAGCCTTGAAGTTCCTGCTGGATGAAGTGCTGACCTATCCCAAATGGCTGTTCGACACAGAAGTGGGAGAGTACACCTACTTGCTGCGCAACACTCCGCTGGGCGTAGTGGAAAATGCACCGACACAAGTGTTGAAGAATGCCCAATCCTATATCCTTTGGGATTTGCTGGGCAACAACCGCCTGATGCGTATGTTGGAGAACGAATCGGTGAACGGCAAAAAGGCTTTCACGGTGGTAGAGCTGATGGATGGCCTGCATCGCAACATCTTTGCCACTACGGAACGCGGTGCCTTGCCGGACGTCATGACACGCGCCTTGCAGAAGAACTTCGTAGATGCACTGATTACAGCAGCTGCCGAAAGCGAAGGAGTGAAAATAAACAAAAAACTGATGGACAACCACTTCTTGCTGGACCATCAGACTGCCCTTTGCAGCTGTGACGAGCATGCCGGTAAGACTTTGGATGCCGACCGTATGGGTGCACACCGCGAACTGAACTTCTACGGTTCGCAGATAAACCGCGTATCTGATGTCATCTCCGTGAAGCGTGGTGAGTTGCTTCGCATCAAAGAATTGCTCCAAAATCGTCTGGGTGCATCGGATATAGCCACTAAATATCATTATAAGGATTTGATTTTGCGTATCAATACTGCATTAGGAGTAAAGTGAATTTTTCTTTTCAATAGAGTATTAATTAATTTTATATGTAACGCATGAAAAAACGTGTATTAATCGTTTTGCTATGCTTTGTAGGAGCTTTGTCATCTGCTTTTGCTGCAGAGAAAAAAGTCCAGGGCGTAGTAATATCTTCAGAGGATAACCTACCGCTTATCGGTGCTTCCGTTTATGTGACTGCGGAAGACTTGAAAAAGGCGGGGAGTGCTCAGACTACAATGGGGGTCATCACTGATGTGGATGGTCAGTTCTCTATCGCTATACCTGCGGGGATAACCCGTTTCTTTTGTAGCTACGTGGGATATGACGTATTGGAAGTGAAGCTTGTTCCGGGAAAGGAACATTATGAAATAACACTTCATGCATCTTCCCAAATGCTCGATGCCGTTGTTGTGACGGGTTACCAGACAGTGGAGCGCCGCAAGCTGACGGCAGCGGTATCCAAACTGGATATATCGGACGAGACCATCGGTGCAGTAAAAAGTATCGACCAGGCACTTGCCGGACAAATTGCCGGACTTTCTGTCAGCCCGACTTCCGGTGCTCCGGGTGCTCCGGCAAAGATACGCATTCGCGGTACTGCTTCATTGAATGGTACACAAGACCCTTTGTGGGTGCTGGACGGCATTCCTTTGGAGGGAACGGATGTTCCCGAACCGGATGAGCTGAATGACATCACCAACATGAAGCAATCTTCCATTGCAGGCCTGAATCCGGCAGATATTGAGAATATCACCATCCTGAAGGATGCGGCAGCCACTGCCATCTATGGTGCGAGGGCAGCCAATGGCGTCATTGTGATTACAACAAAGAAGGGTAAGGTCGGTAAACCGGTTATCAATTTCTCGTCCCGGTTTACCTATACTCCTACATTGAGCCTTGACCGGTTGAACTTGCTGAACTCAGCGGAGAAAGTAGGATTGGAAATGGATATGATCCGTAATAACTATTCTCCGGACAATCATAAAGGAGGCGTATATAATATTCTTTCCAATTACAATGAGTTGTCTGCTTTTCAGAATGGAGGATGGGATGCCTTGAGCAGTGATACACAAGCTGCCATCAACCGTTTGAAGAGTGTTAATACAAACTGGGGAGATATCCTTTTCCGCGATGCTTTCAGCCAGGAATATAACTTGAGCCTTTCCGGCGGTACGGAAAGGGTTACGTATTATACCTCTTTCGGCTATTATAAAGAGGATGGAAATGTGGACGGTGTGGGTATGGACCGTTTCAACTTGGTAGGAAAGACTTCCTATAAGGTGAACAGTATACTGAAAGTGGGTGCCTCCATGTTTGCCAACCGTCGCAAAAATTACCAATTATCTGACAGATGCATACGGTATGTCGAATCCCGTGTTCTATTCACGCAAGGCTAATCCGTATTTTGAACTTTATGACAAGAATGGCAACTATAATTACGACTACGATATTCAGAACAACACTGATAAGGATTTAGGATTCAACATCTTTGAAGAACGGCAGAACACGTCTAATGAAAGCGTGGTGAATTCTTTTCATCTATATTTGATGCGGAGCTACGGTTTCAATGACAAGTGGAAGCTGACTTCCCAGTTGGCTATCAGTTGGAAAAGACTTCCAGAGAAGAAATAGCGGACTGGGAAAGCTATGCCATGCGCTATTACTATAAGTTGAGCGAATACTCCCAGGGCGGAGAAACCAAACACTTCCTGCCCGAAGGAGGTATGCAGAAGTCTTATGAAAACTCCAATTCACAGATTACTTGGAAGGCGATGGGAGAATATCGCGACAGTTTCAATGATATTCATGAACTGGAAGTGATGGCGGGTACCGAGCTGCGCAAGACCTGGTATGAAACCTTGTTCTCGGCAGGGTATGGCTTCGACCGCAAGACGTTGACGACCAAACCGGTGATTTTCCCCAACGAAAGTTACGCCACGTCTTTCCCGCTCCATCAGACAACGTATAAGGAGAATGCTTATGTATCTTTCTACTCTACGGCCTCTTACTCTTTGTTGAACCGCTACACGGTGGGAGGAAGTATCCGCTTTGACGGTTCCGACCTTTTCGGTGTGGATAAGAAGTACCGCTATCTTCCTCTTTATTCTGTCAGTGCCTTGTGGCGTCTGTCACAAGAACCGTTTATGCAGCAGGCCAAGTGGGTGGATAACCTGGTGTTCCGTGCATCTTACGGTCTGCAGGGAAATATTGACAAGAATACTTCTCCGTTCCTGTTGGGTACATATCGGTCGGAAAGTATTTTGCCCGGAGTATCGGAAGATGTAATTATTATTAATTCCGCTCCCAACAAGAAGTTGCGTTGGGAAAAGACGCAGTCTGTCAATGCCGGCTTTGATTTTTCTGTATTGAACCAGGCTATCAATCTGAGCGTGGACTATTATTATCGTAAGGGTACCGATTTGATAGCTTTGCGCATGCTTCCTCTGGAGACGGGCTTTACTTCAATGAACGTCAACTGGGCAAGTATGGAGAACAAAGGTGTGGAAATCAGCTTGTCTACCCGTAACATAACGACAAAAAACTTCTCCTGGTACACAATTTCAATTTTGCCTATAACGGTAATAAGGTATTGCAGGAAAACATACCGGAGCAGCAGACCACTCCGGGACGTGAAGGCTATCCCGTAGGGGCAAATTTTCGCACTGAAGACTGCGGGAGTGAATAAGGAAACCGGTAATATGATGTTCTATAATCCGGAGGGAGAGAAAGTGACCTTGAAGGAGCTTTACCGCCTGAAGGACGAGTGGGGGATAGGTATTGCCTCTTCCGATGTAACTGCAGCCGAAGAGAGAACCTTTTATTCGTATATCGGGAGTAGCGATGCTCCTTATACGGGAGGTTTGATTAATACCTTCAGCTATAAAAACTGGGAGCTGAATGTCAATTTCTCTTTGACGTTTGGCGGGTACGTACGTACGCAGCCCTCTTATGACATCATTAATCCGGATTATGGCAAGAACTATAATGCGGATGTGCTGAACCGCTGGACTCCGGAAAACCCGAATGCGGAGCTTCCGGCATTTATGCTGAGTGCTTCCAACCCGGAAGAGTACTCCTGGTATGATTCTAAAACCATCTGGAGGGATTTGGATATCTGGGTGAAGAAGCTGAACTACGTACGTTTGCAGAATCTGCGTCTGGGTTACCGTATCCCTGAGCTCCTGACAAAGCGTTTGGGAATGAACTCGGCAACGGTATCTATTGAAGGACGCAATCTCTTCGTGTTTGGTTCGGGATATAATAACTACATGGATCCGGAGTCGATGTACAATCCTTATGCAACTCCCGTACCCAAGTCGGTTACATTCAGTTTGAACATTGAATTTCTAACTTCAAAAGCAGAAAGAAAATGAAGAAAACAATAAGTCTGATGATAATGGCCTGCATGCTTCTGCTTGCGGCATGCGACAACTATCTGGATATACAGCCTACCGGTAGTGTCATTCCCAATTCTTTGGCTGAGTATAGAGCGTTGCTTGCCCGTTCTTATAAGGACGTGAGTAAATTCAGTGACCGGGGAATGGCTTGTTTCCGTTCCGACGAGATGCAGGTTCGGGATAATGAATATGACCAAAATTATTATATGGATATAGAGCGCTGGAACGACCTTGCTCCCAATGCCTATACCTCATCGTTTGAATGGGCCAAGTATTACAATGTGCATTTTATTGCCTAATCACGTTATTGAGAGCAGAAGTGATATTAAGGAAGGCACTGAGGAAGAGATAAATCAGCTTTGTAGGAGAAGCGTATATGCTCCGTGCTTATGTACATTTCTTATTGGTAAATCTTTATGGACAGCCCTATACTAAGGAGGGAGCTTTGGATACCAAATCGGTACCGCTGAAATTGGATACGGATTTAGAGAAAGTCCTGAAACGCAATACGGTGGAAGAAGTTTATACTTCCATCCAAGCAGATATTGACGAGGCACGCAAACTGGTCATGAAGGCAGAATGGGAACAGAGATATTCATATCGTTTCAATGCGGCTTCGGTAGAGGCGTTTCAATCACGCGTATTCCTTTATAAGGGCGAGTGGCAGGCGGCTTGGGATGCTGCTGAGGCAGTGCTTGCCGTGAAGTCTGTATTGGTAGATTTGAATGATGCCGCTGCAACTCTTCCTAACAGTTATAATTCCGTGGAAAATATTACTCCACTGGAGACACCTCTGAGCAGTACAATCAATGGGGCTGCTCTGGCTACTCCGGTTTTTCTCTCCCTTTATGCTGAGAACGACCTTCGGCTGGACAAATATTTTGCTGAAACGGATGAAAAAGGTTTCCGGAAGAATAAGAAGGCGGGAAGCAATAACTACTTGTGTACTTTCCGTGTGGGTGAAATATATCTGACGGCTGCTGAGGCTGCTGCCCGACTTGGAGAACTGTCTCAAGCACGTACTCGCCTGCTGGAACTGATGCGGAAACGTTATGCACCGGAGGCCTACGAAGCGAAATCCGTTGTTGTCAATGCCATGGATAAGGAAGCGTTGGTACAGGAAATATTAGATGAACGTGCCCGTGAACTTGCTTTTGAAGGACATCGCTGGTTTGACCTTCGTCGTTCCACCCGTCCGCGTTTGGAGAAAGTGCTTGATGGTACGCGTTATGTACTCGAAGAGAATGATGCCCGCTATACATTGGCCATTCCGAAAGAAGCCATAGAAGCCAATCCGGGATTGCTGAACTGATAAAGATAAAACTCCCCGATTCTGTATTGACGAGAATCGGGGAGTTTTGTCTTTATGTGGATTGGATATGTATTTTTTACGTACCTTTGCACCGTTTTTTTGTAATAGACAGTATAAGATGATACAGAATCAGAGACCTCCTATCCGTAGAATTGCTTTTCCTATTCTTATAGCATTGAGTATTTCGCATTGTTTGAACGATATGCTGCAATCGGTTATTTCGGCAGTATACCCTTTGTTCAAGGAGGATTTATCCTTGAGTTTTGCCCAGATTGGTCTGATTACGTTAGTGTATCAGATGTCGGCGTCCGTGTTTCAGCCTCTAATGGGATTGTTCTTTGATAAGCGCCCCATTGCCTGGTCATTGCCGATAGGTATGGGCTTTACTTTGGTCGGTATCATGAATCTGGCTTTTGCTACTAATCTGTATTGGTTGCTGGCTTCGGTATTCATTGTGGGTATCGGTTCGTCTGTACTCCATCCGGAGGCGTCACGTATTACTTTTCTGGCTTCCGGCGGAAAAACGCGGACTGGCGCAGTCTCTGTTTCAAGTGGGTGGGAATTTGGGAGGCTCGCTTGGACCGTTACTGGTGGCTTTGCTGGTAGCTCCTTACGGGAGGCATCACATTGCCTTGTTCACGGTTTTTGCCTTGATTGCCATCGTGGTGATGATTCCTATATGTCGTTGGTTCCGTTCCTACTTGAACCACATCAAGAAACGCCCGATGCTTGTGGCAGGAAAGATAGAACGCCCTCTTTCCTCAAAGATGACGGTGTTTGCCATAAGTATTCTGCTGATACTTATCTTCTCCAAATATATCTATATGGCAAGTTTGACGAGCTACTATACATTCTATCTGATCCATAAATTTGGTGTTACTGTTCAGGCTTCACAGCTTTTCTTGTTTGTTTTCCTGGTAGCCACTGCCATCGGAACATTGGTGGGAGGTCCCGTAGGTGACAGGGTAGGACGTAAATATGTCATCTGGGCTTCCATTCTTGGAACGGCTCCATTTAGTATGATGATGCCTCACGTAGGGCTTGCATGGACAGTAGTGCTGAGCTTCTGTGTCGGTCTGATGCTTTCTTCCGCTTTTCCTGCCATATTGCTGTACGCCCAGGAATTGCTACCCAATAAGCTGGGGTTGATTTCCGGGTTGTTCTTTGGTTTCGCTTTTGGAATTGCCGGTATTGCTTCAGCTGTATTGGGAGGCATGGCTGATAAATATGGTATAGAGGCTGTTTATAATGTATGTGCCTTTATGCCTTTGTTGGGGTTGGTGGCTTGCTTTCTGCCTAATTTGAAGAGGAGATAAAGTTTTTTTATTCCCATTGTCAGCCATACGGAAAGAACGAAAGGTGCGGTCAATGTAATAATTCCCCAACTCATTCCCACAATTTGCAATACAACAGAGAGTAAAACGGAACATACAGCCCATATAAGCTCATCCAGCTTTTACCTCCTAAAGCAATGGCACACAATACGCCATTATATCCCATCAGGCCTATATTCAAAGCTTCGGAATCTGCTCCCAATAATATGGCTAGGGGGAGGGGGAGAAGTACCCCCAATATGGTATATACTGCTGCATTCCGAGAATTCACGAGAATGCCTGCAAGGAAAAATTAGTCCGGTCATTATGTTTCCTTGAAACATCACCTGGCCTATACTCATACTGAAACATTGTAAGTAATTTATGGAGGAAGAAGCAGGTGTTTCTGTATCAGAGACGAGTAGCATGTCAGGCATCAGCCAACTGCACAATCCCAGCAGCATCCATACAGAAAGGATAAAAAGGGTAGTGAATCCGGGCAACATGCGTTGCATGTTGAAAAACCGTGCAATGTAGGTAGATGCACACGAGGCAATAGCCATTAGTATCAAGGAATTTACAGTCAGATGCATAAAGACCCCTACGGCTATTCCTACCAGTGTACCGTTAAAACCATATAATCCATTTTTTATATCATCACGGTCATATCCTGAGATACGGCCTGTCGATGTACTTATTATGTTGCCACTTACAGCCAATAGGCCCATTTGCCATGAATTCAAAAAGATTCCAATCAGCATCAATAATCCGGACAATGCATTGTTTTGGAACATGACTTGCCCTATGCCACGTCCTAAAATAAGTAATGACTTGTGTGTAAAAGCTTCTTTCATGAGTTGTCGAATGAAAATGGACTATATGTAAATTTATAGCTCGTTAATACGTACAAAAAAAATCGATTAGACTAATCTAACCGTTTTAATTTTGTGGAGCGTATGAGACTCGAACTCATCACCTCGACACTGCCAGTGTCGCGCTCTAGCCAGATGAGCTAACGCCCCGTTGCCAACGTTGCAGGCTTGCTTTCGTTTTTGATGGTGCAAATATAATGCATTATTCTGAAATAATTGCTATGTTTGCGAAAGAATTTGAAAAATAAGTTATGCTGATATATAATACCACTTATCATGTAGAGGAAGGAGAAGACAAAAACTTCCTGATATGGATGCAGGAACACTATCTTCCCGAGGTAGAAAAGAACGGAACATTGTATGCTCCACGTATAGCCCGTATCTTGAGTCATATTGAAGAAGGAAGCATCTGCTATTCTGTTCAGTTTGAGGTGGAAAACTCTGCCAAACTGCATCGTTGGCATCAAGAGCAAGGAGTGAAACTGAACGAGGAATTACTGAATATCTTTAAAGATAAAGTGATTGGCTTTCCTACATTGATGGAGGTAATAGTGTGATACAACCGGTCAAAGAGAAAATAATATTGGGTATAGACCCTGGTACCACCATTATGGGGTATGGAGTATTGCGTGTGGCAGGTGTCAAGCCGGAAATGATAGCCATGGGAATTATCGACCTCCGCAAATTTGGAGACCACTATCTGAAGTTACGCCATATTCATGAACGGGTACTGAGTATCATAGAGAGTTATTTGCCTGACGAGCTCGCTATTGAGGCCCCTTTCTTCGGAAAGAATGTACAGTCCATGTTGAAGTTGGGGCGTGCGCAAGGCGTAGCAATGGCAGCTGCTTTGAGCAGGGATATTCCCATTACGGAATATGCTCCTTTAAAAATAAAGATGGCTATCACCGGAAACGGACAAGCATCCAAGGAACAGGTGGCGGACATGTTGCAGCGTATGCTGCATTTTCCTAAAGAGGATATGCCTACTTTTATGGATGCAACGGACGGGCTTGCTGCTGCCTATTGTCACTTTCTGCAGATGGGGCGTCCCACGGTGGAGAAAGGCTATCATGGCTGGAAAGACTTTATTGCCAAAAATCCGGATAAGGTGAAGAAGTGATAAGAATTGAAATGTAGAATCTAAAAATAATATCATGAAATTGAATGAACTTGCTATCATTGGAGTGGCTGCAACGACGATTGTAAGCTGCACTCCCGCGAAGACGGAGTATGCTTCGTACGAACTTTACCCTGTCCGTTCGGGTAGTCTGACAGAGATGGAATATACACCTGCTGCCACGCAATTCACATTGTGGGCACCTACGGCAGATGAAGTTCGCCTGATGTTGTTCGAAGCAGGAGATGGAGGGCATGCCTATGAAACTATTTCAATGGAACCCTCTGAAGAAGGAACTTGGAAAACTAAAGTTGAAAAGGACTTGATGGGTAAATTCTACACATTCAATGTGAAAATCAATGATAAGTGGCTGGGGGATACTCCGGGTATCAATGCCAAAGCTGTAGGGGTGAATGGAAAACGTGCCGCCATCATCGACATGAAATCCACGGACCCCGAAGGATGGGCAGATGATAAACGTCCGGCATTGGCCTCTCCTGCCGATGTGATTCTTTATGAAATGCACCATCGTGATATGTCCATCGAACCGTCGTCGGGCATTGAGCATAAAGGAAAGTTCCTGGCACTGACAGAACAAGGAACGGTAAGTCCCGACAAGCTGGCAACCGGCATTGACCATCTGAAAGAATTGGGGGTGACACATGTACATCTCCTTCCGTCTTATGACTATGCCTCCGTTGATGAGACAAAGCTGGACGAGAACAAGTATAATTGGGGATATGATCCGCAGAATTACAATGTGCCTGATGGCTCTTATTCTACCGACCCCTACAAACCGGATGTTCGTATCCGGGAATTCAAGCAGATGGTGCAGGCTTTGCACAAAGCAGGTATCCGTGTTGTTCTGGATGTGGTGTATAACCATACTTTCAATACATCCGACAGTAATTTTGAACGTACAGTGCCGGGATACTTTTACCGTCAGCGACCAGACGGAACGTATGCAGACGGTTCGGCTTGTGGCAATGAAACTGCCAGCAACCGTCCGATGATGCGTAAATACATGATAGAGTCTGTATTACATTGGATTAATGAATATCACATTGACGGATTCCGTTTTGACCTGATGGGTATTCATGACATCGAGACAATGAACGAAATCCGTAAGGCGGCAACGTCTGTAGATCCGACTATATTTATATATGGTGAAGGATGGGCGGCATCGGCTCCACAGATGGCGGAAGATTCTCTGGCAATGAAAGCCAATACTTATAAGATGCCGGGTGTTGCTGCTTTCTCTGACGAAATGCGTGATGCTTTACGCGGTCCGTTTAATGACAATCATCAAGGTGCTTTCCTTGCTGGATTGCCGGGAGGAGAGGAGAGCATAAAGTTTGGTATTGTAGGAGCCATCAGGCATCCGCAAGTAAATAATGACTCTGTGAATTATAGTAAGGCTCCGTGGGCGGAACAACCTACACAGATGATCAGCTATGTTTCCTGCCATGATGATATGTGCTTGGTGGATAGGCTGAAAGCAAGTATCCCGGGTATTACTCCCGTAGAATTGGCAAAGCTTGACAAACTGGCGCAAACAGCCGTATTCACTTCCCAAGGTGTACCGTTTATTTATGCCGGTGAGGAAGTGATGCGTGACAAGAAGGGAGTACACAATAGTTTTGAGAGTCCCGATTCCATCAATGCGATTGATTGGAGACGAAAGGCGGAGCATGCAGATGTATTTGCTTATTATAAAGGGTTGATACAGCTTCGTAAGAAGCATCCGGCTTTCCGTATGGGTGATGCGGATTTGGTGCGTAAGCATTTGGAATTTCTACCGGTTGACGGCAGCAATGTGGTGGTTTACCGTCTGAAAGAAAATGCCAACGGTGATGCATGGGGAGATATTATACTAGTCTTGAATGCCCGTAAGGAGCCTGCCAAACTTACCGTACCCGAAGGTAAATATACAGTGGTCTGCAAGGATGGCTTTATCAATGAACAAGGTTTGGGCACACTGTACGGCCCCGAAGTTGTTGTTCCGGCCCAATCGGCACTGATTATGTATAAATGATGATTGGATGATGCAACAACATACAATACACATAGCGGGGGGCGTAGTACGCAACCCGCTTGTTCGTTTGACAGAGCCTGTCACCCTTGATTTCCTGGCAGGAGAACACATTGCCATTGTAGGACCGAACGGAGCCGGAAAGAGCCTCCTGGTGGATATGCTGACGGAAAAGTATCCTTTGCGTGATGGTGAGCTTACCTATGATTTCTCTCCCTCCCTCACGAAAACTGCCTATGACAATATCAAATACATTGCTTTCCGTGATACTTACGGTTCTGCCGATGCCAATTATTACTATCAACAGCGTTGGAATGCCCACGACCAGGAGGATGCTCCGCTAGTACGCGAAGTGCTGGGAGAGGTAAAAGACGATGTCTTGAGGCGGCAGCTATTTGAACTTTTCAGCATAGAGCCGATGCTTGACAAGAAAATCATTCTTCTCAGCAGTGGGGAGCTGCGCAGGTTTCAGTTGACTAAAGCTTTACTGACTGTTCCCCGAATTCTTATCATGGACAATCCTTTCATAGGGCTGGATGCGCCTACCCGTGAACTGCTTTTTAATTTGCTGGAGCGGCTTACCCGGCTGGGCGAGTTGCAGATTGTCCTTGTGCTTTCCATGTTGGATGACATACCTTCATTTATTACACATGTTGTGCCGGTAGAGGACATGAAGGTGGGCGAAAAGATGGAACGTGAGGAGTATGTGCAGGCATTCTGTGCGGGCAATCAGATGCGTATTCAGGAAGAGGCCGGAGCGTTGGAGGAATTGCAGCGGTGTATTCTCGATTTGCCCTACGAACATGCGAATTTCACTTCGGACGAAGTGGTGAAATTGAACGGGGTTAGCATCCGTTACGATGACCGTACCATTCTGAAGGAGCTGGATTGGACAGTGATGCGTGGTGAGAAGTGGGCGCTGAGTGGCGAGAACGGTGCCGGCAAGTCTACCTTGCTTAGTTTGGTTTGTGCGGATAATCCGCAGTCATACGCCTGCGATATCAGTCTTTTCGGACGGAAGCGCGGAAACGAACGGGGGAGAGTATTTGGGAAATCAAGAAACACATCGGTTATGTCAGTCCGGAAATGCATCGTGCTTATCTGAAGAATCTGCCTGCCATAGAGATTGTCGCTTCCGGTCTGCACGACAGCATCGGATTGTATAAACGTCCTCATGCCGAACAGATGTCGGTATGTGAGTGGTGGATGGAGAATTTTCGGTATTGCCGCCTTGAAAGACAGTACCTTTTTCTGCAACTCTCCAGCGGGGAACAGCGTCTGGCATTATTGGCACGTGCCTTTTGTCAAGGACCCGGAACTGCTGATATTGGATGAACCGCTTCATGGACTCGATACATACAACCGCCGTCGGGTCAAGAAGATTATAGAGGCATTCTGCCATCGTCGGGATAAAACGATGATTATGGTAACCCACTATGAGAATGAATTGCCGCAAACAATTACTAACCGTTTATTCTTGAAGCGAAACCGCTGACCAGATAATAATTAGTCAAGCAAAGATAATAAAGGACTAGCAGGAACCATTTATGGTGTAAATCGTTATATTTGTAATATCAACCATCTAAACATTTATATCATGAAGTTTTTTCATTGATACGGCAAATTTAGAACAGATTCGGGAGGCCTATGACTTGGGCGTACTCGACGGAGTTACCACTAATCCTTCGCTTATGGCAAAAAGAAGGTATCAAAGGAGTGGAGAACCAGCGTAAGCACTATGTGGACATCTGTAATATTGTGCAAGGCGATGTGAGTGCCGAGGTGATAGCTACCGACTATGAAGGCATGATTAAAGAGGGTGAAGAATTGGCAGCCTTGAATCCGCATATCGTAGTGAAGGTGCCTTGCATTGCAGAAGGTATCAAGGCCGTTAAATACTTCTCGGGCAAAGGTATCCGTACAAATTGTACTCTGGTATTTTCTGTCGGTCAGGCATTGCTTGCAGCCAAGGCAGGTGCAACGTATGTTTCTCCGTTTGTGGGGCGTCTCGATGACATCTGTGAGGATGGCATTGCATTGGTTGCGAAGATTGTAGAGATGTACCGTTATTATGGATATACCACCCAGGTACTTGCCGCCTCTATCCGTCATACGGCACATATCATGCAGTGTATAGAGGTGGGTGCTGATGTGGCTACTTGTCCGCTTTCGGCCATTAAGGGTTTACTTAATCATCCGCTGACCGATTCTGGTCTGAAGAAGTTCCTTGAAGATTACAAACGCGTGAACGGATAAACTTAAAATATCCTATAAGCCTATCTTTCAATGTAATTATTGACTAATATTGGTGAGAAATAGAATAAAAAGATTTATTTTTGCACCTTATATTTAGATATACAATAAGGCACCGATGAAAGATAGGCTCATAGGATTTATTAAGACATACTGCTTGTTTGTCTGCATTTTTGTGTTGCAGAAACCACTATTTATGCTGTTTTACAAATCGCTGTATCCGGATGCCTCGTGTGCGGACTGGTTCAGTGTCATTTGGCATGGGTTACCTTTAGACCTATCTCTGGCTGGTTATCTGACAGCTATTCCCGGTTTTCTTTTCATAACCTCTGTATGGACACTTTCTAAATCCCTTCATCGCATCTGGTGCGGCTATTTCCTCTTCATTTCAGTACTTATCTCCATAAATTTTTACTGTCGATTTAGGATTATACGAGTATTCGGGGGTTCCGTTTGGATGCTACTCCGTTATTCTATTTCTTTTCCTCCCCTAAAGACGCAGTGGCCAGTGTCAGCATTTGGATGGTGCTCGGGGGGAATTGTGGCAATGGCTGTTTATGCTGTCGTGCTGTATGCTGTTTTCTACGGCATCTTGCTGCAGAAGAAGCTGTTGCTGCGGATGAAACTGCCTTATCGTCGCCTGAAGGTGTCAGGTATATTGTTGCTGATGACGGGGTTACTGCTTTATTCCTATCCGTGGAGGCTTTACAGTATCTACCATGAATGTGGGGAAAGTCTATTTCAGTGCCGAGCAGCGTCTGAACCATGCAGCTATCAACCCTGCATTCAGTCTGATGGAATCTCTTGCCAAGCAGAAGGACTTCAGCAAGCAGTACCGTTTTATGGAAGCTGCGGAGGCCGACCGGCATTTTTAAAGACATGCTTGAACCCGCAGGTGCCGGTGGTCAAACGGAAGAGACAGATTCTGTGCTGCAACCTGCCGATTCACTGCATACTTTATTCAATACTCAGCGTCCCGATGTACTCTTTGTGATTCTTGAGAGATTTTTCCTCCAGGTTGATGACAGCTTTGGGAGGTGAGCCGAATATTGCCGTCCATCTGGATAGCTTGAGTAAGGAAGGGGTGCTCTTTACGAACTTCTACGCCAACAGTTTCCGTACGGACCGTGGGCTGGTGGCTATCTTGAGTGGCTATCCTGCCCAGCCCACTACTAGTATTATGAAGTATCCCCGTAAACGCAGTCCATTCCTGCCATTGCAGGCAGCTTGCGGAAGGCGGGTTATGGTACCAAGTATTATTATGGCGGTGATGCCGACTTTACCAATATGCGTTCCTACCTGATGTCATCAGGCTTTGAAGACATTGTTTCCGACCAGGATTTTCCCGTAACGGAACGTTTAAGTAAGTGGGGGGCGCACGACCATCTCGTATTCAACCGTCTGCTGGAAGACTTGAAAGCCGAAGCTGCCGAAGGAACTGCCGAAGAGAAAACTCCTCATTTCCGTGTCTTGCAGACCTCCAGCAGCCACGAGCCTTTTGAAGTACCTTTCCGTCGTCTGGAGAATGACCGGCTGAACGCCTTTGCCTATACGGATAGTTGTGCAGGCGATTTTGTAAGACAGTTCCGTGAGCTTCCCCAGTGGAAGAATACGGTGATTGTGTTTGTTCCAGACCACTTGGGAGCTTATCCCGAACATATCGACAATTTGTCGGTAGAACGCTACCGGATACCTCTGTTGATGGTGGGCGGTGCTGTCCGAGAGCCGAGGCGCATTGACGTCTATGGCTCGCAACATGATATTGCAGCCACGTTGCTGGCTCAATTGGCGCTGCCCCATGATGAGTTTGTTTTCAGTAAAGATATGCTTAATCCCGCTTCCCCTCATTTCGCGTTCTTTACCGTACCCGATGCTTTCGGTATGGTGACAGCGGACAATCAAGTGATATTCAATTGCCAGGCGGGTACTGTGGTAGTGGATGAGGGCACAGCAAAAGGGAAGAACCTGCCGTTGGGCAAAGCCTATTTGCTAAAAATTATATGATGATATAGCCAAAAGATAACGTATGACAGCACTTATGGACGCCTTGCAAGGGGCAATAGATGTAGACACAAACATAGTTTTTTTCCATCAATCGGATGCACAACATGTATTTCGATTATTTTATGAGCGCTTATAGCGGTAAGTGGGTTTGGATTCCCATGTATGCTGCCATCTGGTATGTGATGTTGCGCAATTTTCATTGGAAGGTCACACTGTTTTGCATGATAGGCCTTGCGCTCACCATTACTTTTGCCGACCAGGCATGTGCCACTTGGATACGTCCCTATGTGGAGCGTATGCGTCCTTCTAATCTGAATAATCCCATTTCGGAGATGGTGCATATCGTCAACAATCATCGTGGAGGGCGTTATGGTTTTCCTTCGTGTCATGCCGCCAATACCTTCGGATTGGCGTTTTTCCTGTTCTTTCTATTCCGCAAGCGGTGGCTTACTCTTTTCATTATGGCCTGGGCGTTGCTGACGTGCTATTCGCGCGTATATCTCGGTGTGCATTATCCGGGTGATTTGTTGGCAGGGACTATTGTGGGGCTGATTGGTGCCTGGCTGATTTACCGCTTGTTTGTGAAGGTTAGCGGATATAAGCGTGTCGAGCATGTCACTCATGTCTATGCTCCTATATGGGTAGGGTTGCTGACGATAGCGGGGATGCTGGTTTATGCCGGAATACGGATATTGTTGTAGATGACAGTCTTTAGAACTGATAACCAGCAGTCACCATAACCTCCCGTGGACGGATATTCAACCGTGAAGTATAGCTTTGTGTGGCCGAGTAGGTAGTATAGGCATACTCTTTCTTGTTGAACAGATTGCTGAGGCTGGCTTCCACTCTCCATTTCCTTGTCTTATAAATGAGTGATGCGTCTACAAACAGTGTGTTGAGATGCGTATCGCTGTTTAAATCGTTCCGGTAATGTTCTCCGGAAAGGCAGAGGTCGACGTGTCCGATGCTGAATGTGAGGTGCATACGCTGTACGAAGTCCAGTAGAGGAGCAAGGTGCGTGTCGTTCCCTATTTTACTGCTGCCATAGCTGATTGTGGCATGATATTCGGCTTCGAAAGCTTCGGCGGGCGACCATATCAGTTTGGGTTCCATCTTAAGATAGTCATAACGGTATTTTTGAGGCGGGCCGTTTCCGGCTGTTTCCGTTTGTGGAGTGAGGGCGTCTGTATCTGAAACCCGTGTCAACTGCCAGCCGGTATTGCGGCTCAGTTGTAAGTCAAGTGAGGTTTTCAGATTCCAGTCGAAAAATCCCTTGGAGAGAGTGCTGAGCAGGAACCAACTTTGTGTACTGTTGGAATGTAGGCGAAGGGTGTGGACAATGCGGTTTTCAGAGATACTCTGTTCATTCAAGGTGTTGTAGTGTACATGTCGGTAGGACAAAGTGGCGGTGGCGAAAAATTCCTGCACGGTATTCTTGTATTCTCCATAAAGGTTGTATTGTTGGCGTATACTGACGGGGAAGAGGCCGTCAGTGTTTTTCCAGGTACGGTAGTCTGTCCGATAGGTAAAAGGGCAGAGGTCTGTGACATCTCCTGCTGAGCGGTGTAAACTGCCGTAGAGGGAAATTTTCCAATGGTAGTCCGGCTGATAGCGCAGATAGAGTGACGGATTGAAAAAGAGAAAAGAACGCTGTTGCGAGAAGTAGCGCTTATAGCTGAGAGGGAGTGACAGACTTCCCTGCCACTTGCCTTGCTCCAATTGGAAGTAGGAGGAGAGGTAGGGAGAAAAACTGGATGCGCCAAATGTTTCCATTCGGGTGGAATGGTACTTTACCGATGGCCCATTCGCCCTTTATACCGGCGGTGTATTGCCGGGTGAAACCGTTGTGTTTTCTTAGGTGGCTGGCCTTATTGTCGTTGTAAAGGCTGTGCTGGATGAATTTGTCTTTCCCGTCGTGTAGTGACAAGGAGGAGGGTAGATAGGCATACTGTGTGGCAGAATTGAACTTCCATGTGCTTTTCTCTCCATTGCGGATAAGGCTGAAGAAATTCTTTGCCGTAAACTGGGAGGTGCGCATCGTTTGCTGCAACTCGTGGGAGGTGCCGCGGTTCGTTTCACTTTCTGCCAGGAAGCGGTTCGACAGATAGTGGATGGTCTTGTTATCCTCATAGTGCATTTCCATATGGGCGGCATCGTTCTGCAGGCAGTAGTGGTAGGCTTCATCCATGCGTATGGTGTCATCGGGCTGGTAGTAGACTTGCGAGTTGCCCCGTTGCTGGGTAATCCGGTTATGGGTATATCCGGCTTGCAGGCGCAGGGAACGTTCGTCGTTCCATTTATACATGCGGTTGGCGTTCAGTGTATGGGTTTCGTTGAAGAGCAGCCGTTGCTTGTCGAGGGGAGCGCTGATGCCCGGTTGTACCAGAAAGCCGTGCAGGGGAATCTGTTGGGATGTGTTGTTTGTCAGTATATGTTGCTCACGGCTAAGGTCGGTACCGTTGTTGTTGCTCTTGTAGCCGTAGATGCTTTGCTTGCCTTTACCCAGTTGGAGGGCATTGGCGGCGTTTTCCCAAAGAAGCGTTCCTTGGTCCCTCTTCGTTTGTGCCGTTCCGGTCGTTTCTTGTGTTCCATCGCTCCAGCCTGCACCCAGGGTACCGTTGACAATCCATTGGTCGCGTGCCTGTGGGTCGAGTTTCAGGTTCAGGGCTATTTCATCCGAACTGAGTTTTCCTTTCAATGCCTTGACCGATTGGTAGTTCTCCATAATTTCTGCCGATTTTACGGCTTTGGCACTGAGGTTGTTGTTGATTTGGCTGTAGCGTCCACCCGTCACGTCCATACCCTCCACAAAATAGTGGTCGATGGCTTTACCTTTATATTTCACCTGCCCGTTGTCGTCAATATCCACACCGGGGAGCTTTTTCAGAACATCCTTGATGTGTATGTCCTTGGAAGAGGCAAACTCTGCCAGATTATACCTTACGGTATCTTTCCTGCCATGAATGCGGCCGGGACGTATTTGGACTTCTTTCAGTGCAATGGCTTCGGGATGCAGACGAATATGGAGTGTTCCTGCTGCCGATATGTTGCGTATTTCCCGTCTATAGCCCAGCAGTGATACGCTGACTTGCAGGTTGCCGTTGTATTTCCATGGCAGGGAATATCTCCCCCGGGCATCGGTCAGGGCGTAATCTATCATGGTGCCGTTTCGCAGCACACTAATCATTACGGCTTCCAGCGGTTGTCCGGTTTCTTCGTCCGTTACCAAGCCACTGAGAGACTGTGCATGCGCTGTCATTGCAAACAAGGCAAGGATTGGCAGCAAGAGTTTCTTGAAGTGTATATCCATTGGAGTTCGATGGGATGAATCAGTCAAGTTCCAGCGGATTGTGGGCTATATTCTTCGGCTTCCTGGCTTCATTGCCCTGGTTGTCGCGTATGGTGATACGTACGTTAGGCGTGTTGCCCATAATGAATCCTACCGGGTCGGCATAGTATCTTTCGTGGATTTTGTTGTACGCCTTGCGGTTTACGGGTTTCATAATCTTTTCCGTTGAAGAGGATAGGTCGGTAGGAATGGCATTGCTCCATACCGGTGCAGGTAAAGAGATAATGCCCCCTGTTGTCTTCTGCTTTCAGTATCAGTCCGGGCAGTCCGAACAGCTTCCACGGCCCTTCGCTGGAGGAAATCTCCGGACTGTACCAGACAATCCATCTGCGTCCCTTAAACACGCATTCTGCTTTTTGGCAGAGATACGAGAGGATGGTTGCCGTGTCTGTCTGCAGCGTCCACTGTGGGCACTCTTCCGGTTCCTCGCACCGGAGTCTGTTAATGTCTCCGGCAATTTCATCCAGTGTGGTCACTTTGCCTACGGGGTATCTCTTGTAGGTCTGTTCGTTCAGCTTGCTTTTTCCGAACTGTTTGGCGTGTTCAATCATCGTTTCTTGCGAGGCGTTATTGGCAATGTCGGCAGCAAATACCGAGTCGCCCACATACTTTGTGTAACTGTAGAACTTGGAGCATTTCTTGCCGATTTCCAACATCATGGTTTCCTGGAAACGCTCTTCCGACAGTGTGTCCGTACAGCCGTCCACTTCATACTGCACCATGAGTACAGTCTGGTCTATGGTATCTTTTCTGAACGTCTTGCCGGAGCCGATTTTGATGTTAAACTGTGCGCAGGCGGTTGTGGTGGTTATCAACAGCATGGCGGTGAGTAGAATCTGCTTTTTCATACTTTTTCGTTGTTAGGAATTACTGTTTCGAGGACGTGTCATGTGTCCTGTCGTCGCAAATCTATGCGGAATTTGTCTTTCCGGAGTGAGAAAGTTATTACTGAAATGTTACTCAAATGAGAATAGCCGCCTCGCGCGTACCTCTGATTGGAGGAAACCCTTACCTTTGTATAGTATAAAAGAAGAACAGACTCTGAGATGGAAAAAGCGAATCAGAATAGTATGGGCATTGTCACTGATATCCATGCTGCTACTTGTAGCAGGGCAGGGATATTGGTTGTGGAACCAGTATCAGTATAAGAATGAGGAATATGAAGAAGAGATACACCGCCTTGTCATGGATGCCGTGGCAGTGAACGACTCTATCCGGCGTGAACAGCCGAAGAAAGTGTTCAACAAGCCTAATATATCCTTTTTCAACACCAATGTGGACATGCATACGGATAGGGATTCATTGACCAACAAGCTCAAAGAGCGCTATACGCGTACGTTTGTGGTGGGGGCCATGGCAGATAAATCCGTTCTATCCACGGCAATGAAGGATAGTATTGTCTATAAGGACAAGATTGTGATACATGGCGAAGACAAGCTGCTTTTCAACATGAGCTTCAGCGAGGCGATAGTTGCTTATCAGTTGCAGATAGATGTCCCTTTTACGTTGCAGCGCTTCGATTCGGTGCTGGCGACTAAACTGGACGGCATGTCTTTCACTACCGGACTAGTCACGCCGCGCGACAGCCTCTATCAATGGGTGGAAACCGTAGAACGGCTGGGGAGTGATTTGCATCCGGTCATCCGTCTGGTTTATCCTTACAATCCGCTGAAGCGGGAGTTGGTACAAGTGGATGTGCAGGTGATGCCGCATACTCTTTTGCTCCGTATGGGCTGGCAACTTCTGGGCAGCTTGGTATTGATTCTTCTGCTGTCTGTCTGTCTGCTGTTCCAGATAAAGACCATTTTGAAGCAGCACCGTGTGGACGAGTTGCGGAAAAGCTTTGTCAACACCATGATACACGAGTTGAAACGTCCCGTGCAGGCCTTGAAGATGTGCGTCTCTTTTCTCAATGACAAAACAATGCGTACCGACGAGCAGGCCATGGATGAAGTGGTGCGTGATTCCGTTTCCGAGCTGGACAACCTTTCCGCCTACCTCCGGAAGCTGCGCGACATGACCCGTGCTGACGATGAGCAGACACAACTTTCCCTCAGTACTTTCGATTTGAAACCGGTTGTGGAGAAGTTGATACGCCTGCAGCATGCTCCTGGAGGAAAACAAGTATCTTTCGAGACACATTTCACGGACAACCTGCTGGTTACGGCCGACCCCGTGCACATGGCAAATATCATCAGTAATCTGATGGAAAATGCCGTGAAATATTCGGGAAGCTCCGTCAGTATCCGGGTAGAATGCCGCCTGCATGGCCACGAGCTCACATTGAAAGTTTCCGATGACGGCATTGGTATCCCTGTTTCCGAGCAGGGACGGGTATTCGATAAGTTTTACCGTAGCAGCAACTTGCCTGACCGTTCCTTGCCGGGCATCGGTTTGGGGTTGAGTTATGTCAAGTTGTTGGTTGAGGCTCATAGGGGAACCGTCTTTCTGACCAGTCAGATTGGGAGGGGGACGACGGTGGAAATAACCATTCCACAATAATCTGCACAGATGGATATCGAGAATATAAATAGCAACTCATGAAACCACTGAAAATTTCCTTTTTTCGCTGACGATGACCTGAAGTATTCCATGCTTCTGAAATCGCTTCCTGGAGAAAGAGGGTTTATGAAGTGACCTATGCCGGAAATGGTCTTATCGCCCTCGACCAGTTTCCTCTTGTCAAACCGGA
>ENA-OQHD01000242-OQHD01000242.1-human-gut-metagenome-genome-assembly--contig:-NODE-242-length-22754-cov-3.507358_pt1 | contig 22754 bp, 31 predicted proteins | sample MGYA00242560_ERZ504711 | MGnify/ENA primary metagenome ERZ504711 (study PRJEB26092, sample SAMD00036198) | human gut metagenome | host: Homo sapiens | study: EMG produced TPA metagenomics assembly of...
CGTGGATCAAAATCAGTGACGGGCTTCAGTTCGTAGGAATCATCCAGTTCTTTGCCCATGAAGGCGATTCCGTTTCCGTCTATTTCTCCTGTACCGGTAATGGATATTTGCTTTTAAGTCTTTTCCACTGATCCACATCATTCCTTCGCCACGGTTTTCGCGGAATGCGCTTTCTGTATAGATGCTTTCATCGGGGTTGGCTAGCAATCGGGAGTTGGGTTCCAAATGGAGATTCACATAGGATGCCAGTTGCAGTGGGCCACATAGAAAAGGTGTGTCCGGCAGGAATGATTACGGTTCCTCCACCGGCAGCGGAACAGGCATTGATAGCACGTTGTATGGCGGCAGCATCATCTGTTTTGCCATCTCCTTTTGCTCCAAAGGCTATAATGTCATACGTATTTCCCTGATCGGGGGGTGCTGCATCCTGCTACGAATAACAGAAAGCAGCATAAGAGGCTGATAATAGGTTGTTTCTTCATATCTATGATTTTTTTACTTTTTGACGTTTTATTTCATTGTTTCTGGAGGTAGGCTGAGGGTAGATGCTCCCCAGTTCGGGTTCGGATTCGGTCCCATCTGGAACTCTAACGTTCCTCCCTGTACTATATCTGATGTGTAAAGTAATTCTTGTCATACTCTTTTCCGTTCAGGCGCGCCGACTGGATGTATACATTCTTTTCATTAGCGTTGTGGGCCAGTATGGTGAACGTCTTTCCATTTTCCAAACAGATGCTCATCCTGGGGGAAAAGAAGGGCTTCCTATTATATAATAAGGTGTACCGGGACATACCGGATAGAATCCCATAGCAGAAAATACATACCAGGCAGACATTTGCCCTGGTCATCATTACCTGACAGTCCACCGGGAGCATTCAGATATTCTGTTTCCATAATATGACGCACCTCGCGTTGGGTTTTCCAAGGCTGTCCGGCATAGTTGAAGAGGTAGGCTATCTGGTGGCAAGGTTCGTTGCCGTGCCAGTAGCGGTGTTCGCTGAACATGGAATCCAGTTTGGCGAGTATTTTTCATTTTCCACCCATACATTCCATCAGTCCGTATACATCATGGGGAGCATACCAAGTATAGTGGCAGGGAGCTCCTTCGGTGATGAAGCGGGTGAAGGAAAAAGCGTTACCGGTATCGCTGAGGAAACTGCCGTCAGCGTATCTGCCTTGGGCATATCCGGTGCCAGGGTTTATTACGTTACGGTAATATCGTGCACGTATCATTAGTGTATCATAAAGTTCTGATTTTTTGTGGATCAGGAAAGTTATCATCTGATGTTTCCAACTTTTGCAGAACTTGGGCCAATACGAAATCATCGTATGCATATTCTAAAGTACGTGATACTTGTTCGCAGGTGTGAAAGGCTTCCGGTACGCTGTCTTCCAAAGGAATGTATCCATATTTCAGATAAGAATTCAAGGCGCGTCGTCCCATTCCGTTTTTTGTATTCTTCATAGGTGGAGGGGGTCTTGAATGCGTTCCGGAGCATTCCTTCGCAAGCTTTGTTGATATCAAAATTACGGATTCCTTTGATATAGGCATCTCCCAGTGCGGAGATGCAATGATCGCCTATCATGGCTGCGGTATAACTGTTCCAACAAGGGAATATAGGCAGCCAGCCACCTTGTTCATATTTGTCCACCAATGATTGCATCATGTCTCCGGCTTTCTTTGGGGTCAGGATATTGATTAACGGATGGAGAGCGCGGTAAGTATCCCACATACTGTAATCTTCATAGTAATTTCTACCGTTGGCTGATTGTCTGAACGGGTGTCCTGTGGAGAAAGAAGGGTAGCGCCCGTCTACATCATTGAATGTACGTGGCAGGAATGAGGCACGGTAGAGTGCTCCGTGAAAATTTTCTTTATCGTTTCGGCTGTTTGTCTGTACTGTAACTTGTGAAAGCCTTTGTTCCCAGATGGAGTTCAGTTCCTGCCGGGTGCGGTCAAAATCCCAATGAGGTATCTCGGTGTCCAGATTCTTTTGAGCGCCTTCCATGTCAGTAAAAGAGGAAGCGGCTTTGATTAATACGGGTTCTTCTGGGTGTATTTTGAACCGGAGATATGCACCTATACCTGTTCCATCGGCTATCTGTCGTTGTCCGGCGAAGAGACTGTCATGCCGGAATGTTCCATATTCCTCTATTTCATTTGATATTCAATGACAAGTACCGTTGTATCCGGCGGGGGCTCCCCAGCCTTGATAGATTACGGTGTACGGGATTGTATCCGCGTATCTGGTTTTTTTATAGTATCGATTTCAATATATCCTTCTCCTTCATCGCTGTTAGGATTGACTATGAGATAAGCATCTTACCGGTTGGTTATAAGTGAATCGGAAAATGGCTGACGGGAACGTCCGGTCATTTCTGCAAAAATGGATAATCTTTGAGAAGGACGGAGTAATAGGCAGGCGTTGCTGTTTCTTCTTGGTGAGAGAACAGGCTTCCTCGGTCTTGGGGGAGATATTTCAGTGTACCCGATACAGGCATCAAGGTCATGGAACCGTAATCTTGTGTACACCCTCCGACAATCCAATGTGAATTGCGGAACCCCTGTATCTTCTTATCTTTGTAATAATAGGGAGCCTTGCATTTTATTTCTGTATCTTGTGTCTGGGGAGTCCAAAAGTTCATTCCGTTGGGCTCTAGGACGGCAGGCAGCGTCTGTCCGTACTCTTCGGTATTTTGCCGAAAAGTCCTGCGGTATGGGTTACGCTCGGTGCAGTTCCCGTACGGGTATCTACATAGGACAATAGGGATTCTTCCTGATGTCCGGTGCAAGACATGAACAGGCTACATAGAATCAGCAGATAAGATAGGGTACTTTTCATGGCTCTTCTTGGAAAAGGGTTATTTTTAATCTCCTGACGGAGCATTTTTACAAAGAGTTCCGGCCGGTCCAGATTGACTAAATTGGGATGGGCTTCAATCGCTTTTTTATATTCTTTTTCACTCGCATTCTGAATAGCAGCCATTATCTTGATATGATTGCTTTTGCAGAATTCTTTGAATTGAGGGGTGATATTGAGGATATCTGTTTCTACATAGGCCGGGGTGCATATTTTCATCCATTTCTTCAGAGCCGCTATATTGGAGGCATTTACTTTAATCTTCATTTCCGGAGCGATTCTGATAAATTCTTTCAGCATTTCAGAGTCTGCAAACCAGAAGAATGCTTTTATTTCATATCCTTTTTGGCGTACTAATATAACCAAATCTTTTATCGGAGTTCCTCGTTTACATCAAAAAAAATTGTGTGCCTTTCCTTGTAGGGTGTCTAGCATTTCGGCTATACGGGGTACGTGAATGCCGGTAAATCGAGAACTAAACCAACTGCCGGCGTCTAATTTTTCAATATCTTTGGATAGCATATCTTGAATGGGACCTTTACCGTTGGTAGTACGGTCCAAAGTTTCATCGTGCAGATTATAAAGTAAACGCAGCAAGAAAAAGCAAGGTTGATGATAATACAGCAAGAATGCAGTCTATTAAGCAGTTAGGTGTTTAACTCATAATACTGCATAAGCTGAAAAAGGAGATCCGCTAAAAACTGCGAAAGACTTCAGTTCCCATATCGTTACTGATATAACGGGAATAAGAAACGGCACAACGGGTTCTATTTCAGTAATTTGCACAGTTTTTCATACCTGAGGACAACTCGCTTGATATTAACTTTGTAACGATCAAAAAAGGTATGAAAACGAGTATGAGCAGATCGACTTTCAAAATCCTCTTCTACGTGAAGAAGGGCAGCGAGAGAGCCAACGGCTATCTCCCCCTGATGTGCCGTCTTACGGTGGACGGTGAAATCAAGCAGTTCAGTTGTAAACTGGACGTACCTCCGAAACTTTGGGACGTGAAAACGGCACGTGCCACGGGCAAGAGCGCCGAGGCGCAGAAAATCAATGCGGCGGTTGACCGGATACGCGTGGACGTGAACCGCCGTTATCAGGAACTGATGCAGTCCGACGGCTATGTCACCGCCGCCAGGCTGAGGGACGCCTGCCTCGGGCTGGGCGTGAAACGCGAGACGCTGTTGAAACTCTTCGAGCAGCACAACGAGGAGTTCATCAAGAAAGTGGGACACAGCCGCGTGCAGGGAACATACAACCGCTACCGTACCATATACAGGCACCTTTGCGAGTTCGTCCCGAAAGTGTACCGCCGTGACGACATTCCCCTGAAGGAACTCAACCTGACGTTCATCAACAACTTCGAGTATTTCCTGCGTACGGAGAAGAAATGCCGCACCAATACCGTATGGGGTTACATGATCGGGCTCAAGCACGTCATCTCCATCGCCCGCAACAGCGGTGCGCTTCCCTTCAACCCCTTCGCCGGGTACATCAACTCCCCCGAAAGCGTTGACCGGGGCTACCTAACAGAGCGTGAGATACAGACGCTGATGGAGGCCCCGGTGAAAAGCGGGACCTGCGAACTGGTACGCGACCTCTTCATCTTCTCTGTGTTCACCGGACTGGCATACGCGGACGTGAAGGCGCTGACGACCGACCGGCTCCAGACCTTCTTCGACGGCAACCTCTGGATCATCACCCGCCGGCGCAAGACAAACACCGAGTCCAACATCCGCCTGCTGGACGTTCCCAAGCGCATCATAGAGAAGTACAAGGGGCTGTCCAAGGACGATCATGTATTTCCGGTACCGAGCAACGGCAGATGCAACACCATATTGAAGGAACTTGGCAGGCAGTGCGGTTTCAAGATAAGGCTGACCTATCATGTTGCCCGGCATACGAACGCCACCACCGTGCTGCTCTCGCACGGTGTGCCCATCGAGACCGTAAGCCGTCTTTTGGGGCATACGGATTTGAAAACCACCCAGATATATGCCCGGATAACCAACCAGAAGATCAGCAGCGACATGGAAATCCTGTCCCATAAGCTGGAAAAGATGGAGAAGGAAATATGCGATGCCATATGAGGAAATGGTATTTATGAAACGGACGATTTTCCCCTTCCTCATCAAAGTTCGTCCGTCCCTGCGGGACTCCGCGTTTTCCCTTCGGTTTCCGGTAGAAAATTTCCGCATGGTGAAATTTTCTACCGGGAAAAACGCTCCGAAAGCGCAGGGACGGACGTAAAAGGGATTCAGAAGGCGAAAACTGCGACCGACGTAGTGCATGTGCGACAAGGAAAAGAACTGTCCCGGGAGGCCCCTTTTCATGCCGTACCCCGGCATGAGACCGCTTTCCTCTCCGGCTGTGGTGAAGGCTCTCCTGCTCCCTCTGCATTGCATATGCGGGTTGTTCCGCCTGTATCCACGTCAGCCGGTATTGCCTGCCCTTTCCTTGGTAGAAACGGCTTGTCGCAACAGGCGGCGTGACACAAACTTTTCCGGATATGGAGGACCATTCCGGAAAATACACCGTACATTTGTACATCGAACCAATAATAACCGAATAACCGTTAAAAGAACATGGCTAAAATTAAAGTCCAAAATACAGAAGTGACAGTCATCACGTACAATGACAAGGATTATATCTCCCTGACCGACATGGTCCGCAATATGGAAAACGGTCCCGCCCTTATTGAAAAGTGGTTGCGTAACAAGAATACCGTCGAGTTTCTGGGCATATGGGAGGAGATGTACAATCCGGATTTTAATTCCCCCGAATTCGAGGGAATTAAAAACGAGGCCGGGTTGAACCGTTTCATCCTTTCCGTCAAACAATGGGTGGAAAAGACCAACTCCAAAGGTATCATCGCCAAGGCCGGACGCTATGGAGGGACTTACGCACACAAGGATATCGCGTTCGAGTTCGCCACGTGGGTATCCCCTCAATTCAAGCTGTACCTGCTGAAAGAGTTCCAGCGGTTGAAAGAGGAGGAACAGGCCCAGCTCGGCTGGAGTGCGAAACGGGAACTGTCAAAGATCAACTACCGCATACATACCGATGCCATCAGGCAGAACCTGATACCGGTGGAAGTCACCCCCGCACAGGCCGGCGTCATCTATGCGGAAGAGGCGGACGTGCTCAACGTAGCCATGTTCGGGATGACCGCCAGGATGTGGCGTGAGCAGAATCCCGGTCTGAAGGGCAATATCCGTGACTATGCCTCCATCAATGAACTGATCTGCCTCTCCAATATGGAAAACCTGAACGCCGTATTCATAGACCAGGGCATACCGCAAGGCGAACGGCTCGTGAGACTGAACCGGATAGCCATCCAGCAAATGCGTGTGTTGGAAGATGATGGCGGACGAAAACTGCTTGAATGAGAATTCCGGCAGGCAACGCATCGGCATGTCCGTAAACGGGGCAAGGAGGTGAAATGCCGCCTGATCCACATTCATGCATGGGATATGGGATACTGAAGCTACGGAACGGCTTACAGCCTGATATCAAGTGTCATAACCGTTCCGTGGCGGGGTATTGTTCGGAACACATTCCCGAATGAGGTCTTCCATGATTTTAAAAGACTCCGTATTCCAGAAGGAACAAACGTACACATACAATTTCTCCGGAACGGCTAACCTTCCTGTCACTTCCCTGTAATCCTGCCCCAAAATCAACACTGCCGTATAAACCGCATGAAAGCCCGGACATGCTTCCTGTTTCCAATCCCATTTCCGCTCCTTCTGCAATATCACGTATTGCCGTTCTCATTCCATATCCTTGAATATTTCTCCAAGTATGCCGAAGACAGAAAAGCTGCATGGTATTTTAGATTCTCACCGGACAGGCAATAGACAGAAGGAATCCGTCATCCTCATTTCTTGCGGCAAAATAGTTGTTTTTCAGGCCGGTCCCGCAAGGCGGCCCTGCGGGCTGGTTGCTCGTGAAAAAATCTTCCTCACGCTTTGCGTGAGCGTACTTTTTTCACGGCAAGCCTTGCCGGAGACCGCCGAAAAACAAACTGGAGGAAGCACAAGAAATAAGAATGCCTACCCGTGTAGGCCATGTATAACTCAAAAAAGTATAAAGCTATGGCAGACAAGAGCGCAGAAAAGGAAAGACTGTTCAACGAGTGGTTCACTGCATCCTATGACAGGTTGAGAGGGACGTTACGCCGGTACGGAATGCTGGACGAGGACAATTTCCATGACACCTACCCTTTTCGTAAGAAGGCAGGTGCTGGTTCCCGGAAAGGACATAACGGACTATGACGCGTATTTCATCGGATGCTACAAAAAGGCGGCCCTGATAAAGATTAAAAGGGAGAACCGGTATGCACACCCTGAAGATGATTTCTTCCTCCGATGTGGCGAGGAGGCAAAATTCCTTTCCGAGGACGACCTGAACGGGTGCGAGCGGCTGGTAAGAGACATACTGCGTTTCGTAAGGCAGAAGTTCTCCTACGAGGAATACCGGATGTTCATGCTCAGGTTCTATGAGGCGCAGTTCTCGTTCAAGGCGCTGGCGGAATGCATGGGTATCTCGGCATCGGCCATATCGCAGAAAGTATGCAGGATAGTGGACGCGGTACGTACCCACAGCGGTTTCGCATGGAGAAGTCAGATGCTGGCGGTGGAAAGCTTCATGTATTGAAAAACAAAAACAGTTCAACCGATAAAAGAAGGACAATTATGGCACTGATAGTATACAACAGGGAAAACTCCCGTCCGCAGGAAGTCACATACAAGGGTAAGCGGACCATCAACCTTGACAGCAGGGGGACTGTCTATCTGTCAAAGACGATGTCAATCGAATTAGGAATCCTCGGCGGCGGACGGGTGAACTTCGCCCACGACGACGAGACGGGTGACTGGTATATCTGCCGGGCCGACGACAGCGAGGGGTTCATCGTCTGGAAGGACAAAAGATACGCAAGGTTCTCGGCGGGGTTTATCGTGCAGAGGCTCATGCGGCAGGCGAAGGTGGAGAGGAAGAGCGTGCAGTTCATGATGGCGAGGATGCCGGTAGAGATTGGCGGAGTGGCCTATTACAAGATACTGCTCTCGAATCCGATACTCAGATAGAGACATGGGCCGGAGGAGTCCGGCTGTATATGACATGACGGAGACAGGCGCATCCGACGGGACAAAAGCCCGGAGGATGTGCCTGTTTTTATGTGCCGTCATGTTTACACACGGACATGCGGTTGTCACCGGCCGGCATAAGGTCACTCCGAAAAGACCGGGAAACGGCATTGCCGGAGGATAATGATACCGGTACGGAATATGCCGTCATTACGGGAATGGATCGTCCCACCGGTACACGAACGACCCGCCCCAATTTCAGAATAACATAATGACATAATAAAATAAGAGTCTTTTTTTATAATGGAATCCCCGTATCTTATTGCCATACCGGAAAAATGTTTCCATGTCCCGCCATGTTATGCCAATGTTGTCACCGGATCATAATTCATAAAGAGAAATACTCTGTGTATAAATACTTTATGAGCAAATTAAAGTCGTTCATCCGATGGAAAGAAAACGAAGGGGCGACCGGTATGACAACCGACCGCCCCTTTATTCACGATCCCGTACGGAACATTTCTAAAGTTCCTCCGGCCTGGTTCTCGCCTTCCGGTAGCAGCCGTCAAGCAACTTCTCGATATCGGAAGAACGGTACAATATCTTGCCGCCCAGCCGGGTAAATGCAAGCAGGCCGCTGTCACGGTACTGTTGCAGGCTGCGGCGGCTCACTTTCAGCTTTTCAGCCAGTTCGCGGTCCGTATAGAAGTTCTCGCCCGCCATCGCCGGTGACCTGCCGGCAAAGAGACGCTCCATGGAAACGGAGAGACGTTCGACGGTAGAGAAGAACTCTCTTATATGCTCGCTGCTCTCACGGGTGAGCAAACGGTTATCGGTATTCATCATAAATCTCATCTGTTTGTTGGTTTGACATTTACTTTTTCAGTTTCTCATATATCGGCCCCACCCCCATGACATGGAGGATATGGGGGCATCCCTCCGACATGAACCGGCACTCTTTCGTACCGATACGGATATGGCATCCCTCCCCGTCCCCGTCTATCCTGTAGAGCGAGAAACTTCCCCGCCCGTACTCCGCGTCAAGGCTGTAGGCCAGCAGGCGGTAGTCCCCGCTGGAATCCCTGAAGATGTAGAAATCGGGACTGCCGTCCAGACTTTCCCAGCCGCCTGCCAGACTGCCGGGAGAAAGTATCATCCTTTCGTTTCCCATGGCTTTTCAAATTGATTTTCCCATGCTTTCAGCCCGCTTGCGGCGCTCCTCCACTATCCGGATGATACTTTCTACGTCCTCGGGCTTGTAATAAGTCTTATGGCAGATCTGTGTATATGCCAGCGTGCCATTGTCACGCAGGGTCTGCAGGGTTCTCGGGCTGACCTTCAGCAGTAGGCACACCTCCTGGTTGTCCAGCCATTTCTTCTCTTCCATGTCACCGTACAGCCGGCAAAGGGTGTCCAGCCGATCCGCGAACGTCCGGAAGGCCGAGAGCATCGCCTCGAAGGTCCTTGCTTCAATGTTCACTATTTCCATAATTAATGTAATTTCAGGTTTGACATCTGTTTCATTCTCTTTTCGGATCCGGATTCCGTGCCGCAATTTAGTGAATTCCGGCGGAACATCCTGAATTTCAAGACAGGATGACTACCTTTGACACCATATGCGTACTTGTTTCATCCGCAAAGTAAATGATTGTTCCCGGATATGGTTCCGGCCCTTCATCAGATGTCATTATATGTCATCAGATGTCATGGAAATCTGATTTTAACATTCATTTGCTTTTTAGTAAACAGATGTTCAGATCCGTTCCCGAAGAGTGGAAAATTTCCGGTGCGTATATTTGTGAAGTCATCACTGTCAGACTGATCCAACAATATGAATAACGCGGCAAACCCCGCCAATCGGACCCGTCCGTTTCACACCGTCTGTTATTATCGTTTTATTTGCTTCCGACAACCGGGCAAACGGGTAGACCGTGCCCACAGTATCAACCAGCTAAAATCCATGTACAATGAAAAGTGAACCGACTGAAAAACCGAGAAGAAAGAAAACGGTGGTATCCGAAACCGCAGACAGAAAGAACAGCCGTAGTCTCGAGCCCGGCCACGACGAGTGGTGGGAAAGACTCATGATGGAACCCGGTCCGGGGGAATCCGCCGGTACGGACGCTTCCGTGACGGAATCGATGATTCCATCCGGGCTCGTTGCGGAGGAGGTATCCGGGGAGGCGAGAAGAAAGGACACCCCGCCGGAACCGGAAGACCCCGTGAGAAGAAGAACGAGCGGCAGGCAACGCAGGGCCTCGCTGGAGGAGTACCGGGAAACGTACCTCACCATCCCGAAGATCAGGAACCGCAAGACGGTGTTCGTCAGTGAGGATGTGAGGGACGAACTGGACGCCGTCGTCCGCAGGCTCGGCGGGCGTGGCATGAGCGTTTCCGGACTGCTGGAGAACCTTGCCAGGGAGCATCTTGCCGCCTACCGTGGGGACATCGAGCAGTGGAGAAAATCTGACAGCCTGTTACCGGGCGTGGAGTATACCCGATGTATGCACTGTTCCCTGTATACCCGCTTCAATGTGGAAAATGCGGGGGGGTATTTTTCTGTGGGGGGAGCAAGGGTATGTTTCCGGATTCCCGAAAACCCTTGCTCCCCGCGCCCGGCGGTTGCTGGGAGGGCAAATCCGCTCCCGCCGGTCGCAGATTTTGGAATGAAAGAAGTACGGACGAAAAAGAAAAAACATATGACAAACGATGTGAATGGGATGAAGAAAAAAATGTGGCCGTCCGGCACTGGGCAGGACGCGTAAATTGACCAGAGGCGTGACGGTGAAGTTCTCCCCCGTCAGCTACGAGGCTCTCAGGTTCAGGGCAGGGAAGTCCGGCCGGAGTCTGGCGGTCTATATCAGGGAGGCAGCACTGGCGGCCACCGTTACGGCAAGGCATACACCGGAGGAGAACGCACTGTTGCGCAGCCTGGCGGGAATGGCTAACAACCTGAACCAGCTGACAAAGCTCTCGCACCAGACCGGCTTTTACAGGACAAGGCTGCTGATAGAGGGGCTGCTGGGAAAGCTGAAGCGGATCATGGATGATTACAGACCGAAAGGAGGATAGCCTCATGATAGGGAAGATCAGGAAAGGCCGCTCGTTCGGCGGCTGCATACGCTACGTGACGCAGAAGGACGACGCGGAAATCATCGCCTCGGAAGGCGTGCTGCTGGGAACGGCAGAAGAGATGGCGCGAAGTTTCCGGTGGCAATGCCTGCTGAATCCGGACGTGGCGAAACCGGTGGGACACATCGCGCTCAGCTTCAAGCCGGAGGACGCACCGAGGCTGACCGACGCGTTTATGGCAAGGCTGGCGGGGGAATACCTAGAACTGATGGGGATACGGAACACGCAGTTCATCGTGGTGAGGCATCACGGGACGGACAACCCGCACTGCCACATCGTCTTCAACCGGGTGGACTTCGACGGGAAGGTGATTTCCGACAGCAACGATTTCAGGCGCAACGAGAAAGTGACAAAAATGCTTAAGGACAAGTATTCGCTCACCTATTCCGAAGGCAAACAGTCCGTTAAAACGGAAAAGCTGCATGCTTCCGAAAAGGTGAAATACGAAATATACCGTGCGGTCAAGGAAGCTTTGAGGAGTGCAGATACATGGAAAGAATTTCAAAATAAGCTCTTAAAAATGGGCGTGGAAATGGAATTCAAGTACAAGGGAAACACTAATGAAGTGCAGGGCATCCGCTTTATAAAGAACGGTCTGTCATTCAAGGGAAGTGGGATTGACCGCAGTTTCAGCTGGTCAAGGCTGGATGCGGCATTGGACCATAACCATGTCACGTCCCTGGAAAATGACGTTTCCCAAAAGCAACCGTACCATGAACAAAGTCATGGTTCTGTTATTGATAACCTGGTCGAAGTCACCGGTACGGGTGGCGTGTTCATGCCGTCGGTGGCACCGACGGAGGACGAGAAAGAGGCGGAACGCCTGCGGAGAAAGAAGAAGCGCAGGAAAGGAAGGAGTTTGTGAACCATATGTATAACAAAAAACTTTGAAAGATGAAAGAGGAAAATTATCTGGAAGGCATCTACGGATGCCTTGAAAGGATCGAGAAGAAAGTGGAGACGCTGCCCGTGGAAGGCACAAGCCCCGCAGTTGGAAACCGGACCAGTTCCCCGGAAGGGATTGCGGAACTGAAAATCCGTCTGGAACGCCTGCAATCCGCGGTGGAGAAAAACGGCTTGGAAATAGCAGCTGTACGTAACCATACCGTCCGGTTGTCGGAAGGCTGGCCGTTGTCTGCCGAAACGTTTGCCGGGGAGATGGAAAAGATTAGATACTGCCTGAGTCAAGACTGCCAAGCTGTAAAGGAGACAGTGAGACGGCTGGATGAGAGAATGGTCCTGCTGAAAAAGGAACCGGAGCGCAGACTGGTGACCTACCGTCTGGAAAGCGCATCCAAGGCAGTGGTAACGACAGCTTCAGCACTGATCCTGGCACTGATCATTTCCGTCTGGACCAACTGCAACCAGTACCGCACGAACCGGCTTTTGAAAGATGCCGATTTGAAATACCGAGCCATCAGGATCTGCCTGCCGGGGGATGATCCCGACATCGCCTTCCTTGAGAAGCATTTCACCATCAAGCGGGACGAGGAAAAGATCCGGCGTGTGGAAAGGCTGGTGACCGCTTTTGAGGACTCGGTCAGGAACCGCATCCGTAACCATGAAATGGCAGCCTACAAGGACAGTCTGGCGCACCGGCTGTTCAGGGAGGCACAGGAAATCAGGAAGCAACTGGACAATCCCAATTCAAAATGACTGCACTATGGCAACAATCAGAACCAAATTCAGGTCCTCGTCCGCGGAAGGCAGGGAGGGCGCACTGTATTATCAGGTGATTCATAACCGTGTGGTCAGGCAGATCAGTACCGGATACAAACTTTTCGCTTCGGAATGGGACCAACGTTCCGAAGCGGTCATTCCCTGTCAACACCCTGCAGGGATGGAACGGGACAATTATCTTCTATCGGTAGGGGAACGGATAAGACGGGACAAAATCCGACTGGAAAAGGCTATCAGGACATTAAGCCAATCCGGTCCGTTTACAGCGGATGATATCGTCATACGTTTCCATGACAGCGGACAAGAACCTTCGTTTAACGACTATATCCGGCAACAGATAGTAAGGCTGAAACGTTTGGGAAAGATACGGACCTCTGAAACCTATACAGCCGCGCTCAAAAGTTTCAGCAGTTTTATGAAAGGTAGCGATATACTGTTTGGCGAACTTAGCTCTGACTTGCTCATGGAATACGAGGCTTATCTGAAAAACAGGGGGAACTCACCCAATACAATCTCGTTCTACATGCGCATTCTGAAAGCGGTCTACAACCGTGCGGTGGAGAACGGACTGACCGGACAGCGGAACCTGTTCAAGTCTGTTTATACAGGTGTGGAAAAGACCTTGAAACGGGCCATTCATTTAAATGATATCAGGCGTATCAAAAGACTGGACTTGTCCCTGAAACCCCACCTTGATTTCGCACGTGACATGTTCCTGTTCTGCTTTTACACACGGGGGATGTCCTTTGTGGACATGGCTTATCTGAAAAAGGGAGACATTGCGAACGGAATCCTGACTTACCGCAGGAAAAAGACCGGACAACAGCTGTTCATCCGATGGGAAAAGTGTATGCAGGAGATCATCAAACTTTTTTGTTTATCGGTTCAAGATTTCAAAGTTGTTCATTAATTGCTTTGTTGGTTATATCCAGAGTATTATTTGTAAGAGACTCTACGAATAAATGATGATAAGACCAGTTAGTTTATCGCTTGTTTTATAATTTCATTGCGATATTCGTTCGGTGTGCAACCTTCCATCTTCTTGAACCAACGTGTGAAATGTTGCGGGTATTGGAAACCCATTTCATCTGAGATTTGACTGATACATTTTTTGCGTGTTCATGATGCGCTTCTTTGGCTATATCCATAATTTTTTGCTGGATATGCTTGATTGCTGACATACCGGTTTCCTTTTTTACCAGGTCACTGAAATAATTGGTGGAAAGACACAGTTGGTCAGCGCAATACTGTACCGTCGGAATACCTTTACTCGTTGGCAAGGCAGAATGATAGTAATTATTGAGTAACAATTCAAAACGCGCCAACAAATCGTTGTTGGCATTTTCCCTTGTAATGAACTGGCGGTCATAAAAGCGGATGCAGCGGTCAAGGAGAAGCTTCATGGTATCAATAATCAAAGAACGGCTGTGCTTGTCAATAGGATGCCTCAATTCTTCTGCTACATTGTTTATACATTCAATGACTACTTTGCGCTCCTGTTCTGACAGGTGCAGTGCTTCGTTGGCATTATATGAGAAATAAGAATACTCTTTTATTATATGTGCAAGGGAAGTACCGCGCAATAGTTCGGGATGGAACATCAGGGCCCATCCGGCCGGCTGGTGCAGACTGCCATCATCGTCAGAACCCATTACCTGCCCCGGAGCGATAAACAGCATGGAGCCTTTTTCATAGTCATAGAGGCTCCGTCCATAATTCATCGTACCGCAGTCAGTATCTTTCAGCAACACAGCATAAATGTTGTACAGTTTCTTTGAGTGTCTGATGGGCTGCACCTCGTAACAATTCACAACGCTGACCAACGGGTGCAGAGCTTCGACTTCGAAAAGGTCGCAGTACTGCTGAACTGTATCTATTCTTGTTATATCTCCCATAACCATCCTTTTGTTTTTTACAAAAATAAGTATTTATATTGACATTGCTGTCTGAGGAACAGCTGTTTCTTTTCTATCCCTTATTTATTTTATTCCATGACGACAAAGTTAGTTCATTCAATCAACGAACATATAACCCTAATCACAGACTGTCTTACCATTTTCACAGATAACATTTAACCCGGTCCAAGCCCGATGAAAGTGGTAATTTTATCAGTGATTGAGGTCTAATCTTCAGTATGTGAATGCTGTAATTTTGCAAGTGAAACCAAAAAGGTAAATAAGATGAAACCAAAAGCTTTATTTGTCATGTTAATCTTATGGCTTAGCTTCACTACGATTCAAGCGCGGTCAACCGAAGATGTCCCGGATAAGGGAACTTATGCAAAATTTCTGTTGGTAGGATGTTATATGAAGCCAGACGAAGAAGGTGTCAGAATGTACCGGTTTGACGGACAAACTGCCGATGTCGACTATCCGTGTGGGCTGAGAGGGATTTCAAATCCTGCTTTCCTTACATCTGATAGCACTGGTAATCGAATTTATGCCATAGGCGATGATGAAGGGAAAAGTTCGACTGCCAATGCTTTGCCTTTTTGATAAGGAAAGTGGTCTGCTGTCTCTGCTTAACTCGCAATCTACAGACGGTGAACTTCCTATTTATATTACTCTCAGTCCAAAGGAATACTTTGTTCTGACAGCAAATTATAAGGGTGGCAGCATCACGGTATTCTCACAGGATAAGAAAGGAAAGTTGCAACGTGATACAAAAATAATTCGTTTTGCTGGAAATGGGCCGAATCAAAAAAAGGCAGGAACAATCGCATCTGCATTGCGTGACCTTTACACCTGATGGCAAATTCCTTCTTGCTACCGATTTGGGAACAGATTGTATCTATCTGTTTCCGATAGGCAAACGACCGGAAGCAGGTAAGGCTCATTCTCTGTTGGATGAATCAAGAGTAGTCCGCATACAGATGGATTCCGGCTCAGGACCTCGACATATATGTTTTCACCCGAATGGCAGATTTGCTTATCTCATCAGTGAACTCTCGGGTAAAATAACTGTATTCTCCTATAATGAAGGCAAGTTGGAACGTTTACAAACAATTGTCTGCGACCCTTTCGTTGCAGAGGGAAATGCAGATATCCATGTTTCATCCGATGGCAAATTCCTCTATGCTTCCAAGCACTTGAAAGAAGATGGCATAATTGTTTATTCCATTGATTCCCAAAAAGGAACATTGGTTCAAATAGGATTTCAGCCAACAGGTCTTTATCCGCGAAGTTTTGCCATCTCTCCGGATGGTTGCTATTTGGCAGTGGTTTGCAGGGATGCCAACTGCATACAGATATTCGAAAGAAACCGAAATACGGGGGTTACTGAAGAATACGGGGAAAAAAGTATCCGACTGGAAAGACCGGCGTTTGTCAAGTTCTTATAAATTCATCACTAAACAGAAAGCAATATGAACAAGTTAATTACAACCATCGCCTGCCTGATATGCTGTATCGTTTATACGCAGGCACAAAACAAGGACAATATGTTAAGCAAGAAAGAACAAAGTATTGCCGCCATCAGTATGTATGCCGCACGTGGCAATCAGGACAGCCTCAAAGTGATCCTTGCCAGAGGACTTGACTGTGGGCTGACCGTGAGCGAAGAAAAAGAAGTACTTACCCAGCTCTATGCCTATTGCGGCTTTCCACGCAGCATGGGTGCATTGGTTACGCTGATGAATCTCACCAAAGAGCGTGCAGCACAAGGCATAAAGGATGAAGCCGGACGGGAGCCTTCTCCGGTAAAGAGTTCGGATATGTTTGTTGTCGGTGGACAAAACCAGCTGAAACTGTTCGGTCGTCCGGCACTAGGAGAAGTGCTGACATTTGCTCCGGCATTGGACCAATTTCTGAAAGCTCATCTGTTCGGTGACATATTCAGCCGTGACAATCTCGACTGGCGTACCCGTGAACTGTCTACTGTGGCTGCCTTGTCGGTGTTGGACGGCGTGAAGAATGAGTTGAATACTCACATTGCCCATGCCAAGCACAACGGCGTGACACAGGCTCAGATAGACGAAGTACTTATCATGGCGGCACGCTGTCGGAACGGAATGGTGCTTTCTGAATCCGATGAACCGGCAAAGACTTTTCAAACAGATCCGACAATTACTGTCCGTAAGGTCTTTTATAAAAACAGGTATGATATCATGCTTTGCGCCGAAATGTACCTCCCGAAGGATTTCAATGAAGCGCAACACTATGCAGCCCTCATCATCGGACACCCGTTCGGGGCTGTGAAAGAACAGTGTAGCGGACTCTATGCACAGGAAATGGCACGGCGAGGCTACGTGACTCTGGCTTTTGATGCTTCCTATCAAGGCGAAAGTGGAGGAGAACCGCGTCACACGGTATCGCCCGACGCATTGGTGGAAGACTTCAGTGCTTCTGTAGACTGGCTCGGACTACAACCGTTTATTGACCGCAACCGTATCGGTGTGATTGGCATCTGCGGAAGCGGCGGGTTCTCTGTCTGTGCGGCTTCTCTCGACCCCCGCATCAAGGCATTGGCAACCGTGAGCATGTATGATATGGGGCGTGCCACCCGTAACGGTTTGGGGGATTCGATGACGGATGAACAAAGACGCAAACTGTTGGATGAAGTTGCCGAACAACGTTGGAAGGAAGCAGAAACGGGAGAAGCACGTATCCGCTTTGGCACACCGGAGAAACTGCTGGGAAATGCCAATGCCGTGCAGAAGGAGTTTTTCGATTACTATCGCAACCCCTTGCGTGGCTATCATCCGCGCTATCAAGGTATACGCTTTACCAGTCAGGCGGCATTGATGAACTTCTATCCGTTTGCCATGATTAAAGAGATTTCACCACGCCCCGTGCTATTCATTGCAGGCGAGCATGCACATTCGCGCTATTTCAGTGAGGATGCCTATCAAGAAGCCAGCGAACCGAAAGAACTGTATATCGTTCCCGGAGCCAATCATGTAGACTTGTATGACCGGATGGATAAGATACCGTTCGGAAAAAATTTCGGAATTCTTCTGGTATGCTTTGCGGTAATTCAGATGAAAATGGTAATGCTATCCGTGATTATGATACAGCAAAGCGAATACGCAGGAGGGTAACTTTGCAACAGAAACAATTTAAAGATTATAGAATATGGAAAATAAGAAGGAAGAGCCAACTTTGAACAAGGTAACGTTCGTAAACGGTGTGCAGATTAAAAACAAAAGTGGAAAGCACTGATGTGGGATAATTTTATCTATTATGGTAAGATTAATCAAAACAGAGACAGTCATAAGTGTACTGATGGGGGCATTTTATAAAGAAATTATTGTTTATCTTGCTGTTTGTCGGGGTACTGATTGCTCCGGCAAACGCACAAAACGAAAAGAATATGTATTCGTACAAGAAAATTGGCAACAAGTATATTGTCAGCATTAACAATCATACTGAAACTTGTGAAAGCCCTGAATGCTTTCTGCAAGGAGAAAGGAATTCTGTCGGGTTCTATCAACGGGATTGGTGCTATCGGAGAGCTGACCCTCCGTTTCTTCAATCCCAAGACAAAAGCATATGATGATAAGACATTCCGGGAGCAAATGGAAATATCCAACCTTACAGGGAATATATCATCTATGAATGAGCAGGTATATCTTCATTTGCATATAACCGTCGGCAGGAGCGACTATTCCGCTTTAGCCGGACATCTACTTTCCGCAATACAGAATGGTGCAGGGGAGTTCGTGGTGGAAGATTATAGCGAGCGGATAAGTCGCACATATAATCCGGATTTAGGACTGAATATATACGATTTTGAAAGATAGTTGCCTATAAATATCGCTTGGAATACAGGATAATACATCATTCAGCTTAGATAATATATATCAAAAAAAGTTTATCAATTCTGTCACGTTAACTTTGCAACAGAAATAATTTAAAGACTATCAAATATGGATAAAGACAAGGATATGAGCCGCCGGAGATTCCTTAAAATGGCGGCATTGACAGGAGCTGCCATGTGTGTCGGGCCTACCTTGAACAAGGTAACGGCAGCAGAACGGGTATGGATGGGGCAAACAACAAGTTGCAAACAACATCCCTGCAGGCATGGCGGCGGTGCGCACTCGGCGAACATTGGGACACGGAAATACGGCATTCACTGTTTCTGCAATGGGATATGGCTGTATTGGGCTTGAACCATAACCGCAGCCAGTACCCGAGCAGGGGAAAAAAGAAAATCGCCCTGGTGCATGAAGCTGTTGAACGTGGGGTGACCCCTTTTCGATACAGCCGAAAGCTACGGCTACCACATCAATGAAAAATTGGTCGGCGAGCCTTGAAAGGATATACCGACCGGGTATTTGTGTCATCGAAGTTCGGACATAAGTTTGTAAAACGGTGTGCAGATTTAAAACCGAAGAGGACAGCACTCCGGCCAACATCCGCCGGGTTTGTGAAAAACTCGTTGCGCAATCTCGGAGTTGAAACATTGGGCATGTTCTACCAGCACCGCATAGACCCGAACACACCGATTGAAGCGGTGGCTGAAACATGCAGCAAACTCATCAAGGAAGGTAAAATCCTGCATTGGGGCATGTGTGAAGTAAACGTTGATACCATCCGCCGTGCGCACAAGATATGTCCGGTTACGGCAATCCAAAGCGAATATCACTTGATGCACCGCATGGTAGAGACGAACGGAGTGTTGGAGCTGTGCGAGGATTTGGGCATCGGTTTCGTTCCATACAGTCCGCTGAACCGTGGATTTTTTGGGCGGTATGATCAATGAATATACCAAGTTTGATGTTACCAACGACAACCGGCAGACCTTGCCACGCTTCCAGCCCGAAGCCATACGCGCCAACTATCGTATTGTGGAAGTTCTTAACGCTTTCGGCCGTACAAGAGGCATTACCCCGGCACAGATAGCTTTGGCCTGGCTGATGAACAAGAAGCCTTTTATCGTGCCTATTCCGGGCACCACCAAACTCTCTCATCTGGAAGAGAACCTTCGTGCCTGCGACATCCGTTTCACGGCAGAAGAGATAGAAGAACTGGAAACAGCCGTAGCTGCCATTCCTGTGGTGGGTAGCCGCTACGATGCCTTGCAGGAGTCTAAAATCCCAAAATAATCCGTGTATGAAGAAACAGATATTTTACATGACGTTCATCGCTTTACTGTCGGGCTGTAATTGTTACAAAGGGAATATTCTGCAAATAGAGGAACAAGGCAGTTTTGCCGTAGGTGGCACCGTACTGACCGATTCATTGGGACACAAATACCACGGCGACCATGCTTATGTATTTTATCAGAAACCGGTTGATGCACGGAAATATCCGCTTGTTTTTGCACATGGTGTCGGCCAGTTTTCCAAAACATGGGAGACCACTCCTGACGGACGCGAAGGGTTTCAGAATATATTTCTTCGCAAAGGTTTCTCCACCTATCTTGTCGACCAGCCTCGCCGGGGAAATGCCGGACGGAGTACGGAAGCTGTCACACTGGAACCGGTATTCGATGAAGAAGAATGGTTCAACCGTTTCCGTGTGGGAATCTATCCTGATTATTTCGAGGGTGTACAGTTCAGTCGCGACCGGGAAGCCTTAAACCAGTACTTCCGGCAGATGACGCCGACCATCGGACCTTTGGACTTCGATGTCTATTCCGATGCCTATGCTGCTCTTTTTGACAAAATCGGTCCGGCCATATTTGTCACTCATTCACAAGGCGGTCCGGTGGGTTGGTTTACTTTGCTCAAAACGAAGAACATCAAAGCCATTGTAGCATACGAACCCGGTGGAAGTGTACCCTTCCCAACCGGTCAAGTTCCCGAAGAAGGCAAAGTCTTGACACGGTCTTAAAAAAACAGAAGGAATAGAAGTCCCTATGGCAGTTTTCAAGAGATACATGGAAAATTCCCATCATCATTTACTATGGGGATAACCTGCCCGAAACAGACGAACATCCGGAACTTTACGAATGGACACGCCGTCTGCATCTCATGCGCAAGTGGGCCGAAATGCTCAATAAGCTGGGCGGTGACGTGACGGTCATTCATCTGCCCGATGTCGGTCTGCATGGGAATACGCACTTCCCGATGTCGGATTTGAACAATGTGGAAGTAGCTGACCTGCTGTCGAAGTGGCTGTATGAGAAACAGCTGGACAGATAGAAATTAACAGAGGATAACCCCAAAACCTAAATAAAAAATAGTTATGAAACTGAAGTGCTTATTGGCAATGCTGCTCTTAACCTTCCTTTCGTGCAGCAACACTCCGGCTGTTGAAGATAAGATAGATTCGTTGCCTCACTCAGAGCCGGGGAAAACATTGATAGTCTATTTCTCATGGAGCGGACATACGCAAACTGTAGCCAACATTATCCATGAACTTATTGGATGCGACATGGTGGAGATTGAACCGGAAGAACCCTATTCTGATGAATATAATGAAGTGGTTGACCGTTTCAAAAAAGTGAAAGAGACAATCATATTCTTCCAGCTCTGCGTACAAAAGTAGAGAATATGGATGATTATGATACATTGATTATCGGTAGTCCTATTTGGGGTGGTCTTCTGTCTTCTCCTGTAAAAAGTTTCCTGTCCGGTTATGATTTGTCCGGGAAAAAGATACTCCCATTCTGTACACATGGAGGAAGCGGAACAGCACAAAGTGTGGATAATATCCGCAAACTATGTCCCCATGCTGAAATAATTGCTGTTTATGGCAGTCAAAACTGCAAACTCTCGGAATGAAGTGAAAAAAATGGCTGTCAGAAGCCGGATTTTCTGTCGAATTAAATTACGCCCGTTTAATAGTTTTAATACTGAAATGAAATATCCTTTGTTATCCGCACTCTTTCATCCCCTTTTTCAGAGATTTGCAGATAGACCAGTAGTTGAGATTAGGGAATATGAGATTGTCTTCCTGACAGGGTCGGTAACGCTCGATTAATCTGCAAAGGAGTATCCAACAGTTCCACTTGGAACGGCACTTTTGTCTTGTACCGTTTGGACAATATCCACTTCTCACCATTCACTTCTACGATGTTGCTATTGGTTAGTTCCTTGATGTCCACGAAAGAGAGGGCAGTGAAGCTGGCGAAAACAAAAATGTCACGAATATAGAACAGTTGGACATCCCCAACTCGTGCGTCATCAACGTTTTCAGTTCATCTTCCGTCAGGAACTCACGTTCCGTCACATTAGGGCTGATGTGGAATTGGGCAAACGCTTTTTTTCGGTATTAGTCCGTTAAAGTGCACACACATGACAACGCCTTTCAGCCACATGCATTTTTCCCATATCGTCCCGTTGTGAAGTCCCGCTTTCGTTGATAGGTAGGCTGCAAACCCCTTGATGAAGTCGGGCTTAATCTCCAGCATGAACATATCCGTCCGTCTGTAAAAAGACTTGATGAACGCTGCCACATGGTTTCTTGCCACCACCCGTGAACGGTGGTTGCCATTACCCTGTCTTTTCCGACACGCTTCTTGAATACTTCGTTCTCACGTCCGGACGCTTTGAGCAGTGTCTCATACTCACTGCCGATACCCTGATAAGCATTGCTCACCATTTCAGCCGTCACGAACGCTTCACGGTCGAATATACGCAGGTAGTGCTTGATGATTTGAGCCTTGATGTTGTCAAGGGCAAGGTTGATATCACGTACTTCCGCACTCTTGCCTTTCGCCCTGTTCCCTTTCACGTCCCAAAGCGTTTTCGGGATACTCTACTTATAGCTGAACTGCGTCACAATCCCGTTAATCGTTACCCGTCCTATGATGCGGACAATATCGTTTTTCTCCTTGTTGCCGTTCACGTAGAACAGCACTTTGAATGTACTTCTTGCCATACTCGTTTTTAAGTTTAAAATTAAGTATCAATGAGTTATGCCTTGTAAACCAACCGAAGCCATACGGAGAAAAATTCAGCACGGAGTATCAAAACCACCTTCACGGGGTAATGATTTAGCAACCTTTCTACTTCATAAATTTACTTTTTTTTTATGCAGTTACCTCGTTTTAATGCCTTTGTCCTCATTTGTCCTCACAAACGCTTTATTCATAGCCG
>ENA-OQHD01000243-OQHD01000243.1-human-gut-metagenome-genome-assembly--contig:-NODE-243-length-22751-cov-3.501370_pt1 | contig 22751 bp, 26 predicted proteins | sample MGYA00242560_ERZ504711 | MGnify/ENA primary metagenome ERZ504711 (study PRJEB26092, sample SAMD00036198) | human gut metagenome | host: Homo sapiens | study: EMG produced TPA metagenomics assembly of...
TTTCCTGATGTAATGACGATTACTTCACCCATGTTGAATATTCCTCCTATTTCCCATGCTTATGTCATTTCCAAAGATTTATTCTATCAGTGGATCAAGGTAAATTCTTTTTCCGTCAACAACTGCAATTTGCGGTCCGTTGATGGAAAGGCTGTCCTGATAGATCAGTTGACGCTTTTGCTTCAATATCTCCGATTACAAGTCGCTGTGGCTGCATGGAGAGAGCAATGATCAAAAGCATTCCTGTCACCGGCAGCTCCCGCATGAACAGATCCATAGAGAGTACCGAGAATGATAATATTTCCTTTTGCAACTACTTTAGCTCCGAATTCAACATCTCCTAAGATCACAATGCTGGATTCGGATTCAAGAAGCTGTCTTCGCTTTAATGTTCCGCGATAGAATTGTCCATCTGATTTTTCACGTTCAGATAAACACTGTGCTACCGCTCTTTTGTAGATCAGTTCCTTGCGTTCATCATGATCAATGATACAGATAATCTCAAGGTTTGTCGTCTGCGTAATAACCTGTATTAACTGCTCCTCTTCGCTGATGGAAAGTGTCCTTCCGCTAAATGAAACTGCCATCTTTGCATTCTTGAAGAAATCAGCAGATTGTCGGAATTTCTCTTCTACAGCTTTTAAAAGATCCGGGAATGGGAGGTTGGCATTAAGCCGCAGCTCTATACCGGAATGACTGCTTTTTATTGTTACCAGTTCACTCATGATCCCATCCCCTTTCGTTATCTTAATTAATCACCGGCTTCTGCAGTTCCTAAAGAAGAAGCATATCCTTGAAGCAGTTCATCGGCGGATTCTGGATTGAAGTACACTTTTGTGATATCTCTTCCAATTTCAGCTGCATAGGTAGACGCATATCCATTTGCAATGCGGACAGCAATTGAAATTTCAGGTGAATCTGCCGGCGCATAACCGACAAACAGAACATTATCTGCATGCATCTTAATATACTGGGCAGTTCCGGTTTTTCCTCCCATGGAAATATCCATTCCGGCAAAGGTGGAGCTGCTTTTTACCATGCTTTCCATTCCATTGTGTACCAGATCCCATGTACTTGAGCTGATCTCATCCATCTGATTTACAACTTCCGGAGTATAATCTTTGATTAGTTTTCCATTCGAATCGGTTGTTTTGTCAATAAGAGAAAGACTGTAAACAGTTCCTCGGTTTGCAACGGCTGTTACATAACGGTTGATCTGGCTGACAGTATAGTTGTTGGTACCCTGTCCAATGGCAGATCGTACAGAGTCAGAATCAGAAATCTGAGGTTGTGATTCAGGAATTTCGATTCCTGACGTCTGGTCAAATCCAAACATTTTTGCATATTTTGCCAGTTTTTCAAGGCCGGTATCACTGTCATAGTTACCATTCGAGTCTTGTCCAAGACGATAACCAACTTCATAGAAGAAATCATTACAGGAATGCTGCAGTGCACCTACTACATTCAGACTTCCATGAGCACTTGGATAAATCCAGCATTTTGGACTTGGTGTGATCTTGTCAAATACACCTGAACAACTGATATAGGAGTTTCCATTAATTACCCCTTCTGTCAGACCGGCTACAGAAGAAAGCATTTTATAAGTAGAACCTGGTGCTGTCTTCTCCTGGGTCGCTCTGTTGTAGAAGGTCCGTGACATACCCATGCTCAACTTCACATAATAAGAACGATCCATTACGTTTGAGAGACGATTATTGTCATATCCAGGATAAGAAACACATGCTAAAACTTCTCCGGTATTTGGATTTGTTACAACTGCACCGGCAGAACATGGCTCAAGTGCCAGTTCACCAGGTGTAAGCTCAAGGCTTTCCAGCTTGCTCTTGATCCAGGAAAAAGCATTTGTCTCTCCGTTGAGTAATCCGTTATATGTCGAGTCATCCATAGGAAGAACACCCTGTTCATATACGATAGCACAAACTTGTTCACCAGTAACACTACCTGATTTTATAAGATATTTGTAGAGAAGTTTGTCGAAATTACTGTCATCTGCTAAATATTCTTTTAAATATTTTAAAATCTCCTGATAAATCTCTTCTGAACTGGAATAAGAACTGCTTCCAAGTTTGGAAGTATCGATCCAGTTTTTAGAAATCGCATAATTCAGGTAAGTATATAAATTGATTGTCTCATCTTTTGCCCATGCAATATAAGTAGCATCATTCTTATCAATCTGATCTGACATAAGGATGCCTGTATCCTTTGTCAGCAGGGTATCACAGATGTAATCCATATATGCTTTCATTTCATCGGAAAGATCTGTATATGCGCTGGCCTGTGAGTTCTGAAGTTCTGATTCAAGCTGGGAAATCGTCTCAGTCTTTTTCCCCTTGGAAAATGGAATAAACCTGCTGCTCGGCAGCTTTTTGCATCACTGCTTGAAAAGTGTCCGGAATCGATGACGGAATTTCCAATCAGATTATAATATGCATCACTGACCGGGATGATCAGATTCTTAGAGTCATCTACACTGGATGTATCGTATTCCAGAACATTCTGTAGTTTGGATAAAACAATTCCGGCAATCTTCTCTTCCAGAAGTTTATAAGTACTTTCCTGAAGATTTTTATCAATCGTCAGATATACATCATTTCCGGCTTCAGGATCTTTCCGGCTGACAGTATCAGTTACACGTCCGAGGTTATCTACATACACGGTTGTTTCACCTTTTGTGCCCTGAAGGATATTGTCCATGCTTTGTTCAATGCCGGCCTTTCCTACAATATCAGACAGAGAGTACTTTTTCTTTTCATCCTTGTCCAGCGCATCGTATTCATCCTGGGAAATCTGTCCGGTATATCCGATAATAGATGCAAAATACATTCCATCGGTATATTTTCGGATAGAATCTTCTGAAATGTCAACACCGGTAAGAACGTCCTTATTCTCCATAATTGCTGCTGCTGTTTCGTCACTTACATCGGATGCAAGAACTGTATCAATATACTGCTGATATGCATTTAATGCCATTGCATAACGCATGTTGATGATCTTTAAAATATAAGCAGGCTCTAATGTGCTGTCATCAAGGCCATATCCATATTTTTCATCGGTACAAAGATAATGAATGATATCCGCTGCACTTTGGTTCTGCTGTTTTTTGTAAGTTCATCTATTGTTCGTTTTCCATAGACATCTGCAATAAAACGGAGCTTCTGGGTATCGCTTGACTGTGTAAACTGATAGGTTCCGGAGGAATCCAGAATGATACCAAAACTTGAAACAACAGAATCTCCATTTGATTCTACGATAGAAAGAACCTGATCCAGGATTTTATTTAATGCCGCATTTTTTTCCGGAACGTTTATCTGTTGTGATGGAGTTTTCAACGGTTGACAGATTAATTGTCACGGAATAAGCCAGCTGGTTATAAGCCAGCAGATTTCCATTACGGTCATAAATATTTCCGCGTGTTGCTGCAACGGATGTCGTCCGGCGGATAGAATATTCGTAGTTTTCAAGATAATCAGACCCTTTTACGATCTGAAGATAGAATAATCTTCCGATCAGGATGGAAGAACTGACACAAAATATAATGATCAAAGTAACGAGTCTTGACTGCATCAGGTAAGCTCCGGCTTCTTTCAGACGGTCTAAAATATTTCTAAACAAATTTACTTGCACTCCTTTTTTCTTCTGCTTCAAGTTTGTGGTTAATAAATAAAATCAGTGGGTATAATCCCAGTGTGATCACGATTGTGTAAATCAGTTCAGGAACGATGATGCGGTTGAGATAATATAAAAAGTTAAAATCACTTCGCAACATGAACATGAGCAAATAAATGATGATACCGTAGAGAAATTCGCTGACAGAAATCAAAAATAACGGCAGCTTGATATCTTCATCAAAATAAAGCTGTTCAAATAATCCGTTTACAAAACCGATTACCAGGTAAAGTAATGCATAAAATCCCAAAATTGTACCAAACTGAATATCTGTGATAAGGCCGGCAAAGAAACCGACCAGCATTCCTTCTTTCTGCCCACGCATAAAACCAAAGGATGCTGTGACAATCAGAATCAGGTTAGGTTTAATTCCGGCAAGTTCCAGATGATTGAATAAGGTACACTGGAGCAGATATGCTGCAAGTACAATCAGTACAGTTACAGCAGCTCTTTTAAATTTCATTAATTTCATGAGTATTCACTCCTATTCGCTCTGATTGGATCCAACCAAATCCGCTTTCGTTGTTGTGATAACAAGAACTTCCTGAAGATTTTTAAAATCTACAGCCGGTGTAATATATCCGGAACGAGTCAGATTGTTAGAGTCGACCGTTACTTCACTGACATATCCGATCAGGATTCCCTGCAGGTATTTATCACTAATATAAGAAGTGACGATCTGGTCTCCGACGGAAACCGTATTATCATTGTTTTCCATCTGACCAAAATCGAATCTGGTTATCACTCATAAGTGACAGATCTCCACTTACGATACAACGGTCAGAAGTAGAAAGTACCATTGCACTTACATTACTTGAATCATCGATAATAGAACGGACTTTTGCCCAGGTTGGACCAACTTCTGTGACAATGCCGACAAGACCGCTTCCGGCCATTACGTTCATATCTGCGGCAATACCGTCTTTACTTCCTTTGTCAATGGTAAATGTACTGAACCAGTTCCCGGAATCTTTCCCGATTACATGCGCAGCAGTTTTTTTTAGTAATCCGCATAGTTCTTGTCCAACTGATATAATTCCTGCAGTCTCTGAAGCTCATAACGTTCTTGTTGCAAATTGTTATTTTCTGTAATCAGAGAGTCAACCTGTTTCTGAAGCTTTGTATTTTCTGCGCGTACCTGTTTCAGAGTTTGGAAATTGTCTTTCATATCTCCCATCCAGCCACCAATCTGATTGATTCCCTGCTGAAGAGGGATAACGGTTACATTTGCAACAACTTTAAATGGACCTCCTACTTTGTCTGAAAAGGAAGATAACAGCATCATAAAAATGCAGAAAACAGAAGTCCTATAAGTAAATATCTGTTCATAACAGAAGTCTGATTCTTCTTTTTTTTCCATATTATCTTAACCACCTATAATCTTCGTCTAACATGGAGTAACTTAATTTTCTATACAAGGTCTTATTCAGTATGATCCTCTGCAGACCTTTGACGGCACAGAGTTCAGGGTCTGTTTTCATGTGAACCGGCAGACCGATACTTTCTTCCAGATAAGTAGAAATCCCTCGCAGATTAGCAAGTCCTCCAGTAATATAAATCCCGTTTTTATTAATATTTCTTCGGACATCGGGAGGCGTACGGTCGAGCATGGAATGAATGGCCTGTACACATTCTCTCAAAGGTTCTTTGATCGCTGCCCGTACAAGACTGATTGGAATGTCAATGTGCGACGGACCGCCGCGCATCATATCTCTGCCGTATACAGTAAGAAAGCTTCCAGTGGACTGGTCAAAAACTCCAAATTCTTTTCGCAGCCGTTCGGCAGTCGGACGTCCGATTATAAAATCTTTAGAATGACGGACAAGGTTGGCAATTGCACTATCCAGCTGTTCGCCACCGATCTTAAGCAGACGGTTCATAACAATACCACCGTAGGAAAGAACGGAAAGTTCTGTTGTTCCTCCACCTAAATTGGCAATAAAAGCTCCTGGTTCTTCTAGAACATCAATCCCAAGTCCAAGTCCGTCTGCAAGACCGCGCTCTACAATTCTTACTGATTTTGCTTTCGCTTCAGAATGAAGCACAAGATCATAGAAAGCCTTCTTTTCTACTTCTGTGACATCTGTAGGAACAGCGATCACATATTCTGCCCCACGGATAAACGGACGCTCTTCCTTCAAAAGATCTCCGAGAAGATATTGCATGTCATCAAAACGGGCAATGACACCATTCTTCATCGGAAATATGATCTGTATATTTCCCGGAGCCTTTTCATACATCTCATAAGCATCGTCTCCGACAGAAAAAATATATTTTTTATCTTTCATGGCAATTACATTCTTGGCATGCCATATGCGGTCTTTTTTCTTATCAAAAATCTTGATATCATAAGTTCCAAGATCTAACCCATATACATTCCTGGCCATAAATACACTCCATCCCCTTATCTATTTGCAGATTCTTGAGAAAAGAATCCTTTCTCCCTTAAACTGAAATAACAATTATCTCCAATAATGATGTGATCGAGAAGTTCTATACCGATCAAAACCCCTGCTTCACGGATGCGCCGGGTTGTCAGAAGATCATCTTTGCTTGGTGTCGGATCTCCACTCGGATGGTTATGCAAAAGCACAATGGACACTGCATTCTTCTGCAGTGCCTCCACAAACAGTTCTCGTGGAGAAACAAGTGCGGAATTTATGGTTCCTGTTGAAACATCCATCTCACTGATCAGCCTGGATCTGGTATTCAGAAGCAAAAGCTTCATTACTTCCCGTTTCTTATGCCGAAGATCTTCCATATAATAACGTGCAATACTGTCCGGAGAGGAAAAATCCAATCCCAGTGAGGCTTCTGCTTTCGCCATACGTCTTGCAAGTTCTGCCAGACAAAGAATCTGGATGGATTTTACCTTTCCGATTCCTTTGATCTTCAGCAGTTGTTCCATAGACCACTGTGGGATGCTGAGAAGTCCTTCAGAGCCAAATGGTGGATGCAGAATCTTCTGGGCAAGCCGAAGCGAATTCTCCCCTTTCGTTCCGGTACGAAGTAAAACAGCTAAAAGTTCCACATCTGTCAGATATTCTGCACCGTACTGCTCACATTTTTCATAAGGACGGTCTTCAAGATACATCATTTTGATTGTTTCTGTATTTCTATTTTCCATGTGAATCATATCACTGCGATGACATAATACAACGATTTATTTTAGCACAGTTTCAAAAAAGTGTATAGAGAAGATACCAAAAAACCACAAATTTCATAAATGATTAAGATTTATAATTTTTGAATGATTGCCTCGGCGACCTTCATTCCGTCCATCGCTGCGGAAGTGATTCCACCGGCATATCCGGCCCCTTCACCACATGGATAGATCCAGTCACAGGAAGCACAGACAAAGTTCTCATCCCTTTCAATTCTTACAGGAGAAGAAGTTCGGCTCTCCACACCGGATAATAATGCATCATTATCTGCAAAACCATGAATCTTATGATCCATTGCTGTGATTCCATCCTCAAGCGACTGTGCGATTTCTTCCGGGAAGATACCGCGTACATCCCCAAAGACAGAAGCCCCTTTCATGCAAGAATGAATCTTACCATAAGAAGTTGTGATCTGATCTTCTTTAAAGTCGCCAAAACGTTGGACAGGAACTTTTCCCTGTCCTGCCTGATAAGCTTTTTCTTCTAAGCTGCGCTGGAAAGAAATTCCGGCAAGCGGATGGTCAGAACCGAAGTCATCCGGAGTAACTGTGACAATCACAGCACTGTTTGCATTTTCTCCGGCACGGTCATGATAGCTCATGCCATTGACTGCAAGACGATGCTCTTCAGAAGAAGCATTTACAACATATCCGCCCGGGCACATACAGAAAGTATAGACTCCTCTTCCATTGTCCAAGTTCTCGGTCAGTTTATATGCTGCTGCCGGAAGATCATTTCCCCGATCTCTTCCATATTGAGAATGATCGATCAATGTTTGTGGGTGTTCGATACGGACTCCGACGGCAAATGATTTTGCGCGCATCGGAATCTGATGCTTATAAAGCATCTCAAATGTATCACGGGCGCTGTGACCGATCGCAAAAACGGCTGCTCCGGCAGATACTACTTCTTCTGCGGAATTCTCTGAGAGGTGAACAATTTTCAGTGTTTTTGATGTCAGATCAACATCTGTGACCTGTGTATGAAAACAGAATTCACCGCCAAGCGAAATGATCTCCTGACGCATCTGGCTTACAACATCAATCAGAACATCTGTACCGATATGCGGCTTATTTGCATATAAAATATCTTCGTCCGCTCCGAAATTTTACGAAAGTCTCAAGAACGAAACGGTTACGTCCTGTCTTATCTTTTACAAGTGTATTTAACTTTCCATCTGAAAATGTACCAGCGCCGCCTTCACCGAACTGGACATTGGAAGAAGTGTCAAGCACACCGGTCTCCCAGAAACGGTCTACATCTTTCTTACGTTCTTCTACACAGGCACCACGTTCAAGAACCAAAGGACGGTATCCTTCCAGTGCGAGCAGATAAGCGCAGAATAGTCCGGCAGGACCGCTGCCGATGACAACCGGACGGGCATTCAGACTCTCTGTTCCGTGAGATGGAATCTGGTAATGCTTCTCTTCTACTTTCTGGATGTTTCCTTTACAATGCTTTAAAACAGCATTCTCATTGGAAACAGTGACATCAACCGTATACACATAGAACAACTCCGGTTTTCTGCGTGCGTCTAATGACTGACGGTGAATCCGATAAGTAAAAGACTCTCCTTTCTTTAGATGAAGTGTCTTTTGTATTTTCTTTTCAAGAGCTTCTTCCGTGTGTGGAATCTGCAGTTTCAGCTGATTAATTCGTATCATTTATCTATCCTTTCTTTCAGGAAATCTAATATTAAAGTATATCATCCAGATATTGGTTACAAGTTAGCAGCAGGCAATTATGCAGATGCGGCAGACTGTCCGGCAACATAACCGCTTGCCCACGCCCAGGTGAGATTATACCCACCACAGATTGCATCTACATCGATCAGTTCTCCGGCAAAATAAAGCCCTGGAACAAGTCTGGATTCCATCGTTTCCGGATTAATCTGTGTCGTATCAACACCGCCACAGCAGATCTGTGCCTGTTCATAAGAATTTGTCTTAATTACAGGTGATTTGAATTCCTTGATCATCCATGCCAGCCTCTGAATATCTGCATCTGTGAAGTCGCCGCATAGCTTCTCTTTTTTGATCTTGGCAAATTTCAGCCATACAGCGGCCAGTTTTTCATGAAACAGGCCGGTAAAGAACTGCTCTGCTGTTTTTTCCGGCTGGCGGTTGGCACGTTCTTTCAGAAGAATTTTCACTTCATCAACCGAATATTCTGGAAGAAAATCCAGCATGGCAACAACTTCCTTCTGCTCATATAATGCTTTCGATGCATAACGGCTGATCTGGAATACCGGAATTCCGGAGATTCCGTAGGCGGTCAATTGGAGTTCACCGGTATCGGCAGCAGTTAATTCACCTTCAACAAACAACGAAACTTTTCCCTGTGCACGCACCCCGGCAATTGTGCGGAAATGCTTTCCGGTACAATGTAAAGCACAAAGAGCGGGAAGTACAGGAATTATCTGATGTCCAAGCTGTTTGGCTAAAGTGTATCCGGAACCGTCAGAACCGGTAGAAGGTGCGGCTTTTGATCCATTGCAGAGAATCACTTGATCTACGGTCAATGAACCCTGTGAGGTCTGTAGGAAAAATCGCTCTTTTGTTTTCTGTATTCCGGTGCAGGAAGTCTCTGTACGCACATCAATTCCAAGACGGTAAACTTCTTGTTCTAAAACATCACGGATGGCACTTGCCTGATCGGAGAATGGATACAGATATCCATTTCTGTCTTTTGGATAGATTCCAAGTTCTCGGAAAAAACGCAATGACTTTTTCCACCGGAAACTGATCCAGTACCTGCGTGATAAAGTCAGGCTGCTCCGAACGATAACAGGAAGCGTCCTGGTAAGTGTTTGTATAATTACACCGGCCATTTCCTGTCACTAATATTTCTTTCCCAATCTATCATTTGCTCAGAAGGAGAACTTTCGCTCCTTTTCTGGCAGCGAAAATGGCGGCCATCATTCCTGATGCACCGCCACCTATAATTGCAATTGTGTTCATTAAAATTCATATCCTCTTACTTTCTTAGCAGATTACATCTGTCTGAATTTTAACATAACAATTGATTCATCTCAACTGAATTTTCGATAGAATTCTCTCGAAAAATTGTTTTACAGAAGTTCTCTCACACGCTCGATAGAAAGAACGCCTGCATCAATAACGCTCTGCAGTGATTTGAGAATACCAAGCTTCGCGTGATACCATGTAAGTCCACCCTGGAAATAAACAGCATACGGTGGTTTTACCGGTCCATCTGCACTCAGTTCAATCGAGGAACCCTGAACGAAAGCACCAGCTGCCATGATCACATCACTGTCATATCCCGGCATTGCCCATGGTTCCGGGCTTACATAACTGTCTACCGGAGCAGCCGCCTGAATTCCCTTACAGAATGCAATAACACCTTCTGCAGATCCAAGTGTAACCGCCTGGATGATATCATGACGAGATTCAGAACCGTTCGGAATTACCGGATATCCTAAAGCTTCGTAGATATTTGCTGCAAAAGTAGCACCCTTTAAGGCACCGCATACAACAGTTGGTGCAAGGAAGAATCCCTGATAGAAGGACTGCGTAACACCAAGTGTAGCACCGACTTCTTTACCGAGTCCCGGAGAAGTCAGACGATAAGCACAGTTTTCAATCAGATCAGCTCTTCCGGCAACATATCCGCCGATCGGGGCAAGTCCGCCGCCCGGGTTCTTGATCAGAGAACCGACGATCATATCTGCGCCGACATCACTTGGCTCAATACGCTCAACGAATTCTCCGTAACAGTTATCTACCATGCAGATGACATCCGGGCGACGCTCTTTGATAAATGCGATCAGTTCGCCGATTTTTTCTACAGAGTAGCTTGGGCGTGTCTGGTATCCTTTGGAACGCTGGATCGTTGCCAGTTTGATTGTTTTATCTTCCAGAGCTTTTTCAATCGCAGGATAATCAAAATATCCATCTTCCAGAAGTTCTACCTGTTTATAGGAGATTCCATATTCTGCAAGAGAGCCTTTAGACGGACGGATTCCGATCACTTCTTCAAGTGTATCATATGGTTTTCCAACCGGAGATAACAGTGTGTCTCCGGGACGCAGATTTGCAGCAAGTGCGAGGGCAAGTGCATGGGTTCCGCAAGTGATCTGCGGACGTACGAGTGCAGCTTCTGTATGGAAAACAGAGGCATAGACATCCTCTAAAGTATCTCTTCCCTGATCATTGTATCCATATCCGCTTACATAGTTAAAGCATCCTTCACTTACGCGGTTTTCCTGCATGGCATGAATTACTTTTAACTGATTGTATTCAGCGTTTCTGTCAAATTCCTCAAATCGCTCTTTTAGTTTCTCTTCTGTCTTCTGTCCGAACGCCCAGACTTCTTTGCTGATTCCTAGCTGTTCGTAAATTGTTTCTGTAGTTGGTGTATTCATTTTTCTTCTTCTTTCTTTTTAAGTTTTTTCATCGTTTGATTTACATGGCAAAGCTGCATTTTATCTAAATGCAGCCTGATGTCCTAATGAATGATTTCTTTTTCCTTTAAAACAGTGAGCATCTGTTGGATCAGTTGTTCATCTTCTCTTCCAATCTCACTTTTATCAAGCCAGATGACATCTCGTTCTCTTCTAAACCAGGTCAACTGCCGCTTGGCAAAATGTCTTGTGTCTCTCTTAATAATGCGTACGGCTTCTTCCAAAGGATACTCTCCTTCAAAATAACCAAACAGTTCTTTGTATCCAAGTCCCTGCATCGCAACACTTTCTCTTTTAAGTCCGCGCAATCTTAACGCATCGACTTCTTCAAGAAGTCCTTCCTGCATCATCAGATCAACACGTTTATCAATCCGGTCATAGAGAATCTTACGATCATCTGTCAGCACAAAATTATGCGGAGTTATAAGCAGATTCTTTCTCACGTTCCGCCTCATTGTGCTCGGAAATCTTCTGTCCGGTCTGCTGATAATATTCCAGCGCACGGATCACACGTTTTACATTATGAAAATGAATCTGTTCCGCAGATTCCGGGTCTACTTTTTCAAGCATTTCATGAAGATATTCTGCACCCTGGGATTTTGGCAAGTGCTTCTAATTCTTCCCGATAAGCAGTATCGGCATTATTTTCTGTGAAATCAATGTCGTAAAGTAATGCCTGAATATAGAATCCTGTTCCGCCGACAACGATCGGAATATGTCCCCGCTGATAGATTCCTTTCATTGCTTCTTTTGCCATCTGCTGAAAGAGAACAACGTTAAAATCCTCAGACGGATCAAGAACATCTACCAGATGATGCGGCACACCGTCCATCTCTTCCGGACGGATCTTGGCAGAGCCGATGTCCATCTCCTTGTAGACCTGCATAGAGTCAGCAGAAATGATCTCTCCGCCGATCGCTTTGGCAAGTCCGATGGAGGCAGCAGTCTTCCCGACAGCAGTTGGTCCGGTCAGAATGACAAGTGGGCGTTTGTTTGTCTGTTCCATCTATATTTCCTCGATTCCATTTATACAATTCGTTTAAATTTCTTTTCCAGATCACGTTTTGTCATGGCAATAATTGTCGGTCGTCCATGCGGACAGTGATATGGATTGTCCAGTGTCAGGAGTTCGCCGATCAGTTTGTCTACTTCCTGTGCAGAAAGACGGTTATTTCCCTTTACAGCAGCCTTACAGGACAAGGATGCAACCTTCTCATCGATCAGCTCCGGTGTCATAGAAGTAGAAAGACCTTCGGTCAGATCATCGATCATCTCCATCAGAAGTTCTTTCTTGGCAATACTGAACAGATTGTCAGGTACTGCACGGACTGCATACTCTTCTCCACCAAAAGGTTCAATCTCGAAACCAATGCGTGAAAAGCGGTCCATATTTTCATTCAGAAGCTGTGCTTCCTGCATGGATAAGCTTAAAATGATCGGAGGACTTAGGTATTGAGAAGTAAATTCTCTGCTTTTCATTTCACGCAAGGTACGCTCATACAAGACGCGTTCATGAGCCGCATGCTGATCAATGATGTAGAGATTATCTTTGAATTCTACGAGCCAGTAGGTGTCAAAGACCTGGCCGATCAATTTATATTCTGCACGGATATCTCTTTTTAAGAAATTTTCTTCAAAGAGATCCATCTGAGTGCCTGTTTCTGGATCTGGTTTTGCATCAGTTGCTTCACAATCCGGTGTTGTGTCTGCACTTGTGGCAACAGTCTGTGTTTCAGCAACTGGTTCGGGTTTCTGAACTGCTGCCGCAGTTTCCGGTGCAACTGTCTTATCTGCTGCTTCAACGGCGTATTTGACATGTTCAGCAATTTTGTCTTTCTGTTCATCTGCACGGAAAATCTCTTTCCGGTCTGCAACTTCGGCGGAAGAAGAACGATTATGGTAAGAAAGTACGCGCTCCTTCATCTTACGGATAAAATAATCCTCATCTTGAACATCATCCTTAATCGTTTCCTTGGATTCTTTGATCAATTCCGCAGCTGTTACTTTTTCATTCTCCTTACGCGGACGAAGAAGAAACGGACTGCCGGTATCCTCTTTATCTTTGGTCGAAGCGGATGTGAATGTCTTTTTCACTCGCTCCGGTCTTTCGGATTGTCTCTCCGGTTGCTCTACCGGATCAGGAACCTCTGCTTTCTGTATCAGTTCCGGTTCCAGCAAAGTCCTGTGTACGGCTTCAAAGACGGTATTGTAAACCTCCTGCTGCCGTGAGAAGCGAAGCTCCATCTTTGTTGGATGCACATTGATATCTACATTTTCTCCACTCAGATGAAAATGCAGAACTGCAAATGGAAACTTGTGCTGCATCACAAAATCACGATAAGCATCTTCTACGGATTTAGAGATCATTGCACTTTTGACATAACGGCCGTTTACGAAGAAATTTTCAAAGTTACGATTTCCTCGTGTGATGATCGGCTTGCCGAGAAAACCTGTGATATGAATACCATTTTCTCATAATCAATTTCAATCAGGTTAGCTGCTACGTCACGACCATAGACATTGTAGATCACATCTTTCAGTTTTCCGTTTCCGGACGTACGCAGTTTTTCCTGTCCGTTATTCAAAAACTGAAAAGCAACTTCCGGATGAGACAGGGCAAGATGCATTAATAGATCCTGCACATGTCCGGCCTCTGTCATAGGTGTTTTCAAAAATTTTCTTCTCGCAGGAACGTTGTAAAATAACTGATGGACGAGAAATGTCGTTCCGTTCGGTGCACCGGTATCCTCCAAGGATACTTCTTTTCCGCCTTCAATGACATAACGGGTACCAAACTCTGCATCGGCAGTCTTTGTGATCAGTTCCGTCCGAGTGACAGCTGCAATACTTGAAAGAGCCTCTCCACGGAATCCCAAAGATGCAATATGAGACAGGTCTTCCACTGTCTCAATCTTGCTTGTAGAATGCCGCAGAAAAGCACGTTGCACTTCATCCTGCGGAATGCCACAGCCATTATCTGTAATACGGATGAAGGAAATACCCCCGTCCTTGATCTCTATTTTTACAGAAGTAGATCCTGCGTCGATCGCATTTTCAACGAGTTCCTTTACAATTGAAGCAGGACGCTCAATCACTTCACCTGCGGCAATTTTATCAATTGTGATCTGGTCTAATACATGAATGTGTGGCATATTTCCGCCTTTCCTTTTACCAACGGTTCTTCAGCTTATTCTGTAACCGGTAGATTGTATTTAAAGCATCGATAGGTGTAAGATTTCCGACATCGATATTTTTCAATTCATCAAGTACGTCATCATCTTTTACAGTGTCAAACAGAGACATCTGTGCCATATCGACTTCGTCATATTTTTTTGCCTTACGTTTTTTTCTTTGCAGTATGTTCCTTGGCCGCGATCTCACTGACGCGGTTTGTGATATCCTCATCGCTGAGTTCTTCTACGATTTCCTTCGCACGGGAAATGACAAGATCCGGTACTCCGGCAAGCTTTGCAACCTGGATACCATAACTCTTGTCAGCCCCGCCTTTTACGATCTTTCGTAAGAATACGATGTCGTCACCCTTTTCTTTTACAGCAATACAATAGTTATTGACATTATCAATCTTTCCTTCAAGTTCTGTCAGTTCATGATAATGTGTGGCAAATAAAGTCTTTGCTCCCAACAGTTTGCTGTCGCTGATGTATTCTACAACAGCCCAGGCAATTGACAGACCGTCAAATGTACTTGTTCCGCGTCCGATTTCATCAAGAATGAGAAGACTTTTTGAGGTTGCATTTCTTAAAATATTGGCAACTTCGTTCATCTCAACCATGAATGTACTCTGTCCGGAAGCAAGGTCATCGGATGCTCCGACTCTGGTGAAAATACGGTCGGAAAGACAGATATTTGCGCTCTCTGCCGGGACAAACGATCCGATCTGAGCCATCAATGCGATCAATGCAGTCTGACGCATATAAGTTGATTTACCTGCCATGTTTGGACCTGTGATAATTGAAATCCTATGCTTCTTATCATCCAGGTAAGTATCATTGGCAATAAACATATCATTTGGAATCATTCGTTCAACGACCGGGTGACGACCTTCTTTGATATCAAGGATTCCTTTTTCATTGATTTTCGGACGGACATAGTTGTTGCGCTCTGCAACAAGTGCAAGAGAACTGAAAGCATCCAGTGCGGCAACCGCTTTGGCAGTTTGCTGGATTCGCTCCACCTGTCCGGCAATCGTTTCACGGACTTCACTATAAAGTTCGTATTCCAGTGCATACAGCTTATCTTCTGCACCAAGGATCATGTCCTCAAGCTCTTTAAGCTCCGGTGTGATATAACGCTCAGCATTCGCAAGGGTCTGTTTTCTTGTATAATAATCCGGTACAAGATCCTTGTAAGAATTCGTCACTTCCAGATAATAGCCGAAGACTTTGTTGTATTTTATTTTCAGGTTTTTAATGCCTGTTTTTTCTCGTTCATCATTCTCAAGTTTTGCAAGCCAGTCTTTTCCGTCCGATTTCGCCCGGCGAAGCTTATCAACTTCTTCGTTATAACCGTCGCGGATAATATTTCCTTCTTTCATGGCAAGCGGCGGATCCTCACGAATGGCTTTCGTGACGAGCTCGCAGAGATCTTCTAATGCATCCAGATCTTCATAAATCTCTTTCAAAAGCGGTGCCTGCAGATCCTGTAAAATATAGCGAATCGGTGGCAGCATCTCCAGAGAACCTTTGAATGCGGTGAGGTCTCGCGGATTCGCAGAGCCATAAGTGATCTTTGTGATCAGACGCTCCAGATCGTAGACAGGAGATAAATATTCTCTGATCTCTTCACGGGCAATGGCCTGATTTTTCAGTTCTTCCACTGCATCCAGTCTGCGGTTGATCTCGGATTTATCGATCAAAGGCTGTTCTACATTTTTGCGAAGCGTACGTGCGCCCATTGCAGTACGTGTTTTGTCAAGAACCCAGAGAAGGGAACCACGCTTCTGCTTTTCACGTAAAGTTTCGCACAGCTCCAGATTTCGACGTGTAGAACTGTCAATCAGCATATATTTTCCTGTGATATATGGTGTAATATGTGTCAGGTTGGAAAGCGAATTCTTCTGTGTCTCAAATAAATAGATCAGAAGTGCTCCGGCACTGATGATTCCACAGTCATAATCAGCAAGTCCAAGCCCTGCAAAATTCTTTACTTTGAAATGCTCAAGCAGCTTATCTTTGCAGACTGCATCATCAAAATACCAGGAATCCAGAGAATAAATCGTGATCCCAAGCTTATCTCTCATCGCATCCAGATCCATACCACTCATATAGAACGCTTCGTTACAGATGATCTCAGACGGACTGAATTTATAAATTTCATCCATCAGACGACTGCTGTCCGGAAGTTCTGTGACAAAATAATCTCCGGTAGAAATATCTGCGATCGCAACGCCGTAGCGGTCTGCAATATAGACGATACACATGATGTAATTATTCTTTGTCTCATCTAATGCCTGTGTATCCAGATTCGTTCCGGGTGTAACAATTCTTACAACCTCACGCTTTACAATCCCCTTTGCAGTCTTTGGGTCTTCTACCTGTTCACAGATTGCGACTTTGTATCCCTTCGCAACAAGACGGTTCAAGTATCCCTCCACGGCATGGTATGGGATTCCGCACATCGGGGCACGTTCATCCAGACCACAGCTTTTCCCGGTCAGTGTGATCTCAAGCTCTCGAGATGCGGTCAAGGCATCGTCAAAGAACATTTCGTAGAAATCGCCGAGGCGGTAGAATAAGATACAATCCCTGTACTGTTCTTTCGTCTCGCAATAAATTTTCATCATGGGCGTTAGCTTATCTATGTCAATATTTTCCATCAATTTCTCCTTAGTTTTCAAGGGTTTTCTAAAAACTCTTTAGAATGTAAGTTCGCAAATCATTCTAACAAATTTTAACATGAATTTCAAGCTGATGTTGAAGATGTTGAGAACGTAGAAATGTATCATTTTGTCGGAGTACCTATATCGCAATGTGCGAAGAGAGCGAACTGAAGAATATTCGTTTAATATTCTTGGGTTCGCTCTCTTCTTTTAATTTGAAAAAATTATTATTTCATTTTTCATAAACAACTTCTAACTGTCCGGCATCCATTTCGCACACTGTATCACACAACCATTCCATTTCCATCACATTGTGTGCAGCTAACAGAATAGTTGTCCCTTTTTCTTTCAATTCAACAAAGAGTTCGCAGACATCCTGTGCGCCTCTTTTATCCAATCCATTGAATGGTTCGTCTAAAATTAATAATTTTGGCTGCTCCATGATCGCCTGTGCAATTCCAAGACGTTCTCTCATCCCAAGAGAATATTGACCTACTTTCTTTTTAGAAAACGGATCAAGACCAACTCTTGCGATTGCATCCCGGATTTCAGTATCTCCTATTTTTCTGTTAAGTTGTGCAAGTCGTTTTAAGTTTTCATATCCACTGATATATGGAAGAAATCCCGGACTCTCAATAATCATCCCGGTATTTTCCGGAAAATCAACATCTTTTCCAATTCTTTTTCCATAGACATATACGCTCCCTCTGTCAGGTTGAAGAAAACCGCAGATGCATTTGAACATTACTGTTTTACCGGAGCCGTTGAATCCCATGATTCCGTGGATTTTTCCTGCCTCAAAGGTATGACTGATTCCTTTTAATACTTTTTCTTTGCCAAAAGATTTTGTTAGATTTTTAACTTTTACAGCAGCTTTCATAATTTTCCCCCTTCTATTCAGTCAGGATTCATCAACCTGAGAAAATGTAAAATTATATCGTTTGATACATTTTCTCGAGATGAAAAGCAAAATGCATATCACTGCAAGAAATAACAGGATGCTTATTTTTATTTGTGGCAAATAATCATATCCGAAATTATGCATTGGAAATGTTGCGTGATTTAAGGGCGATAACCATCCGCAAAGAACATTTGCCCGATAGGAAAGCCCACTACCCAGATGAAAAACTTTTTGAAAAATATCCGGAGTCAGAAGAATTCCATAAAGATTTATCAAGAGTGCGCCAACAACGCCTCCGGCTCTTCCCTTCTGTAGATTTAATACAAGCATGACTGAAGTAATAAATAACGAATAGAAAAGCATAAGAAATACAACACAGATTGCACATTTATATGGTGTTGTCATTTCCATTGTCTTTATTGATACAGGAACCGTAAGATGATTATTACTTCCATATCCAATGCTTGCAGCGGTCTGGCTCCATACATTTCCAACATAAGCCCAGGGACTTGCAATTAGAAGTTCTGTCAGGCAGAGGAAGACGGTATAAAGGCAAGTAGCCAGGATCACATATAGGATCTGACTTGCCATCCATACGCTTCGCTTTGTCCGGATCAGCCAATAGGGCGTCATCTGATTTACAAAAGGCATATCTGCAAATAATAACAGCAGTAAAAGGGATGAAAGCATCACAGACTGCGCATCACCGAAGGTCCAGATCAGTGGCTCGAACATCTGAACCGGTGTCTGGAACGTCTGTGCCTGCTCTAAAATCTGATTTGTCAACATCAGACAAAGTACAAATCCTAATGCAAAAGTCATCCAGATTCTTGGAATTTTTGCCCCAGTCAGAGAAATTCCTTTTTTGTTAGAAGAAAGATTTGATGAATGTCCGTTTTAAATTGCGATTTTTTCATGCCACCACTCTCCTTACCACACATTTACGCAAAGCCAGTACCAAAAGACTGCTGATCAGAAGCAGAGCCAGAAGACAGAATGCGTTTCCATAATATACCGGGCTTGCCCACTGCTTTGGACTGAGGAAAAAATATTGACGGTAATATCAGTTCTTGAAAACACTGTTAGTACATAATATAAAATAAATGGAACAGCACAGCTCAGATACTTAGTTTTTAGTCAAAACTGCTGTCAGTGAACCGCATAAAGACCACAATGTTCCATTTAGAAAAAGTCGGATAAATCCAATTCCTGTGATACTTATTACCTCTGATATATTTTGCAAAGTATTCAGAGTCGGGATATTTCTACAGATAACTATAAAAACAACCAATGCAATTCCTGCCGCTGAAACGGAAATGGCACCACCTGTGAATGCGACTCCAAAACTTTTCATCCAAATATAATTTCTTTTTCCTATTCTGTTAATAAGAAACCATGCATAGCGGCTGTGTAATTCTTCCTGTATATCTGCGGCTGTTGCCAGAGGAACCAACAGTGGAAAGAAAAGCAAGGCTTTTTCTGAAGTGATTGCATAGGTGAAGATGCATAACCAGGCTTTCCCTTCTGTTGATCCACCGAAAGCGATCAGATGATTTCGATAAGGAAGTGCAACAATCAAAAGAACCGCACACAACGCCAGTACAGAGATATAAAATCTTCGGTTTCCAAAGTCATATTTCAATTCTGTTCTGAAAAGATGTCTTCGTTTCATATTCTATCATCTCCAATAAGAACCTATTCTTCCACCGTCTGTTGCATTTAATACAATGTAGTCGGTCTGATATCCTTCTATTTTTCTTCCGGCTGTTCCAAGTTCGGCAGTTGCATCTTGACTCTCGCTTATAGTGAAAAACCATGCCGGAACCAGCCAGGCATTTTGTGGATTCTTATATGCCGGTATATAAGTATATCCCAGTTCGACAGTTGCAACATCATAACCAAATATCGTCTTGCTCTCTGCAGGCTGACTGGAAGGGTAAAGATATTTCACCTGATCGATCAGGCGGTTTTCTATTTCATCAAATGCAAGGAGTTTTACATTTTCTGTAACTATCTTTTCTTCCTGACTCATACCCTTCCATTTGAAGGAACGGATTCCATCTTCTGTCACTACAATATAAATCTGCTCTACCGGCATGGAAGGTGCATATGCAAATCCACTATCATCTGAATATCCTCCGGTTTTATCCTGATTTATTTTTAATCCGGAAACAGAAGGAACGTAAGTAAGACGATAACCTGTTTTCCAAGATTTGGATCAGCATTCCATAATGCTTCCTGTTGTTCTAATATAGTGGCTTCCGGATAATCAGACTGTGCATACCAGAGGATTTTGTCTGATGACAACAACTGCATATTTTCGAGGTTCAGATCTTTCAGAATTTTTTCAGCTTCATCTTCTGCTGTCTCTTCTAAGAGAGTGGTTTCTTTCATCTGGTCTTTCAGTGTTTGTAGTTTCTCCATAAAAGATTCTTTTACGCTTCCTGCAGGAACTCCATATTCGTCTGTGCGATTCTCTATTGCCAGATAGTTTTCAATAGTTGCCAGTTCGATCCCATTTCCTTCTGACCAGGAGAAGATACTATAATTTCCTGCTTCCGGATCGTAAGTTTCTGCATTGATCGTACCCTTTGCATCTGCACCAACCGTTGCCTGAAAATGAATCTCCATTCCATCCTGCTTTGTGGTATCCGGAAGAATATCATATCCGTAAGCTTCCAGTGATTTTCTTTTTGCTTCATACGCCGGATCTGTCTTTTTTGATGTGTATTCAATCTGTCCAATTTCCTGCAATGGTGTCTGCTCTGGCGCAAGAGGAAGAACTTCTTCCACTAACTTTTCAAGCCCTGTTAAATCATACTCCACACTGTTGTCAGCATAGAATCCTTCCCTGTTCTTAATCCTATCTAAGAGGTTCTGATAGTATTCTCTGGTAAGTTCCTGCGTCTGATACAAAATCTTTCCGCCTGCAAAATAGGAAATAAGTCCGTTTAATTGTTCAAGCTCCAGGTTTTTTCTGACTGACTTCAATCACCGGAAGATTTCCTGTCGTAACAGATTCTAATTTCTGATCTGCGTGAAAACTACCGCGGTCATTACTCCATGTTACTGTTGTGTCCCAGTGTTCCGGCAGATCCAGTGTCTGTGTCTCTCCATCTTTCAGCTTTTGTTCTGCATCAGAAAGTTCCTGCTGCGCGCTCGCATTTTCTGTCTTCCAACTCCTGTCTCGCCTTGTCAATCTCTTTGTTCGCCTCAGCTGCCAGAGACTGTTTCCGCGCCTCACATCTGGCATCTGTAATTTTCTCAATCTCATCAATCACATGATCCACTTTCTTTTGATACCCCTCTGTAAACGCAGTTTCCTCTTTTGCCCCGGCTGCTTTTACATAAATTTCTGTATAGGTATCCGGAGAAAAATTTTCATCTGTCACAGCGAGGAACCCACTGACCGTTCCTGTTCCAATCAGACTGCTTCCCCTTCCAAACGAGATGTAGGACGGGCTGCTTCCTGTTCCCACGATTTTAAACTCTTTGACCTCCAATATCCCGGAATTTTCTCCCGTCAGCGTAATCGTATCACCAATCCGATAAGAAGTACCTTCTAAAAAATCTATATCTACAAGACACTCTCCTTCTTTTTCAGGCATTCTTCCTTCACTTACCGTCAACTCATTCATGGACTCCGGAATAGACATCACATGAAGAACCTTTTGATTATCATCTATATTAAGCAGCATGTCCTGACTAAAACCGCCCTCTGCTTTAGCTACATCTGAAAGTCCTTCAATCGCATGCAGATCATCTTTTGTCAGTCCCATCGTGCTGATCACCTTGATATCCATCAGATTTTTTTCATCAAAATAGGCATCTCCGGAAATTCTCATATCCGGTTCCGATGCTCGAATTCCGGAAAAAAAGTGATACGCCCAATGCTACTATAAAAAATTATCGACAAAAAATCGTCCCAGGCTTTTTCGTATCTCCATATAAAAATCTTTTCTCAACGCTCGTTTTTTCATACTTATCTACCACTCAATCGTCTCAACCGAAATCGGATTCTCATTCAATGTCACTTTAGAAACCTTTCCGTTCTTTATTTTAATCACACGGTCTGCCATCGGTGCAATCGCCGAATTGTGCGTAATCAAAATGACCGTCATCCCCTTCTTACGACACGTATCCTGCAACAGTTTTAAATATTGCTTTTCCTGTATTGTAATCCAGCGCTCCCGTTGGCTCATCGCAAAGTAACAATTTCGGATTTTTTAGCCAGCGCCCTTGCGATAGAAACTCTCTGCTGCTCTCCGCCGGAAAGCTGCGCCGGAAAATTCGCCGCTCGTTCTCCCAGTCCGACATCCTCAAGCACCGCCATCGCATCCAGAGGATCTTTACAAATCTGAAGTGCCAGTTCTACATTTTCCCAGCGCAGTCAGATTCGGAACCAGATTGTAAAAGCTGAAACACAAATCCGATGTCATCTCTTCTGTATGCCGTCAATTGCTTTGTATTATAGGTTGTGATATCATTTCCATCTACAATCACCTCTCCGCTCGTCGCCGTATCCATTCCTCCTAAAATGTTCAAAACAGTAGTCTTTCCCGCTCCACTTGCTCGACAACAACTGCAAATTCTCCCTTTCCAACAGAAAAAGTCAATTCCATCCGCAGCCGCAATCTCCACTTCTCCCATCTTATATATCTTTTTTCACTTCTCTCAGTCTCACATAATCTTCATTCAATGCCTCCCAACAACTATAAGTTATTGTTCAGTAACAAC